>Ga0307516_10005072_pt1 | contig 15930 bp, 19 predicted proteins | sample 19_EM_MG_FD_203310 | JGI IMG/M metagenome (GOLD analysis project Ga0307516, IMG submission 203310) | Populus trichocarpa ectomycorrhiza microbial communities from riparian zone in the Pacific Northwest, United States - 19_EM | ecosystem: Host-associated > Plants > Roots > Unclassified | place...
CCACTCCCTCCACCGGCCCGTTCACGGTCGAGGAGCTCGGGTTCAGCTGGCCAACGGATTGGGGACCGATCATCCCTTCAAGTTTGCCGGCGTGGATACAGGAACAGAACTTTTCCGATTTAGGGTTGCCTGTGGATGGGTCCGATAGCGTTTTCTTGCAGCTCGGGAATCCGAACGGGTGGAGTGGCGTGTTTCCGCGGATGCCAGAGACTCGTTAAACCCTCTTCGGGATCAATACTCCGCGACGACGAGCCGGCCTCGACCCCCCATATGTTTTCCATTTTCTTTTACTCCCGTTTCTTGTTTGATCTCACCCCGGATCCCTTATGTACAAAAGCAGCCTGTGCACGTTTTGCTCACCCTTTCCCTTGACCTCTCTTTCTCGTCCTCACGATGATGCCAGAATGTTTGTTTTCCGCTGACGTTTTATACTGTCATGTACTTTTTCATATACTTCCGGAAAGGAAAGACAAAAAATGGACCACCAAGAAAGGATAGAAAGGAAGTCCACATATAAGGGTGCGTGTAACATGGGTAAGAGTGCGGCTGGATCACGAAAGGTCAACTTGCTCCTCTGTTCTGGGTGCGAGAACTTCACTCTCCCTCGCTTTCATCTTCATCCTGTTCTTGGAGAAACTAAACGCGATGTGAGCGCTTGGCATGCCATTGCTTAACTCTCATGTCCCTCACCTTGACCAATGGTTCCGCTGCTTTCAGGAAATGCTGCTTCCCATTCGGCTTGGCTCCCTTTTGGTACCAATAAACTATTGCCTGGTCGGAGACGCAATCCTTGTTGTACAAGATCTATAAATGCCAAACTCTCATGAGACAAGGGGGGATTTAAATCGCCAACGCGCGATGGTATCGGACCTTCAATAACTGAGGGAAAGCTTTCATAACCCTGGTGTCTTCGTAGCAGTATACCTGTACCGCATTGATGAGTGTGACCTCCGTCTTTGGGTTGTTACAAAACGGTTCGAGGACTTCCGCGAATCTCTAAAAAGAAGGGGACGCGGTGTGCAGCGTTAGGACTCAGTAACGGTGAGCGATGTGGGAGGGATGTACGAACCGTGACTTCCCTCACAGCCAACCCCTCGTGCTGATCAGGACGCGCGCTCCACTCGACGGAATTTATCAGGCCGGTCCAAATACACTGCATGAGTTCTGCCTCCGGCAATGGGTGTTCTTCCTGCTTCGCCTGAATCGCAGACACGATCTGGCAAGAAAAAAAACATTGGGTTAATCACAAAAAGGTACCGCTCAACGGCATCTCCTCACATCCGGGTTAGAATCACCATTCTCCAGGTGTCCCTTTATAGCCCTGATGACTTCCTCCTTGAGAATCGCGTACTTCTTCTTCGTCCACCAATCCGCGACTTGAACCAGTCCTTGCTTTCTGAGAAACTCGTCAAGGACCTTATCATCCCGCTTGTTCGGCGCAAAGAACAACAGGAGGTCTTTAATCCCGCCCTTCTTGAGGGTACTCGCGAGGTGGTCGATCGATTGTTCGGCAAGGAACGTGCGGAAAACGATGGCGATCACGTCAGCTGCCACATCTGCGTCGTCACACAACGGACGGTAAGTCATGTTCTGGAGCGGCGAGGGGGAGGTGGGGAATGGCGCACCGTTCTTGATAAGATGGTCCTTGGTCAAACTCTGAAGACAGCCGGCAGTTGTGAGACCTTGAGACATCATGATGCCAATAGCGATCGCTATCTTGTCCTTCTGCGCGGCCGGCCATCTGTTGATATACTGCAAAAGGGTCGGGAGAGCAGACTCTTCCAGAGGTTTCTGGAGATACTTGTATCTAAAAACCACAGTCCGACGGCATAAATTTCACAACCCGGTGGTCCCGGGGGATCCCGTACTCACCTCCTGATCAGCTTATTCTGCACATCGATGTACTTCTTGAGCTCGTCCGCGGAAGCGGGTTCCTTGGCGTTCACAATGGCCCACGGGCAAATAGGCGAGCCATCGTCGATGTAGTTCCCTCCAGGTTGCAAAAGACCACCGACGAATAGAATCTCGAACAAGGTGTCTGCATATTTGAGGAATTCGAGGGCAGAACCTGCCTGGATGAGTTTGTTGGTGAAAGCTTCGAAATCTCCGGGAGGAACGGTTTCGAAGTGCTTGTAGAGTTGGTCTCTGAAGACTGTAGATCCACCGCCAGGGTTCGCAGGCGTACGAGCGGATGAGAAAGTAAGGTAGAGTCGATCTCAGTTCAACCATGGGTGTTGGGGGAAGGTTTTTGGAGTAACTTGCCTGTGGGTTCGTGTTTGGCCTGTGCTTTGACGGTGCCTTTTCTCGCTCTGATTCGTACCCCCTGTAATGAAGGTTTTGCGATTTGCTGCTGAGACATGCACCTGTACAAGTTGTGTCAAGAGATCGGGTTGGCAATGCGATCCTTCCAAATCAGGTATTTTCCTGATCTTCCCACGCCACCATGCCAAAGCCGGACTCACAATCGGACTTTGCATGGGATGATACACAGCGAGGATTAATTCCATCCAATCTACAGAAAAACAGTGGACACTTTTGCAAGGCTAGCGGGGACCAAGTACCGAATCGACTGGGTGAAGGTAATCCTTCCAGCGGCAAGAAATAGACAATAAAGCAAAGGGGACGAAAGCGGCTGGGGAGACCCTCCGAGTGAATTCACGTGTACACGTGAACGCTCGACAAAAATGTGCCGGTGACGAGCTCTGTACCCTCGAGCGGCCCACCCGACACTGTACGAGGATGGGTCCGAGAGGCAGAGGGGGGAAGCGGGGGGCGAGCAGGGGTCCTGTCCTGTTCATTGGCTTTGAGTGTGGATATGGTCATGCGGTTGATTAAAATGCACGTGAATCTGAAACATTCAAGTTGAGAGATAGCCCGAGCTGGACGTGGATGGACTTACAGTACGGTCGGGCTATCGTGCAAGTTGTGAGCCAAGTGAGTTCGAAAGTAAGGGAAGACCGCAATCGCGACTTACCACGCTGGTAGGAATTTTAATGATTGCTATAGGAGCCCGTCAGAGGGTTCAACTGTTGTGACTGCGTTGGGATGCGTACCCTCCAGGTAAGGACCCCAGCTACCAAAACAGCGTGGCAGACAGCCAATATGCCGAAATACATAACTGCGCCCTCCACGACGGACAAATAGAGCTTGCCCAGCCGGGTGACACCGCGGCTCTCGACCGATCGATACTGGGTAGCGGCGTAGTAGACGGTGAGAAGGAAGGTAATCGAATCGAAGGCGAGGAGGAGATAAATGTAAGCGAGTTTAACGAGCATGGGATCTGGCTTGATGAAACACGCTGGACAAGGAGAACTGTCAACCGACGCCTTACCGCTGAAAAACCCACTCACAATAGAAAACCTCGTGAGGAATCTGTGGGAGTTGCAAAGCTACGGGAAACACGCGGACAATTAGGACGGGACGGAACCGGAGGGTGGGGCTGCAAACCGTGACCGGAGAATACGCTGAGGTAAAGACCCAATCCGAACTGGGCGACAACGTGAACGGACAACGCGCCGCGAATGTATTTGTTCTGCCGGGACAGGGCATAGACACGTAGGGTCATGAAGACCTGGGCGATGAGCTCGACAAAGGCGGTCTGTACCACCTGAATGACTACCAAATGGTCACACCTGTTGAGGGGGAACGGTGTGAGGAAATGGAAAATGGTTCAGGGAATCCCAAACCACGCACAACTAATCAGTGGATGTCAGTCCAGTACGGGGACTGGTAAATTTGAGTAAACGGCTCACAGCTCGAACCATCGACAAACTCGTAAGTTCGTGGCCTGGAAAATGCGATGGGTGAAGGTGGTTCACCATAGGCGGGGAAATGTGGACATACCGAGATAAATGCCGGCGCAGGTTGCCAAGGTAAAATATCGCACCTGAGGCGCGAGGTCAAGTCAAGAAACGGAGCTCATTGGGGAAGCCACTGACGAAGAGAAACATGTAGGACCCTAAGGCTTGAAATTAGCTCCTCTGAAGCTGGTGACCACCACGTCCTTACCGCGTGTATTCTCCCGTTTCCAGATGAGTTCAATCTGTGCAGAGTGAGACGTTGCGCGGATGCTCACACTATCGTTCTCACCTCATCTCCGAGTGTGAGAAAGTAGTCGTAGGCCAGAATGGTGGTCGCCGCATGGTAGTAATGCTGCAGACGAGGGTCAGGCGTGACTGTCTGTCGTCGACGACCCACACAGGCAATACCTTGAAAGCAAGCCTGTCCTAACCGTGATCAAGAAGATGAGCGGCAAGAAAAGAGAGGACGAACAGGTCCATGCCCATCTGGGCTATTTGGGCAACCGCGGCGGGGTCCATGTTGGAGAGAGAGGGGGGGAGGGAGAGGACGAGGGCATACCGAACCTGAATTCGAGGCTGATAAAGGGAAGGATTACGTTGGAGACAACCACAGGTTGACTTCTTCTGTTCGATGGCTCCCCCATTTCCTTTCCAGTTTGAAGTCTTTCCCATCCTCGATCTTCGCCTATCGCCGTCGATTTATTATAACATAAGTGCCGACTACAAACTCCGCGGCGTTTCCACCTCGAGGATGACCTTCGTCCCTCCCGTACCTCTGTCCACCCTCTCGAATGTCTCCCGTATCTTGAGAGTAGCCTCTTCGTCGCTGAGCGTGCCCTCGATCTTGACAATCTCATGCACCGGTTCTTGGAACTGACATGATCCACGGTGATCAGCCTGTCAAGAACACGACAACAAGCACGGGAAGTCACCTTGCCGCCGACCATCAGTCGAACCAACTCATCAAGGAACCTGGACCTTTCCCCCAACGTCGAAGAATTGAACCAGGCAGTCCGCCAGAATCCACGAACGCGAACGTCCTTGGATATAAGCAGGGCCGGCGGGACCCGAACATCCTCTTTGGCCATTGAGCCGTATACGACAAGGTGCGCGCCTGGACTCGCAAGACGGAGCGTGTCCTTTGTCGCTTGTCCTCCCACGCAATCCAGGAGCAAGCGAACTTCCTAAACCGATGTCTTGGTTCTCTTATTCCCACCCTAAAACCACAACTCGCGCACCTTCCCGCCGACAAGCTCTCCCACACGCTCTTCGTCGGAGAGGTCATCGTAGGTTAAGACTATGTCGGCGCCTAGGTCCTTGAGGAACTTCTCCGTCTTGGGAAAATCATCTCTGGATGACCGTCATCTGTAATCGCTCTCCGCAATGAACGATCCCGGTGCTCACTTTCCGCGAACCAAGTTGATGGTGTGGATCCCGCGACCCTTGGCCAACTGGATCACCGCTTGGCCTACCTACCCCATCGAAATTACAGTTCAGTTCACGTGAACACCAGGCGAATTGAACGAATATTCACAGAACTGTTGGCCGCATTCTGAGCGATCCAATCACCCGGGTTCAGATCGACGAAAGTGCTCAGCATCTTGTGTGCAGTCACAGGATTGACCTACAAAGCCCGGCTGTCAACCACCTCCGGCCCGGGTTTCAGTCGAACGACTTACCGTCAAAGTGGAAGCGTTCACCGCAGAGATCCCCGACCCTTTGTCCACCTTGATAACGTCCTCTTCTTCGAGTACCTGCGCACTGGACCAGGTTCCACTCTGGCCCTTGCTGAATGCGACCCAGTCCCCCTTCTTCAACCCCTGAACACCGGGTCCAACTTCGGTGACCTCCCCAAGCCCTTCATTTCCGGGAAGATACAACGTCTTTTGCTCCCCGTTAATGTTGAGTTTGCGGGGAATGGGTTGGACCGCGTATGACCCGTTGACGACGTGGAGGTCAGAAGGGTTTATAGGGGATAACAGAACCTTGACGTTGATCGACCTCCCACTAGGTGGTTCAGGAGGAGGCAAGGTCACTGCGGACAAGACAGAAGCAGGATCTCCGTAATTCTCGTAGACAATAGCTCTGATGGCCATATTTCCAGCGACAAGTGAAAGTTGCCTTCAGAGGGGGACGCACTCGATGACGAAATTAACGGGATCGGTAATGGTCGCCGGGCCGGGCCAGCCGATCCAGCCGCCGAATGAACACGGTCACTGGGAGGGGTATATAGAAGTACACAGAGACTACAGGAAACCGATGAAAACCGACACGAAATCAGTCAGAACGCAATTGTACTCCGTCAACGTCCTCGTCCATGGGCATCCCATCCAAATCCTCATCTTTCATGGGTTCTCCATCCAGGTCCTCAACTCGTAGGGGCTCTCCATCCAGCGGTTCCCCGTCCATGGGTTCGCCATCAAGAGGTTCACCGTCCACGTCGTCCATTGGGACTCCGTCCACATCCCCACAGTCAAAAGGTTCTCCATCCATATCATCCATGGCGGATTCTCCGTCCTTTTCATCGGGCACCTCCACCTGCGCTTCTTCGGTGGCGGGCTTGAACGAACTGGCTTTGAACTTGGATTCATAAACCTTCGTCTCCATCTGCTCCCCTTCGTCTCCCCCACTCCCCTCCGCCTCTTCTGTAACTTCTCTTCCCAAGTCCTCCTTCCCATCCAATCGGTCCCTCAGCTCCTTCGTGTACTCTGGGGCAAACACGATCCAATCCTCCCAAATCTCCACAACGCCCAGGATCTGTTTCTTGAACGTCTCCGCGGTGATACGCCCGGGGAAAGAATGATAAATTGTCGACATGTGGTCGAATACGATGCCTAGCCTTGCCTGGAATTCCTGTCGGAACTTCCAGGCCATAGGTAGGGGTGCTGCCGAGTTGTGTAAGATGTCGCAGATGAGATGAAGGCGGGAAAGTTTTCGTGGGACGGCTGTTTCAGGAACGAGAAGGGAGGCGATGATTATGTCCACAACCTAGAGCAGTCACATCAGTCCACTCCGAGAAGTGAAGGACCAGACGGACTCACCTCTGAGGCAGCCTCAGCATGCTCCAAGCTGAACGCCATGCACCTGGCCAGCTCTCCCCTCCTTCCAGAAAGGGCTCGGAGCATAGCTTCGAACCTTTTCCGAGCAAGTTTACCCAGGTGGTGCTTCCGCGTCCGTTCCCGTTCCGACTCCTCCGCAGAGCCAGTGGAGTAAATCGAATTGTAACCTTCGTCGTCGAATTCGGGGTTCATCTCGTTGCTGCTTCGCATGAACGAGCGGTAGTACCCGTATTTGCGGTGCTGGTCGGTACAGATATCGGTCAAACGCGTCTACACTCTGGTGGGGGGTCATCCGTACCTTGTGGTCTGTCAGGAATGAGTACTTCGAGTTCCCCTTCTCCCTCTCCTTCAACGTAGCCTCATAATCATCACCGCGACCTTTGACTTCCACAGCAACAATCCGAACGAACTCCTCAGTAACGTCATCGTCGCCCAGGAGCTTCTTTTCGTCTGTGTCCCTGGCATATCCCCGATCTCGATCCCTTCGGGGAGAGCGTGACCGGGTATAGGATCCTGACCTCCTTCTGTAGCGACCACCCCCGCGGTCTCTCCTCCTGGGTGATGGAGAACGGCTTGGACTGTACGAACGGGATCGACTCCTCCTGCTCTTGTACTTGCCACCGTGTCGAGAACGGGACCTACTTCTGTTGTCCCTATCCCTGTCCCCGTCCCTACCTCTCTCGTGAGATCCCGACCGGGATCTGGAATGTCGTCGATCTTCCGCCGCTGGGTTGGCTTACGATAAAGATAGCGCAGTTAGTGATGCATCGAGACGCGAAAGAAAGAAGACCCTTACTGTACATAGCCCTGGCACTCACAGGTACGGCCTTGCTCCAACCCACCCTCAGGACGGAACCGCCCCAATCGAAGCCATCAAGTTCACGAAGAGCTTCTTCAGCGTCTCTCCTTTTCATGAACGACACAAAACCGCTCAGACCACTAATTTTGTTGCGCCGGGTGGACATGTCATTTCCTGGACCTTGGGATGCATCACTCCTTGGCCACATGATTTTGACCTATAGAAGGAGTTGGAATCATTGACAATAAATTGAAGGGGAATGCGCACCGAACCAACTGGTCCTACACGGGCGAAGAAGTGACCGAGAGATTGTTCTGTTACATGCGGAGGAAGGTTTGCAACGAAAACATTGGTAGTCTGGTATGTGGAGCGACGTTAGCGGGACGCATATTATGGGGGAAACACCGGAAAATAACCTCTGGATCGCCACGGTCCTTACTACCGCTCTGCCCTTCGTAGGCTGTCGGATCTTGTTGGATTGGGGATGGAGCTATGTGCTTGGGAGACACTTACCTGCCAGAGCGGTGACAGACCTTCCTACGTGGGCTGGGATGGCGGTCAAACAACCGGTTAGTATGACGGCCGAAGTTGACGTACCATGCCGAGAATATTTTGCTTCACGCTCCGCCTGTTCCCTATTGGAGGTGAGGGCCGTAGACGGCGGACCGAAGACATCCTGCCTACCGTTTGATTTCCTCCAAGAAGGAATCCATGGCGCGTTTGCCCTTTGGCCTTTGGGCCGGAGGGGGTGAAGGCATCTACTCTGGGGCTTCAGGAGAGGCGCCAAGACGCATGGGGGATCCACCCACCCTCGGTGCAGCACGCGAAGACGCTTCGGAGCGGTTGTACGTGTACTCCATACCCCCAGAGTCCTGAGCGCTCCTGACGAATCCTTTCTTCTTTCCATCGTCTCGCGTGCCTTCAAACGTCTCCAAGAACTCTGCATAAGCCTTTTTGGCGTGTTCCTCTTCCTCCTTTCGTTTTCGTTCAGCCTCCTCCTTCTCCTTTTCTCGCTTGGATTTGCGTTGGCTGCCTTGCGTGTATTGATTGAGCTTGTGCTCGTCGACCTTCTTTGGCTGTGGTTTTTGGTGTCAGTTGGAATGGGGTGCACGGGTGAATGATAGCGGGAACTGGTCATCATCGCACTGGAAGGGCAGAACCGTCGTCCTCGTCGTCATCAAAGAAAGCGGCCAGCTTGGACTTTGTCTTGTCCATGATGTCAAGATGGGGGATCGATCGAAGGAGTGTATCGGCACAGAGTCCAGGCCTGGAATTTGGGCGTGCGTATAGGCGACAACGGCCAGAACGAACGCTCCTTCCATCCCTCCGACGCAAAACCGCGATTCGTTCAAGGGGCTACAACTACAAGAAAGGGGGGGTCCGCTGAGCAACTCTCCAACCAGCCACTTAGGCTTAGGCGCTGGAACCGAGGGTAGGGGATCATCGTCATTATGCGCACTCGCTCCAATCTTTGAAATAACTGCTATATCCCGCGGAAGCAGACTCTGGCAGGATAAGAGGACGGTCGAGGTTGCGATACACCCAAGGCAGGAAGAGGAGGAAAATAATTTTGGAGGGGTTTCGGGGGCACGGGCGGCTTTCCCGACTGTCATAGGTCAATATATAGGCTTGGCATACCTCTACCGGTTCCCCTGTCCATGCACACGTCCAGGACATCCAGTTTCTAGCCCCCCCTGTCCCGACGACAGTTACCCAACGGTCACCGGTCACCAACGCACTTGTACTCGAACCCGGCATGGGTTTCAACATCCGACGCTCCCTCTCCGTCCCGCTCGCTCCCTCCAGCCAACCACCCCCAAAGTCCCTCCAAACCACAACAGGGAACACCGACGAATACTCCGACCGCCTGCCAACCACAGAGTTATCGCTACTTCCTGCCCCAGTCACCGCCAAGGACCCGCTATCGCGTCCCCGCGGGAACTCCAAGTCGGTCCAGATCAGTGGCGACCTCAGGGCCTACTGGACAACATTCAAGAAGAGGCTCGCCTCGGGAACTGCACCCTCCACCTCTTCTACACCCGACGATAGCACCGCCGCAGGGTCGAACGTTTGCAAGCCGCAGGGATCTGCTGCGGGCGAACAGGATGGCAATGTGGATGTTATAGTTGTGGATCGGATGTGGGGCGAGGATCTAAAGTCATCGACCAAAAGCGACTCCAACCCCCCGTTCGACGAAACCCGCCCGTCGGAGAACAAGCTCGGCACGTCCGACACCGACCATGGTAGTTCCGAGGCTGATAACAGCTGTTGGGCTTCGTCTCCTCTCTTGTTCTTCCTCCGGTGGAGAATCTGGCCGCCGATCTGGGGCTTCTTTCGGTTGCGGTTTGTCGACCAGAATGTTGAGGCGCACTACGTGAAGGAGACTTGGTTCCTCAGGAAACGTCTTGCTCTCTTCTGCGCCGCGTTTTTCGTCATAAATTGGCTACTGCCAATCACCTTGATCACCCGGCCGGTCACTCTTGCGGACGCGATCTTCTATTATGGTGTAGGTGGCCCTGACGGTCCGGTCTCCATCAAACCAAGTCTGACGAGGAACAGGTTGGCCCCGCAATCTCAGTCCCCCTGGTTTTCTTGGTAATCTTCGACTACCCCCGAGATCATTCAATCTTCTATCAGATTTACCTTATGTTTGTGGTGTGGTCCTGGCCGGTGTACCAAGTGGTTTACATGCGCGTCCATTTCGCAGTATACCCTCCCTGCTCTGACACTACCATAGGTATTTGTGTGGATTCTGGGACGATGACAAGCCATATGTGGTATACAGCTGCGGCTCGAAAGACTTTCTCTCCACGTTCTAGTACGTATTTCCCTCACGTTTTCATCAGCTCGATAAGCCAACCAACCTGTCAGTTACACTTCGGCACTCCCGACGATAGCGCTCTTTGGACTGGGTATGAGCCGCTTCCCGGCATTGGTGGGGTCGATTTGTTTCGTTGTCACGTACGCCCCGCACCCAATCGATTTTAGGGTTTGACCTCATCGTCCTTGCAGGTCTTTGACGCTTTTCTTGCCGGTGCGACCCAAGTACGGTAGGAATGCTGCGAACGTCATCATTTTCGAGATCTTCATCCTCTATGTGCATTACGTAAGAGAGGTGACGGAGAGGAGGTTGTTCACCCTGCGCGACCAGCTCAAGACTCAGTACAAAGCCACTCAGAAGGCACAGGTCAATGAGCGTAAAGCAGCGGATTCCAAAAGGAGATTGACCTCGTGCGTTCCTGTCATATTGCATTTGACCTTTAACATGCTGAACTCTGGAACTCAGATACGTCTTCCATGATACGTGTTCGAAATTTTGGGCGTTCCGAGTCAATTTGGTTTACCCTCCTTCTAATATCCACAGGTCAGAGTACCACTGAACACTGCACGTGCGTGCTATCACCGTGTTGTTCTCTTTCTATCGGAACCTTATTTCGATTCACCCGACAGTGCTTGCTGTCCAGAACATGGATGCGTGTAATGCCGTGAACAAGTCCCACGAGATTGAGTTCCAGGCATTAGAAGGCAGCTTGGACATGATGTCGAAGGGTTGGTCCGGAACTGCTATTCCCGAACATCTTACTGACGGTGGTTTTTGTGCCACAGTTCTGAATGACGTACTGGACTTGTGGGTTCGCCAATAAAAGATTCTGAGTGGTCATTAACTTGTAATAGCCATCGTATGGACAGCGGCAAGTTTGAGAATTACAACAAGGTCAGTCACCGTTTCACCGTGTCCTCGTGTTCGATAATGACCGGCTCCATAGCCCTACATCTTCCACCAAGTCATGCGGTCCCTGTTTGCCCCCCTCAAGCTCGACGCGGACTCCAAGAACCTCCGCTTTGTAACAGAGCTAGACAGGACTATTGACGACGTACGTTTTTACTCCTAAGTTGGCATTGGGGCCACGAGGGTGACACCTTAATGACAGGTTGCGGGTCGGGCCCTTTTTTCCGCGCTTGGTCATAGCGAAGAGGGGATACAGGAGGCCATAGCTAAGTACGATGGCGTGGTTCTGGGCGACGAGAATCGGCTCCGGCAGGTTATCACCAACCTCGCGGGTAACGCGTTCAAGTTTACCCCCGCAGGTGGAACGGTCTCCATCAAAACTAAGCTGGTCGTGCCTTCCTCTGATGATCCTGTAAAATCTTTCCGAAGCGTGTCGTCTCCACTCCCCATTTCCCCTACCCCGCAGAAGTCCCAACCGGTTAGCCGGTCCCACAGCCGTAAACGGCAAACCAAGAAGGGTGGCACGGTGGAAGATAACGGGAAGGCTGGCAAGGCTGGCCTTTCCGCGGACCTGTTGAACAAGCATAATACCGTTCACGATGAGAAGGTGAAACCTCTTGAGGGGGTCGTGGTGCGGATAGAGGTCAGTGACACTGGGTGCGGGATCCACGAGAAGGATATGCGCCAAATCAAGTTGTTCAGTGAGTTCCTAACGGGGTCACCGTGGGGTGCCTGTCGAGCTGATGTCGACCACGCTGTAGACCCATTCAATCAGACTGAAGCGGGCAGACAGCAAGGGGGGAAAGGCACTGGTCTTGGGCTGGCATTGGTTCGACAGATCGTCAAGTTGAGCGGCGGCCGATTGGGACTCAAGTCCAAGGTCGGTGAAGGATCGACATTCTGGGTTGAACTACGTAAGTGAGTTTCCAGAGGCCCGGAACACCACGGCTAACCAAAAGGTCCTATTCACGTAGCATTGGGTGTCGGCAAGAAAGTTCTACCCTCTGAGCACGAATCTACACCTTCGCAGGCCGGTTCAACGGATCGACCGCGTTCCCCGGGTTCACCACGATTTCACCCGGAGAGGGTCCCAGACGCCGTTGTGACGTCTACGACTCTCTTGGAGCGTGTAACTGGCGCCGACGGACTTGTCCAACTCTTGCCGAAGAAGGTTGAAGACATTCCGAAACCGGTCCCAATCCTGGAGGAGTCTATGGAAGCACTGAGGCGTCTGTCCTCGGAGCGATCCCTGCCGAGAAATCACCAACCCAAGGCCGCCACGTCCGTCGAAGAGGCTGCCAAAACGGAACTGGTTGATAAGAACACAGATATCCCCGGTTCCCCGAATCAAGGTTCTCCCCCTCCCCCAGGTACGGTGGGGGATAGACCTAAACACATCGATCTCCCCAAGCCAACGATGCGACATCCTGAAGATCGCTTGTCCCCTGCCTTGTTGCGGCCGCCGAGCCCCGAAAACGCTGGAGCTGCGGATATCACGCCCGAGTTGCCGGTCCTGGTGGTAGACGACGACAGGATGACGAGGATGCTCATGCGGCGTATGCTTGAGCGACTGAAATGTGTGGTTACCACGGCTGTGAACGGTCAACAAGCGTTCGAGTTGATCGCCGAGGTGAGCGACAGCCAGTGCATAGACACCCCTTGCTCGAACGAGGCGGAGTATTTCGCCGATGGCCGCGTTGCGAACTCGACGGCCACTCGAGGGATGGGGAGTCCCCCCACTCCAGGGAAGCCAGGGAGCAAGTTCGCCGTGGTGTTCTTGGACAATCAAATGCCTGTTCTATCTGGTGTGGAGATGGTTAGGAAGTTGAGGGAGTTGGGGAGGAAAGATTTGATTGTGGGGGTGACGGGAAACGCCCTTCTGCCAGACCAGGAGGAGTACCTTGCTGCTGGTGCCGATTAGTACGTCTCTCGCGTTTCTCCCGTTTTCTGGGCTAATGAGTTGACGACATCCGACAGCATTCTTACGAAACCGGTACGCGAAGAAAACTTGAGAAGCATGCTCCTCATCGCGGATGAACAACGGAAATCTCAGACGGTATCCCCCACGCTCATCGGGTCACCTTAAGACCAAATCCTATAGGCGATCTTCATACACGACCACGACCACCCAGTATTATACACGGACATTGCCTGGGGCCTGCCCCCCCCCCTCTCCTCATTGCACGCTCACCACAATAGAACGATTCATATTTAAATTATTCGCTATCTCAACTTCATCGATACGTTTTCATATCCCCCCCCTACATCTGCCACTGTTCTACATCCTTGCTTTCCATTTCTTCTTGGCCTCCTCTGTGATTTCACGAACCATATCCGTTGCATATACACCGCGCATAATAACTGTTCTTCTGCTCGTTGCTCTATAGGTTACATTTCAAGGTCACCTTTTGCGTCTCGTGTACTCCTGCCATCTAATGAACGTGTAGTTTACCTGGGTTCGCTGAATGTACCCCACCCCCCTACCATTGAGATTCCCCCATTGGCGCTCTTGTTGCAGTGGGAAGAATTTTGACCCGGACGAGCCCCCAACGTGCGAATTTTGAACTCATCTAGAGACGACGGGAACCGCTCGAGAATGAACAGGAGAGCTGCTTCCCTCTGAACCCGAGGTTGGATTCCAGCCTATAAACGGTACGATGTCTCTGGTGTATACAAGGAAGATAAGAGGACCTTCCTCAGTTCATGATATGCACGAATCGGAGGCCGGGGCTCGCTGATCAACCGAATTTCCGGACAAACCATGGGTGGCTAATCTCCGGTATGAATTGCAGCCGCTTGCAATTCGATGGTTTGTTTATATATATAAAACGCACACAGTACCTTGTGTTTGCGTGTGCGGCCCGGCACCTCGGCAGCGAGAACAAGATGCGAACTGAAAGTCTGAACGGACAGGGCGACCAACCTTCTCTCGTCCCAGTACTCGAATTGAACCACCTGGTGATCCCGCCCCAGAACTACAACTGCACGGATTGTGGACCATGCCGGTGATGCCGGACTCCACATGCAAACGCAAAATTTTGCTCGCGTTTTTTTTCAAAAGACGAGCCATCGAATCGCAAGCGACTGCAATTCGTGACTGCCCCGAAGCTAATTGAAGCTCGAACCGGTGGGGTCGCAGCCAACAAGCTGCTCAATCGTCTTACAGTGATACGCTCCACCGCCTGATCCTCCCACACCACCCCCAGGCCGTAACGTACACCTGACGTGGGTTGTGCCTTAGTACAAAGTCCAACGCGTTGTGATGCGTGCGTGCTCCCCAAATGCCGCGAAAGGGTGGGAAGAAACTTCTCCCAAAGATTTCCATCAGGTCCGGTGCTGCGATGCTGAGTGCTATTTTAAATTTGTGGATGAGGTCACCGCTCGGGGGGTTGAATCCCTGATCCGCCTTCGTGGCCCTCGAAGGAATTCCTTCCAACCCTACGTCCCCAAGCCCTTCTTCTACCACTTCCCTTCTTCCTCTTCCCCAACCCCACCCCCGGTTCAACAACCGGCCCACGCAGACGGCTGGCGAGTGTGCGTAGATAGATGCGTTTCGCGGTCAACCAGTCACGGTCCCCATCTGCATCCAATTCTCAGACCCTCCATGGGACTGACACCAACGACCACACGCCCCCGTTTATCACTCCAATGGACCCCGCCCTCCTCCCGATCCCAGCCACAACCAAACTCGATCCTTCCGCACCGTCTTCCGGAAGAAGGGGCTTGTCATGGTTTCCCAGGGGTTTGGGGGTACATTGGATAGAATTCAAGAAGAGGTTGGCCACCGGAACCGCACCTTCCACCTCATCCATTTATGACGACGGAACGACCGGCTCGATTCACGGGAAGGAGCCGGCTCCTGGTCAACCGGAAGACGAGGTGGATGAAGTCGTCGTCGATCGTGAGTGGACAGATGGTACCCGCAAAACGACCACCAAGAGCGAGTCCGCACATAATGACAATCGACAGCCTGGCGGAACCAACACCGATCGCGAGAGCTTTGCCGCTGTCGAAGGCTTCTGGGCGCGTTCGACGATTCTCATTATCCTACGATGGCGGCTATGGCCCGCAATCCTTGATTTCTTTCGGCCCCGATTCGTGGATCTCAAGTCGGAAACCCAATACAAGAAGGAGTCTTGGTTCTACCGGAAACGTTTGGCGATTTTCTCCGCCCTCTTCTTCCTCTGCAACTGGATCACAGCGTGCGTCCTCGTCCAAACGCCGGTTGTAACTTCCGATGTCATATTCTACTATGTTGTGCGTACAAATACCACCTCGCGCACGGTATTACCGTCTCACGGTCCGGGCAGATCGGGCCACTGCTTTGCATTCCACTCTTTTTCCTAGTAGTGTACGATTTTCCTCGGGACCGGCCGTGGTTCTATCAAACCTACCTTGGGATATCCGTGTGGTCCTGGCCTCACTACACGATCACCCTCATGTAAGCCCCGGGTATCTGTTATCTGGAAGACTCAGCTCGAACTAGTGACAGGTACATATGTGGATATTACGACCAGAGTGAGCCTTACGTTATCTATGATT
>Ga0307516_10005073_pt1 | contig 15928 bp, 15 predicted proteins | sample 19_EM_MG_FD_203310 | JGI IMG/M metagenome (GOLD analysis project Ga0307516, IMG submission 203310) | Populus trichocarpa ectomycorrhiza microbial communities from riparian zone in the Pacific Northwest, United States - 19_EM | ecosystem: Host-associated > Plants > Roots > Unclassified | place...
TCGTGCATCGCCTACGATGGCGCATGCACGACCAGCCGATTTCCTTCGACACCCTGCGCCGCCTGCCCAAGGTCCTGCTGCACGAGCACCTGGATGGCGGCTTGTCCCACCAGAGCCTGTTGCGCCTGCTGCGTTCGCGCGGCATCGAGTCGCCTGCTGCCGACGAGGCCGGCCTGGCCGAATGGTTCACCGCCCGTGCCCACGCCGGCAGCCTGGTCGAGTACCTGAAGGGCTTTGGCCTGACCGTCGCCGCGATGGCCGAGCCGGCCGCGATGCAGGCGGTGGCCTACGAAGCCGCCAAAGCGGCGCGCGAAGACGGCTGCGTGCTGGCCGAGTTCCGCATGGCGCCGCTGCTGCTGGAAAGCGACGAGGTCAGCGCCGAAGCCGCGATCGAGGCGCTGCTGGCCGGGCTGATCAGAAGCCCGATGCCCTGCGGCCTGATCCTGTGCGCGATGCGCCATGAGCCGACCGAACGCAGCGAGCGCGTCGCCCGGCTGGCGCTGCGCTATCGCAAAGACGGCGTGGTCGGTTTCGATCTCGCCGGCGCCGAGGCCGGCTTCCCGCCGAGCCTGCACACCAAGGCGCTGGCCCTCGTGCGCGACCAGGGCCTGCCGATCACGCTGCACGCCGGCGAGGCCGACGTGGCCGAACGCGTGCTCGAAGCCGCCTCACTCGGCGCCACCCGCATCGGCCATGGCGTTCGCCTGGCCGACTGGCTGGGCACGCCCGACGGCGAAGCGAAGTTGGCCCAGGTGCGCGAAAAGAAGCTGCACCTGGAGTTGTGCCCGAGCAGCAACGTGCACACGGGTGCGGTGCCCTCGTTGCGCGAACACCCGATCGGCCGCCTGTGGCGCGCAGGCCTGAGCCTGTCGTATCACACCGACAACCCGCTGATGTCGTGCACCACCATGACGGCGGAAGCGGCGCTGTTGCTGGAGCACCAGGACCTGCAAATCGCTGACCTGCTGGCGATGGCGGTGCAGGCAGCCGGGCACTCGTTCCTGCCCGAGGCCGACAAGGCCGCAGTGATGGCGCAATTGCAGGCGGTCTCGACGCAGCCCGCGGCGTGAGGGACGACACGCCACTCGGTGGCCGCATCCTCAAGGTCAACCACGCTGGCGAGAACGGAGCGGTCCACATCTACGCCGGCCAGATCATCACGGCGCGGCTGACGGCACCGGCGCTGGTCGCCGAGCTTCGTGAGTTCAAGTCGCACGAGGAACGGCACCGCGCCATCTTCGCCGTCGAGCTGCAGCGCCGCGGCGTTCGGCGCTGCCGCAGCTACCTGCTGTGCGGCATGGGCGGTTTTCTGCTGGGCCTGATCACCGGCTTGTTCGGCCGCTCGGCGATCGCCGCCACGACGGTCGCCGTGGAGCGCGTGGTGCTCGGGCATCTGCAACACCAGCTGCACGCACTCGCCGGCCGGGACGACGCCGCGGTCGCCGCCATCGGCCTGATCGTCCAGGAGGAACAGGCGCATCACGATCAGTCGGCCGCGCACCTGGCCGCCGCGGGCCGGCTATGGCCCCAGCTGCTGACGCCGATCGTCGCCGCATCGACCGAATCGGTGATCTGGCTGGGGATGCGGTTCTGACCTGACGGTGGAAACGAAAAAGCGCCCCGCAGTGACCTGCGGGGCGCTTGTCGATCGAGTGAAACGGCTTAGAAGCTCATCCGGAAACTCGCGCCGAAGGTGCGCGGGTCGTTGATGAAGCCGGTCAGGTTGTTGAAGTCAATGCCGCCGACGGCCACCACCTGGTTGGTGATGTTGCGGCCGTACACCGCGGCTTCGTACTTGCCGTTGTCCCAGCTGTAGCCCAGGCGGAGGCCGCCTTCGAGCAGCGGCTTGCCGGTGTATTCCTTCGACTCATAAAGGAAGAAGTTGATCTTGCTGCGGTAGGCCCAGTCGGTGAAGACGAACCACTCGCCGCCGCTCTCGGTCGGCAGGCCGTAGCGGGCGGTGAAGTTGATCACCGTCTTTGGTGCCTGCGGCAGCGGGTTGCCGTCGATCTTCACCGTGCCCGGGGTCGAGCCGGCCGGGTCGGTGACCGTGCAACCGTTGCCGCACGGCGCGATCGCCAGATTCGGGTCGTCGATCTTGGTGTCGTTGTAGCTGGCGCCGAGCGTGACCATCAGGTTCTCGGTCACCATGGCGCGCAGGTCGAGCTCGACACCCTGGCCAATGGTGCGCTCCACGTTGACCAGCCGGTTGAAGTTCTGGGTGCCGCCAACCGCGGTAACCTGCTGGTCCTTCACGGTGTAGCGGAACACGCTGGCCGACAGGCGGGCACGGCGGTCGAACAACTCGGATTTCACGCCAGCCTCGTACGACAGCACCTTCTCGGGCTGGGCGACCGTCACGTAGTCGGTCGCCGGGTTGCCGGCGGCCGGCGGGAACAACAGGCGGCCCTGGATCGACGGGGCCCGGAAGCCGGTCGCCACACGGGCATAGACCTTGGTGTCCTTGTCGATCGAATACGTGCCGCTCAGGTCCCAGCTGGTGTTGGAGGCACTCGTTTCCTTCCCGATCTGGCCGACGAAGGGTGCGCTGAACGGCGGCGGGGTGATCCGGTCAGCCAGGAAGTCCTTCGTGTCACGCGTGTAGCGCAGGCCGCCGCGCACTTCGAATGCATCGTTGAAACGGTAGTTCACCGATCCGAACGCCGCCCAGGCGGTGTTGTCCTGCTTTTGCGTCGCGTAGCCGTTCTGCACGCCACCGGCCAGCGAGTCGTAGTTGAAGCTCTCGATGAAGAGATGCTCCTTGAAGTAGTACAGGCCGCCCAGCCACTTCAGGCCGCCGCCGGCGTCGCCTTCGAGGCGGAACTCCTGCGTCAGCTGACGGTGCTCGGGCATGCCGTCGGCCGATTCGGCGGCGAACGGGATTTCGCCGGGGCCGTAGTTGCCGGCGCCAAGGAAGGAGGCGCCGTAGCCGCCATCGATGTCACCCCGGCTGTACGCGTCCAGCGACTCGTAGCCGGTGATCGAATGCAGCGTCATGCCGCTGCCCACCCCCCAGCGCAGGCGCAGGTTGGCGCCCTGGCTCGACAGGCGCTGCTCGTTCTTGCCGTCGGTCGAGATCTTCTCGGGATCGAAGCCATCGACCAGGTCGTTGGTGCCGGGCTTGATGATGTTGGCGCGGAACAGGCGTGCGCTGCCCTTCATCTCGCGGCCATGGATGTTGGCCAGCGCCGAGAAATCGGCATGCGGCTGGTACAGCACCTGGATGCGGGCGGCGCTGTCGTCATAACCCTCGAGCTTTTGCGTCGGGCCGGCGTCGTAGGTGTTTTCGACCCAGTCGTCGCGGTGCTGGATCTGGGCCGAGAAGCGTGCCGCCCAGTCGCCGCCCATCGGCAGGTTGAAGGCGCCGGCCAGGCTCGAGGTGCCATAGGTGCCGTAGGTGGCGCTGACATAACCGTCCTGCTTCTGCGACGGCTTGACCGACTCGAACTTGACCACGCCGGCCGGCGAATTGCGGCCGAACAGGGTGCCTTGCGGGCCGCGCAGCACTTCCACCTGGGCCAGGTCGAACAGCGGGAAGCCCTTCAAGACCGGGTTCTCCTGCACCACGTCGTCGAACACCAGCGAGACCGGCTGCGAGGCGTTCAGGTCGAAGTCGGTGTTGCCCAGGCCGCGGATGTAGAAGCGCGGGAAGGCACGGCCGTACGACGATTCGATGTTCAAGCTCGGCGTGCGGGCGGCGAGCTGGCGCACGTCCAGGCCGCCGCTGTTCAGCACCTCCAGCTCTTCACCGCGGATCGCGCTGACCGACTGCGGCACGTTGAGGATGTTCTCGGTCCGCCGCTCGGCCGTCACGGTGATGGTCTGCAGCTTGCCGGCTTCGTTGGCATCGGCGGGTTGCTGCTGGGCCCAGGCGGCGGGCGCCAGGGTGGCCAGGGCCAGCGCGGCGGCTGCGGCCAGGGGGTGCGGCCGGAGGGTCAGCGGCGCGGCGTGGGGGGCGGGATGCATGTAGAACTTCTCCTCGGTGGTCTGATGGGACCGGGGCAGCCAAGCAAGGCTCGTGCTCGGTGCGGTGGCCCGTGCAGCCGGCGATGCTATCCACCCCTGGGCTGCGGATCCACCTTCGTTGCGCCGCAGTGTTGCGCGGATCACTCAAGCGGCATCCCTAGAACCACCACCCGGGCCGGCCGGCGCGACTACGATCCCAGCCAATGAAACTCGCCTGGCCGTTGCCCGCGCTGCTGACCTGGGGTGCCGCCTGGGCGCTGTTCGCCGGGCTACCGGTGCTGGGGTTGCCGGCGCTGACGGCTTTCGGCGTGGCGCTGGCCGGGGTGGCCGCGGTCGCCTGGTGGTGGCAGGCACCACGTTGGCGCAAGCTGATCGTCGTGGCCGGCTTTCCGCTGTCCATCGTCGCGTCGGGCAGTGCCGTGGGGGCGTTGCCGGCCTGGGCCTGGCTGCTGCCGCTGGCGCTGCTGCTGGCCGTCTACCCGATGCAGGCCTGGCAGGACGCACCGGTCTTCCCCACGCCGGCCAAGGCGCTGGCAGGGCTGGCGGCGCAAGCTTCGCTGCCGCTGCAAGCCCGGGTGCTGGATGCGGGCTGCGGCCTGGGCGCCGGGCTGCGCGCCCTGCACGCCGAATACCCCGCCGCGCGGATCGAAGGGCTCGAATGGAGCTGGCCGCTGGCGCTGCTGTGCGCGTTGCGCTGCCGCTTTGCCCGCGTTCGCCGGGGCGACATCTGGGCCGCGGACTGGTCAGGTTACGACCTGGTCTACCTGTTCCAGCGGCCCGAAAGCATGGGCCGAGCGCTGGACAAGGCCAGCCGCGAGCTACGGCCCGGCGCCTGGCTGGTCAGCCTGGAGTTCGCGGCCACCGGCTGGGCGCCGCAGGCGCGGCTGCAGGCCGTCGAGGGCAAGCCGGTGTGGCTGTACCGGGCGCCGTTCAGGCAGCGCTAGCGGTCAACGCGCCCGCCGTCTTGGCGGCCGCCGGCCATTCGTGGCGCAGCAGGCTGTAGACGTTGCTGTCCTTGACCTCGCCCTTCATCACCCAGCGCTGGCGCAGCATGCCTTCGTGGGTGAAGCCCAGCCGCAGCAGCAGCTGGTGCGAAGCCAAGTTGCGCGGGTCGACGTGGGCTTCGAGCCGGCGCAGGGCCAGCGGGCCGAAGGCATGGTCGATCAGCGCGTTCAGCCCTTCGCGCATCACACCGGTGCCCCAGTGCGGCCGGCCCAGCGCATAGCCGATCTCGGCCGCGCCGTTGTCGGGCTCGAAGCGGAACAGCAGGCAGGTGCCGACGACCGTGCCGCTCGCCTTGTCGGCCAGCACGAACTGCATCGCGCTGCCTTCTTCATGCCGCTTCAGCACCCGGCCATACCAGGCCTCGGCATCGGCCAGCGTCTGCCAGGTGGCGTAAGGCAAGTAACGCGTCACCTCGTCGACGCCGTTGATGCGCAACAGGTCGGGCAGGTCGGCTTCGGTGACGAAGCGCAGCCGCAAGCGAGCGGTATCGATCGGGTCGGGGGCGACGACAGGGGCGGTGATGACGGTGGTCATGGGGAGTTGGCAGGGGCAGATGAAACCGGAGCCGGGGAAGGCCCGCGGCGGCCATCACCGCAGCTTACCGCCCCACTCGCCGCACCCGCGCACCCGCTCAAGGAGCCGAAGCCGCCGATGCGGGCAGCCCGACTTTCTGCGCCGTCCGCTCGATCGCACGGCCGGTGGCCGAGGCTGCCCGGCCGACCGCTTCAGCTGTCTTGCGTGCACCGTGCTCGACCGCGCTGGCGGCTTTGCTGGCGCCGCGCTCCACGGCATGGCCAACCCTGGTCGCCACGCCCGAGGCGGCGCTGGCCGCGGAACTGACCGCCTCCGCCGGGCCGGCCATCGCCACCGCCGATGCAACCCACAACAATGCGCCAGCCAGGGCCGTACGGTTCGGGTGGAAGGAGCGAACACTCATCACGGCCTCCTGCGAATCAATCATTCTGCAGGATTGGGCCCCGGACCAGCGCAAAAGTTCAACCCGGCAGCGCCCACGTCGGTCGCGCGACCCTCAACGCCCCTGGAACAGCGCCGGGCGCTTGTCGATGAAGGCCTGCATGCCCTCCTTCTGGTCTTCGGTGGCGAACAGCGCGTGGAAGGTGCGACGCTCGAACAGCAAGCCTTCGCGCAGGCCCAGCTCCAGCGCGCGCTCGACCGCTTCGCGCGCGACCATCGCCGCCGCCTTGCCGTGGTTGGCGATCTGCCGCGCGGCACCGAGCGCTTCTTCCATCAACTGGCCCACCGGCACCACGCGCGAGACGAGCCCCACGCGCTGCGCTTCTTCGGCACCGATCGTGCGGCCGGTCAGCACCATGTCCATCGCCACCGACTTGCCGACCAGCTTGGTCAGCCGCTGCGAGCCGCCCATGCCGGGGATCACGCCCAGCTTGATCTCGGGCTGGCCGAACCTGGCGTTGTCGGCCGCGAAGATCAGGTCGCACATCATCGCCAGCTCGCAGCCACCACCCAGCGCATGGCCGGCCACCGCGGCGATCTTGGGCGTGCGCAGCGCGGTGAAGGCGTCCCAGCCGGCGAAGAAGTCGGCGTAGAACATGTCCATGTAGCCCTGGCCGCGCATCTCCTTGATGTCGGCGCCGGCGGCGAAGACCTTGTCCGAGCCGGTGATGACGAAACAGCCGACTGTTCGATCACGGTCGAAGGGCTGCAGGCCCGCGACCAGCTCGTGCATCAGGTCGGTGTTCAGCGCGTTCAAGGCCTGCGGCCGGTTCAGTTGGGCGATGACGACACCGCCATCGCGTTCGATCAGGATGTTGCTCATGGGCGTCTCCAGAATTGGGTTGGGATGGGTCGGAAATACGGACAGATTCAGGAGTCCCAGATCGCGCCGTAAGCCGGGATGCCGCGGCTTTCCATCGCGTGGACGACCTCGCGCGTCAGCTTCTGGTTGGCGATGCAGATCACCGCCTCGGCGTTGCCGCCGCGGTGCGCCGCCAGTGCCAGGTGCACCAGGTCGGGCTTGCCGCTGGTGTCGGTGTCCCAGATCAGCGCGTCGGGCTGCGCGGCCAGGATCTCGTCCACCAGCGCGTCGCCATAGGTCTTGCGGGGGCTGCGGGTCGACCAGATCAGCTGCATCGGCACCCGCTGCGCCAGCAGGTGCGGCAACACCGGGCCGATGCCGCTGCCGGTGGCCACGTAGACCACTTTCTTGAACAGCGTCTCGATGTTGGCCACGCCGGCGGTGGTGATGCCCTTGACCCAGACATGCGACGGCAAGTCGTTGATGAAATCACCGGTCCAGTCGCCCGCACGCGAGATGATCAGCCGGAAGCCTTCTTCGCCCGGCGCCGGGATGTTGGCGAACGAATGCCACTCGATCAGCGGGTTGCGGCTGACGGCGGTCGACGAGCCAGGAAACGGCGTTTCGCCATGGTTGAAGCGGACCACCGCCGCATGCTTCGACGGCCGCACGATGTCTACTTTCACCTTGCGCAGCCGCAGCCACGGCAGCGCGATGCTAGTGCTCAAAACGATCAGCGTCCACAAGGCTGGCGACGCCCGCAACGCATCGGCGAACGGCAACGCGCCCCGCTGCGCGTCGACGAACAGGAACGCGTGGGTCCAGAACAGCGCCAGTGCCGTCCAGCCACCGAAGCGGTGCACCAGCTCGAACCGGTTGTGCCAGCGCGAGCGGATCTGCGGCAGCGCCATCACCACGATGCCGACCAGCAGTGCCACCAGCGCGCCGCTGACCACCATCAGCGCGGTCGAGACGCCTGGCAGCCGCTGCCACCAGGCCGCCACCGACGCGCCGGTGAGCAACGCAAACCACAGCGTGGCGACCACCGCGCAACCGCTGTGCAGGCCGCCGAAGTGGTAGACCTTGCCCAGATGCCAGCGGACGGCCAGCGGCCAACTGGTCGGTGCGCGCGTGGCCAGCCAGAACAACAGGTTGACCACGTACTGCTGGCGCACCAGCACCGCGACGGCGAAGTTCGCCAGCACCAGTTTCGACAGGCTGTCGAGCCGGTGGGCGCTGTCCCACCACCAGCCGCCATCGGCCAGGCCCTGGCCCAGCACGGCCAGGTTCAGCGTGGACACCAGCACGACCAGCAGGTGGTAGTGCATCAACCAAGGGTGCGTGACCCACCGCCGGACGGCACTGGCGCGCAGCGGTGGCGCGAGGTGAAGCTGGTTCTCCATCACGCGGTCACCTCTTGCGTGGATGCCGCGGTCCCGCGGCGCTCGAGCCGCCCCGATGCCTGCGCCAGCCCCATCAGCTTGCGCTTGTCGACCTTGCCGCGGTCGGTCATCGGCAGGCTGTCGAGCGCGAACACCACCATCGGCACGCAGTAGTAAGGCAGCGTCGCCGCCACCAGGTCGCGCGCCGCGTCGGTGTCCACGCTCAGCGGCGCAACGAAGGCCACCAGGCCCCGTTCGTCGAACTTCAGGCTGACCGCCCGCTCGCAGTGCGGCGCCTGCTCCAGCACGCTGGAGACGGAGTCCAGCTCGACGCGGAAGCCGCGCACCTTGACCTGGTCGTCGACGCGGCCGAAATGCTCGAGTTCGCCGTCCTCGGTCCAACGGCCCAGGTCGCGGGTGCGGAACATCCGGCGGCCGTGGCCGAGAAAGGGGTCGGCCGCGTAGCGCTCGGCATTGAGCGCATCGTTGTGCAGATATCCCGCCGAGACGCAGGCACCGCCCGCCCACATCTCGCCGATCTCACCGATCGCGCAGGGCCGGCGCTGCTCGTCGAGCACGTAGACCGTGTTGTTCGGCGTCGGCTTGCCGATCGTCAGCAGCCGGCCGTCGGGCCGGTAGTGCTGCGCGGTGTTGACGATGGTGGTCTCGGTCGGGCCGCAGGAGTTGTAGAAGGTGCAGAAGCTCGCCCACTTGTCGGCCAGCGGCTTCGGGCATGGCTCACCCGCCACCGCCACCACCTGCACGTTGCGGCAAGCGTCGGCATCCAGCTCGCTCAGGATGGTCGGCGTGGCGATCACCACGTCGGCCCGGCTCACCGCCTCGGCGATGCTGGCGCCGCGGATCACCAGAGTGGCGCCATGCGCGAGGCAGCCGAGGATCTCCCACGCCGCCATGTCGAACGCAATCGCCAGGATGTGCGAGACCTTCAGCCCCGGCCGCATGCCCAGCCGCCCCGGCTCGGTCAGCAGGATGTTGCAGACGTTGTGGTGCGTGACCTGCACGCCATTGGGCATGCCGGTCGTGCCGGAGGTGAAGAGCGTGAAGCAGCCATCGGCGCCCGACAGCGGCCGGCGTGGCACGAAGCGTGAAGTCGCCGGCTCGCCCCAGGGCTCGGCCATCAGCTCGTCGATCGCGAGGCAGACGGCGCCGGGCGGCAGCGGCAACTGATCGCGCAGGTGCGACAACGTCAGGACCACCCGTGTCGCCGCCACCTCGGCCACGTGCCGCAACTGCGGCGCCTTCGCCACGCCCACATGCTGCGGCACATACGACGCCCCCGCCTTCAACACCGCCAGGATGCCGACCACCATCGCGATCGAGCGGTGCACGAACAAGGCGACGCGGTCACCCGGCGCCACGCCGTGCAGCGCCAGGCGGCGCGCGAGCCTGTCGGCCTGGCGGTCCAGCAGCGCATAGCTGATCCGCTCGCCCAGGTGTTCGATGGCGATCGCCTCCGGCTGCGCTTGCACCTGCGCTTCGATCGGGTGGTGGATGCAATCGAAAGGCAGCGCCTCGGTTGGCCCCTGGCCGAAGCACTCGAAGCGCACCTGATCGTCGAGAGACAGGTTCGCCATCGCGGTGCGGTTGAAGGCCAGGGCGGGCAGCGCCGCCGATTCGGCCGAACTTTCAAGTTCCGCTGACAATTCACTGTCGGCGGAGTCCTGAAAATCCGGCAACGGCGAGATCGCCGACCATGCCGCGCCGGCTGGGCGCGTGCTTTCTTCGACTGCGGTTCTCATGCTGGTTCCCCTGTGCGTGTGTATCCACCGGCCACGGCGGCGCCCGGCCCACGAAGACCCGCCGACTTGCTTGGTTCGCGGCGATGTCGAGCGGTGAGTGCCGGTAAAGGCACTGCACGGTTGTCACGGGTTAGGGGGAAGTGGCGCAACTCTTTGCAACACCCAAACGCTGCGTCGGCGCTGGACTCAGCCGGCCCTGCGCGCCGATTCATGAGGACACTTCGGGCCCTGTTTTCACAGGTGGGATGCCGGTGGCGTGGCGCATGCGTCGCCGAAGCCGGCAACAGCGAGGGCTGCCTTTGCCGAGCGCATTCGGCGGTCAGCGGGCGGCGGCCGCTGACCCCCCTAACTTACGTGGTCAGCGTCTCCCGACGCTGCTGAACGGCCGATGCCTGGCCGACGCACGGCCCATCACGGCTTCAACAAACCCAGGTCGACCGCCGCCGCCATCGCGCGGTAGCCGGCGTCGTTGGGGTGCACATGGTCGCCGCTGTCGAACTCGGCCCGCAGGCGCTCCGGATGGGCGGGATCGCGCACCACCTGGTCGAAGTCCACCACCGCGTCGAAGGCCTTGCCTTGGCGGATCCAGCTGTTCACCGCCAGTCGCTTCGCCTCGGCCGCGGGCGTCTGCAGCCATTTGCCGGTCGTGACACCGCGTGGCAGCAGCGTGCCGCCCCACACGCTCACGCCGCTCGCGTGCGCACGCTGGATCAGGCTCTTCATGCCCTCGATGATGCGTTCGGCCGAGGGCTGGTCCTGCGGCAGCGGCAGCATGTCGGCCGCGGTGATGTCGTTCGTGCCTTCGAACAGCAGGATCCAGCGGACGTTGGGCTTGCCCATCACGTCGCGGTCCAGGCGCGCCAAGGCGCTCTGCCCGATGAAGGGGTCGACGCCATCGCGCAGCAGGCGGTTGCCGGCGATGCCGACATTGGCCACGCCGATGTGGGCCGTGGCCAGGTTGGTTTGCATCCGCTCGGCCAAGGCATCGGTCCAGCGGCTGGGCTGGTCCGGCATCGAGCCCACCCCGTCGGTCAACGAGTCGCCGAGCGCCACCAGCGTGCGCGCCGACTCACCGGCAGCGGCCACCTCGATGTCGGTCACGAAGTAGCGGCTGTCGTCGGTCTGGTGGTCCGGCAAGCGAGGCGCCGCGGTCGCATCGCCGCCTTCGGCCAGGTAGACGGTCTGCAGGCCGAAGCTGTGCACGGTCGAGGGCCCGCTGCCTTGCGGCAGGTACAGGCTGAGCACCAGCGACTGCAGTGGCGCCACGTTCATCGGCACCGCGTCGCTCAACACGCTCTCGCCGGGCGGGATGGTCACGGTGGCCCGGCCGCCGAAGGCCAGCGCCCGATCGGTGCCGGGCTGGATGGCCGGCCCGTCGGCCGGCAGCGCGAGGTGCACCGGGCCGATCACCAGCGGCTGGCTGCCGAACAGGTTCGACAGACGCACGCGCACCTGGCGCCCGCCGGCGCTGACCCGCATCACCTGGCGGATCGTCTGCGGCTTCAGCTCAGGCCCGGCCAGGTCGGGCGCGGCGGCCCAGGTCGAGACCCAGTGGTCGCCGCCTTCGGCAAAGGCGGTGGACGCCAGCAGCGTGGTCGCCAGCAAGGCGCCAAGCACCGTGCGGCGAAGAATCGGTGGCGTCGTTGTCAAAGGCAGCACTCCATATCAAAGCAAAGTTAGTTTCGGACACGCCGCAGCGCAATCGGTTCCATGCCAACGCAGGCAGCACCTGCAACACCTGGTCATTGATCATCGCTGAACCTTGGGGCAAGGCTCCCTCGGCAAGATGCGCTGGCGCCCTCAGCCGTGGTCCGGCTTCCCCAGCCGACGCGGCCTCGCGCGGCCTGAGGTGAACCCCCTCACCTTCGGGTCGGTTCAACCATGACCCTCAGTGGAGACACCCATGACCTCGACCCTGATGAAGTTGAACGTTCCGTCCCGGCGGCTCCTGCAGTTCGCTGCCGTGGCGGCACTGTGCGCCGGCAGCGCCGCGCCCGCGATGGCCCAGTCGGGCAATCCGCAGCGCGACCGCGTGCACGCGATCGAAGCCCAAATGGCCGCCTATTGGGGCATGGACCTCAATGCGCAGCCGGAAGTCGTCGGCGGCAAGACCGCTCCGGACGGCAAGTGGCCTTTCATGATCGCGTTGCTGGACGCTGGCACCTCGAGCAACTACGACGCGCAGTTCTGCGGCGCCTCGCTGATCAGCAAGCGCGACGTGCTGACCGCCGCGCACTGCGTGAAGGGCACCCAGCCGAACCAGATCCAGGTGCTGGTCGGCACGCAGGACCTGAAGAGCGGCGGACGGCGGGTGAATGTGGCCCGCATCACCGTCAATCCGAAATACAACGCCCGCACCAGCGATTCGGACGTGGCCGTGCTGCGCCTGGCCGAAGACGTCAACGACGTCGCGCCGGTCGAGTACGCCAGCACCCTGAAGCAGGAGAACAAGTTCGCCGCCGCCGGCAAGCCGGTCTTTGGCATGGGCTGGGGCGAGACCGAGACCACGCCGCACTTCCCCAACGAGCTCCAGCAAGTCAAGGTGCCAGTGACCGACCGCGAAGTCTGCAACGCGGCCGATGCGTACAACGGCAAGATCACCGACACGATGATCTGTGCCGGCCTGAAGGAAGGCGGCAAGGACACCTGCCAGGGTGACTCCGGCGGGCCGCTGGTGTCCAAAGGCCCCGACGGCACCTTCCATTTGCAGGTCGGCGTCGTCAGCTGGGGCTACGGCTGCGCCGACCCCAACCACTACGGCATCTACTCGCGCATGGCCACCCTTGGGGCATGGGTGAAAGAACAGGTCGCCCTGCCCTGATATCGATTGGAGGGAAAGCCAGCCCCTGAGCGATGGGCTGGTGAGGCGCCCTGCGGTTCGCTCGGCGCTGGCAGCCTGGCGGGCCTACTCGGCCCGCCGGAGCTGCCGCCCTTGCAGGAACGGCGGTACCTTGCGCTCGAGCAGCTCGATCAGCGCATCGTCCATGTATTCGTACTCGTCGGGGATGCCGAGCACGATGATGCGTTTGCCGTTCAGGTGCCGCTTGAACTTCGTCGTGATCTTGTGGCGGTGCGCCCGCTCCATCACGAAGATGACGTCGGCCCACTCGATGAGTTCAGGCCCGAGGGGGACGTTGGCAGAGTCATGAACCCCCGCCGATTCGCACTCGACGCCTTCGTACTGCGAAAACACATGCTCGGCCGTCGGGCTGCGCAGCCTGTTTTGTGAGCAGACGAACAACGCGCGGATCATGCCCTTCGCGTCACTCGCCGACCAGCCCGTTGCGGATCGCGTAGACAGTCAGCTCGGAGTTGTTGGTCAGGCCCAGCTTTTCGAGCACCCGGGCGCGGTAGACGCTGACAGTCTTGGGCGACAGCGTCAGCTCGTTGGCGATGTCGGCCAGGCGCTTGCCCGAAGCGATCATCACCAGCGTCTGCAGTTCGCGGTCCGACAGCTTCTCGTGCGCATTGGCCACCTCGGGCGTGGTCAGGCTCTCGACCAGCATCTGGGCGATCTCGGGCGTCACGTACTTGCGGCCCTGCGCCACCGTGCGCACCGCCTGCACCAGCAGGTGCGGGTCGCCGCCCTTGTTGACATAGCCGAAAGCCCCGGCCCGCAGCGCGCGGATCGCGTACTGGTCTTCCGGATACATGCTGACCACCAGCACCTTGACTGTCGAGCCCTCGTCTTTCAGCACGTGCAGCACGTCCAGCCCACTGCGGCCGGGCATGTTGATGTCGAGCACCAGCACGTCGCAGCCACCCTTGCGCATCAGCGTGCGCAGCTCGCCGTAGTCGCCTGCTTCGCCGATGACCTCGATGTCGGGCGCGTCGGACAGCGTGTCGCGGATGCCTCGCCGAATCAGCGCATGGTCGTCGCACACGATGACTCTGGTCATGCCGTCCCCTTGGCGCCAAGCGCCGTCCCCCCAAGGGGGATTTCGCCCTCGGGGCGGCCCTTCGTGCTCACTCTGGCCCCCTTGGCGCTGCGCGCCGTCCCCCCAAGGGGGATTTCGCCCTCGGGGCGGCCCTTCGTGCTCATAACTCTCCCCAAGCAGACGGATCGTGTTCGGATTCGCCGGGGTGCGTGCCCTCGGCGGGGCCGGTTGTGTAATGCCCCAGCGGGATCGAGAGTATCAGCGTCGTGCCAGCCGCACTGCTGGAAAGGTCGACCCAGCCCCCAACGGTGGTGGCCCGCTCGTGCAGGCCGCGGATGCCGAAGCTGCGCGCCTTGGCCAGGTCGGTCTCGGACAGGCCTTTGCCGTTGTCGCTGACTTCCAGGGACAGCACGCCCTGCGCCATCGACAGGTCGATGCCCACCCGGGTGGCCTGGGCATGCTTGCTGATGTTGGTGAGCGCTTCCTGCGCCGTGCGGTAGGCGACCAGCGGCACGCCAGGCGGCAGCTGGGGGTTGTCGTGGCTGGTGCGGAAGCTGCACACCACGTTGGTCCGGCGCTCGAACCGGTTGGCCATCCACTGCAGCGCCGCTACCAGGCCTTGTTCCAGGATGGCCGGACGCAGGTTGTGCATGATGCGCTGGCTCGCTTCCAGCGCGTGGGTCACCGTTTCCATCGCGCTGTCCAGACGCGTCTTCAGCTCGGGCGTGGTGGCGTGGCGGGCCATCCAGGCCAAGTCGAACTTCAGCGCCGACAGCGACCCGCCGACATCGTCGTGGATCTCCCGGGCGATCGCCGCCCGCTCCATCTCGACGCTGGTCTGCAAGTGCTGGGCCAGCTCGGACAGCCGCTGGCGCGAGGCAGCCAGCTCCCGGTCGGCCCGCTGGCGGGCGCGCAGGGTGTCGAACGCGTCGATCGCGTGCTCGGTCGCCGGGGCCAGCCGCGCCAGGTTCGCCTTCAATAGATAGTCGGCGGCGCCATTGCGCATGGCCTGGACGGCGACGTCTTCGCCGATTTCGCCCGACACCAGGATGAATGGCACCTGAATGCCGCTTTCGCGCAGGATGTCCAGCGCGTGCAGGCCGGAGAAGCCGGGAATGTTGAAGTCCGACAGGATCACGTCCCAGCGCTCGCGCAGCGCCGCCCGGAACCCAAGCTCGCTGTCGACCCGCACCGCCTCGATCTGCGCGCCGCCACGCCGCAGGTGCGCCATCGCCAACTCGTGATCGAGTTCCGAATCTTCGATGTGCAGCACGCGCAGGCTACGGCTTGGCGTGATTGCGCCGATATCGCCCTTCATGGGTCGAGTATCGCGCAGCCTCCCGGCCGCAGGTGCGGGGCCCTTCGGCGGAATTAGGCCCTGTTTTGACCCGGTCATCGGGTCAACAAGCAGACCGGTACTGCCGAAAAATCCCTGACAACTTCCGAGCAGGCCGATGACGGCTGCGCCCGGACCCACGAAGAGCACCGCGGAGCCACGATGCTGAATTCAGAAAGCCCCGTACAGGACACGAGCCCCGGCCTGCCATTACTGGCAGCTGCGGACTTGCAGGACCATTTGATGGTGGCCAGTCACGACCTGGAGCGTCTGCAGCGTCTGCTGGACGACGCCAGCGAGACGCTGTCCGGCCATTTCTACGGGGCCTCCAGCCAGATGCACGACCTGATGCGGATCGTGGCCGCGTTGCCCGGTGCAGACCAAGAAGCGATTCAAGGTGCCATGCAGAACCTGGCCGGTGCGATCACCGCGCTGCAGTTTCACGACATGGCCATCCAGTTGATTGCCCACACGCAAAAGCGCCTGCGCTCTTGTGCCGACCGAATCGCCCGGGATGCGATGGGCGAAGACGATGAGGATGGTTCCACCATCGTCGAAGACGGCCCTGGCCGACCGAATCCGGTCACCCAGGACGAGATGGACGCCGGTTCCGTCGAGCTGTTCTGACACCCCTTCCCCTGTTCAAGCCCCGCCCCCAATCCCTTCCAGACTTTTCGGAGAAAAGCGATGCACTCGATTCTTGCCGTGGACGATTCGCCCTCGATGCGCCAAATGGTGGCGTTCACCCTCAAAAACGCCGGCTTCAATGTCGTCGAGGCGGTGGACGGCCAGGACGCCTGGGAGAAGGCCGGCAGCCGCGACTT
>Ga0307516_10005074_pt1 | contig 15926 bp, 20 predicted proteins | sample 19_EM_MG_FD_203310 | JGI IMG/M metagenome (GOLD analysis project Ga0307516, IMG submission 203310) | Populus trichocarpa ectomycorrhiza microbial communities from riparian zone in the Pacific Northwest, United States - 19_EM | ecosystem: Host-associated > Plants > Roots > Unclassified | place...
CCCCCCCCCAGACGATCACCCGGCTCGCTAACTTTGGGCTTTAACTAGTGGTGAAACACGAAGATTTTCTAGGGCGCAGATCGCCTATATTGGCCGCTTACGTATCTGGCCCCGCTTCCCACCGAAGTTGGTTTTGGCCAATCCATGTAGTCCACAGCATATGCAGAGTATGTACTAGTATACATACATACTTTGCAGTGGGGGGTCCGAGAGCGCCGGCGAAAAGAAGCAAATATACCGATAAAACTCTGATAAGGGTCCAATATTGAAATAGGTTTGGCGCACTGTGGCTCGCACTAGATAGTGCGCTTAGGATTAGCGGGGCGACTGCAATAGAACGTCACCTAATTTGGTTGAAGCTCGTGAGAACGGTACATAGTGAGCTGGCGTCAGCTGAGCTGGGCAACATCGTGAGCCCTTCACAGAACACCCCACAAGGGACCAGTCAATAGGAATCATAAAGGTAATAAGAGAGAACGGCGGAGTCAATCCCATTATGCAGCCAAACACACCCGACACAGTCGTATTGAAATTCGCAGCCCCCGTTCTTACCCTACCTACCGTCAAACCTTCAGGCGAAGACGGAGATGATACCATCGAGCTGGCTGTCCGTCCACCTCTCAGTAAACCGGGATCGGAGTATGACATGGAGGGGCAGGCGGCCGCAGACCTCACGCGCAAGTCTTCTTCTACGGCTACACATCCCTCCCCCGGAGAAACGAGCGTTTATGACTGCATTCAAATTGGGAGTCCCGTCATATGCGCCATATGGCAGGATACTCTTCCTCAGCAGCCTCAGTGCCCGTCCCAGCGTTCTCAGCAGGCTCCACGGGCTCCCCCGGCGGGCTCAGTGGGTGTGTCCTCAGTGGGCTCTGCAAACGCAAGCAAGGGAAAACTTCCTGATGAGCCAGTATGTGTAGCTAGAAGAAGAAATTGGATGGAGTACGTAAGCAAGATGTAGTTGCAGAGCTGATTCCCAGTATCAGCGGTACTGAGGACGATAGTGTGGAATTCTGTTAGAGAAATGAGGGCTGAAAGCGGACTGTTTTCGGTATACCGTACCATCCCGGATAAGCGTCCTCCCCACAAGCGGTTGGCGCCGCTTGTAGCATTCTTGGCGCCGCTTTTGGCAGTCTTGGCATATTTGCAGAGCGCTTGGCGCTTAGTCAATATCAGGTTCACTAGCGCAAAAACCCCGTGATATTGTCTTGCACATGCTGCCTCAGGCCTCGTCTCTTCAACGGATCCATATCATCGCTAATAAGGGGACAGGTCTGCAACCACACACTGCTTACATACTCCTTCCAGTCTCTTACTTCTTCGAGGTAAACTTGCTAGTTCGACAGGAAATTGCGCACGCCGAGTCCGCCGAGAACACGCCCGCCGAGAATGCGGCCTCCGAGCCTGTTGAGCTCGCGGGACGCGCACCGTGGGCGCTGAGGAGAGTGGGGAGCTGTAAGGTTAAGTAATTAGGTGGAGGACTAGGGAATCGGGGATTATTACTGGCTACCTCTGGATCTTTGAGACCCTCGCCTATGGTCCCTAGGGTGTGCACACCGGCTTCCCCATAACCACCTTGAGAGATGCATCATGACTACTAGCATTGGGTGATGCCAGGAGGGTGGATCCGTTTGTAGTGCTCCTGCATGCCGAAAACGTGCCCCCAAGGGATCGTCCGCCGAGCTCGCCTTCGGGCTTATGGGATGATAGATGGAGGACGGACAGCTTCGATGTTATCGGTTTCGCCTTCGCCAGAAGTTTTGCCGGTAGGTTCTTGAACCGTAGGTGTAACCACGAGTGCTGCGAATTGCAATACGACTGTGCCAACAGTGTTCGGCATAATGAAATTGACTCTGCCGTTCTCCGTTATCGCCTCTGTGATTCCTATTGATTTGATATTTGCGAGTGTTTGTAAAGGTATCGCGATGCTGCCTAGCTCAGAGGGCGTTAGCTCATTGTCATTCGCACGAATTTCAGACTCCCTCCAAATTAAGTGCCGTTCTGTTTCCGCCGCTACGCTAACCTTAAGCGCACTAGCGCACGCCACCCGGCGCTAAATCAATTTCAAAGGCAGTACTCTTATCCGAGATTTTACAGTAGATAACTCTAGATTTTCTAGCACCTACATACATAAGTACATATGTAGTAACAAATTAATCTCCCGGAGCGGAAATAAGGTCTAGGTCTATATTTGGCGCTTTAATTATATCTGAAGGTCGCCAAGACTACGGAAACGGCGCACGTGTTGCCTTTTTGGGCGGTTGCCCCACGCTAAGGAGGTGAGTTTTTACTATGACCGCTAATGCATCTCTTTTCATTACTCGCATGTACCTAGATCATAGATCATGGCGAGGACCGTACAGAGTCCGTCTCCCGTCCGTAGTCTGCGCGGTGGTGGCACGTTGCAAGCTCCCCTTTGCCCTCCGCCCAGGCCTGTCCCAAGAAGATGAGATGGCACCAAAGAAATCACACAGGAAAGAGAGAAAAGAAAGAACAAAGGAAAGAGAGAAATGAAAGAACAAAGGAGATCGAGACCCGCCCCCTAGCCCGCTTCCGTGGATGCCATGAAAGAGGGCATGGGGAGAAACAGAGGCTGTTCCTCACCCTCGGCGCCCAGTTCCTCGGCCTCCGCCATCCGCTCCTCTTCTCCCGCTCTGGCGCCTCGCTCTCTGCGTCTTCATCAGCCGGCACTAGCATTCCTACATCAGTGGTGGAGAGGAAGTCCAGTACCGCCTGGCTGCACCTCAGTGCCCTCACATCGACGAGGTGGTCCCGGATCTTGAACCGGCACTCCCCCCCCCCCCGCTTTCCTTCCACACCTCTGCCCACAGGATCTTCTACTAGGCCTTCCATTCGGGGCACACCTTGAAGAGGTGATCCCGCGCCTGTGCCCCGCACGGGCACCACCAGCACTAAGTGGTGGGCCTGTTATCCGTCCAGTTGAGATACTGCCCGGCGAGCCAGTGGCCTATCTTCAGCTGGCAGAATCTCGAGGGGAGCCTCTTGGAGCTATCCGTAACCTCCCGTCCGGGGTCTGCCTACTCGGCATCTTGTACCTCTCCCCGGAGGACCGGCCTCCAGCCCATCACCGGGCTCCCGCCAACTTCTTCTCGGAGATCTCTCGCCTGAGGTGCGCGAGGGATCCGGGGGTCCGTGGCATCGCGCGTGTCTCCGCCCGATCCGAGTATCCTAGGGATTACTTACCTCTAGGCCCCGTGGCACCTCGGAAGGCTAACAGTGTATAGGTGCGGGCACGGGTTCACCGCCTCTAGATCTCCGGATCCTAGACTGAGAAGGCTGCCTGCGGCACGGTGCGGGCTCGGAGATAGCTCGCGGGAGTTCCAATACGGTACGGGTTCGGGGTTCAGGTCCCCTAGACTGAGAACTGCCTGCGGACGGATACGATACGATAGGGCTTCCCGGCAGATACAGGTCCGGGCCTACGAGTCTCTCCTGTACTAGGAGACTGCCGGTGGCACGGCGGGCTCGTATACAGTTTCGGGTTCACGGCGCATTCGAGTACGGGTTACGGTCTGCGGTGCCTGCCCGGGATCCAGCCGCGGGGCAGACACGATCGGTGATGATATTTATCAGGCAATATAGGCGGGACGTCTCAGAAGGCTGATAGGTTCGGGCACACGGGCGCACGGGTACGCGGGTACGCGGGGAAGACAATAACAACGGTAACATTATATTCGGTAATAGAGTCAGGAGGGTGAACGAAGAAGAAAGGAATAAAGGAAGACACGCGCGCGCGGCCACAGACCTGCCTATATAACTACCTTCTTCCCTCAACCGAGCAAACAACACCTCGGACGACGTCCCGCTAGCCCTCCCTGACATAACCAGCGAACAATACCTTAGCCGACACTTACCGAGTGACGACGTTGGGTGGCGCCGTGACAGTGAGGCCAAATTTTTGTCGAACGATGGGTAAGTATTCTAAAATCGTCAAAGTGGCAAGCCCCCTGAGCTCAGCGCCGACTCTTTGAAGATGCCTACACACAGTCGGGAAAGGAAAAAATCAACCTAGAATTGTGAACACCGAAAATTACAGTCCTGCACCGTACATCACTTGCCCAATGACAATTTTGCCGCATTTAGCGACATCAACGCGAATTAGAGTAAGTACCACTTTGTCACTTGCATTAAGCTCGGGCCGCAATTCCGCAGTACTTACTACTGATCCCAGCAAATATATAAAGTAAGTACTGAGTGGGGTACAGTGGAAATATCTAAAACCTGTGCGAAAACCCACGCTTTTGACGGAGAAGCCCTCCACCACACCTAATTAGGAACAGATTGGTAGAGCGGAGGCAAAAAATAAATGATATGGTGAGCTATTTTTTAAAAAAAAATTAGGGTGGCTGATTTACAGAAGAATTAGAATAAATCATTTTTGGTGGCGCTCCCCCGAATGCCTGTCCTTAAGTACATGTGTAAGTAGATATGTAGTTGATAACGCATAAATTACCCTATAGGCCATTAGCGCTACAGATTTGGTCATACAAGCTTCCCTAGCGGAAACTTACTGGAATTTTTGGCCTAAAATTTAATAAATATTATAGCTTGCGAAATCAATAATACCCTATATTTCCTCTTTTTTTGTATTCAATTCGATTTTCCCGACTGTCTAGTTCTAAAGTGTCCTCACCTGAGGTAAGTACTATGTAGGCATTTAGTTTATTTAGTCCTTGTTTGGCGCATAACCTACAGTTCAAAAATCGCGTTTTTGTATATGAAATTTCTTTTACCGAAATCATCTTTTCTCTCTGTGGTAACCTCTCAAAATACAGGGCCCTAGCAACAGAGTCTGGTGAGGCAACTGGCGGAGTATCATCGGCATCTTCGAATCAAAGCGCTCATATCAAGTCTCGGTACACCGTGCAACGCATTGCACGGAACGTGTGTTTTGGCAAGATTGGGTTGTTGAGCACGCTAGCCGTCACTAGGTATTGGAGATACTTCACTCGAACCTCGCAATACTCTACGCTAAGAATACAGGGCAACGAGCATGATTGAGCAAGTTATTAGTATAGTACCGTTGCACGCGCCGCTTCCCTAGTAGCGCTGGAACATCGCCGGCACACTCTGGACCGCCGGTGTTGGCCGCCACTCCGACGCCGAGATCGACATCCTCCTAGCCGAGTACGTTGACGCCCTCAACGCGAAGCTGCGCGGCGCCGACGGGGCAACTATGGAACCGTTTCCACTCGGTCCGGAAAGTTCGCATCGCATCCACGTATACTATGCCCCCCGCCGCCCCATTTGCGCTCCTGTACATATAAACCGATCACCAGTCACTTCCTAGTGAACAGAACACGTCACTAGCTCTCACTCGCCACCCTGCTCTAGTGTGTGGTGATGCCCCATGAATTCGCCTTCCCCAGGACTTAGGAAGCCCTTAAACTCACCCTGTGTTTGGAAGGTCTACCTGGAGGGGCTTGGTTCTTGTGCTTGAAGATCAGGGGCTGGAACAAGAGATTGAGCTGAGAGAAAGATTCTGGGTGGGTTATTAGCTGGTGAGATTACTCCCAGATGAACGTCCACCATGATGAACTACTAGTAGGTGAGAACACTCCCCGATGGAGCCTCATATAGTCTAACTACTCGAAGTAGCAATGAGCTGATCAGGTCCTAAATCAGTGATCACTCCATTAGGAAGAATATCCCGAGTGACATGGGAAGCCATATGAAAACTTCCAACTGTCCTGGAATGACAGATGAAAACTCACCACCATAGAGACTTGAGGAGAGATGCTGTGTCGTGCTCTGCCCCTAAATTCCCGGAGCTTGGATTGGTCTCTTCGTGAGTTCCTGGCGAGTTTTAGGGCTTCTCGGGCCCGGAGAAGCAGATGTTAATCGCCTTTTCCCTACTTCAATCCAGGAGTCTTCTCCTGGCTCGCCATGATCTAAATAGGTCGCATGCGAGTAATGAATCAGCCAAAAAAAAAGCCGCCTTCCCCACCTCGCCATGATCCCGCTAGGTCGCATACGAATAATGAATAATAATAATATTAAAAAAGAAGCCGCCTTCCCCTAGGGACAGGCCTGAGCGGAGTGCAAAGAAGAGCTACAACGCGCCGCCTGCAAACTGGTCGAGGTCGAGGTTGGACAGTGGATAGGGGCCTCGCGATAGTTTTCCGGGTGGGTCACCAGGTGGTCGGTGGTACCTCAATTCAACTCAGTCATAATAGTACATACAACAAACAGCAGCCGACAGGGGGTGAATCAATCCGATTGCAATCGCCCTCTATTCTACTAGTCGTACAACCGGTGCACGTAGATCTGTTGTGACCCACGTTACCACGCTGGGTAACAGAGCGAGGGTCATTCCAGAAAATCTTTCAGCGCACCAACTAGTTGCAGAACTTTATTGCTTTTTTTTTAACCGTGGTTGTGAATTTACCTGCTATCGCCGAATCTGTGATGGATTTTTAGAGTCCGGAAGGGAGTCAACGCACTGATCCCTCTGGATCATCGCTGCTAGCTGGGTGTTGGGGGTGCGTGAGGGGAGAGGTTGAGTGGGTTTTGTATCGAGGGAAAATGGAGATGCGCCGAAAGTATTGTAGATATGGTACATGGCAACAGCCATTCCAAGGGCGACCCCGCCAAACTCAACGGCGAGCCACCAAAGGGGCCTATCGCGAGCGGCTGAGGCGTTTGCGACACGGAGTGGCTCGCTGGAATCCTCACACTGTCGGATTGAGGTGTAGATGGGTGCCTTCGACCGCGACGTCTGACTTTGGCAAGGGCATTGATGCGCTGCTGTGTTGCTCCGGAACGGTGCCCCCCATAGCAGATGGTATTGCTGTGGATACTCTCCGCTGCGCCAGCGACTCCTCATCGGCCACGCCTTACTGTGGCTCAGGAACCCAATACAAAACTCTTAGTTATGCAGAGTACAATCCTCATCGGCTCCAAAATCTTAAACCCCACCTCTTAGTCATGTAGTTAGTTAGAGTGTTGGCTAGGTCGGGTGCAACTTGACCCGTTCCACATACAAACCCCCACCATGAAGCTTATACCCAAGCACCGGGTAGACTATTTGATGGCGGAGTGATCAAGTTCAACCGATTCTCTCTCCCTCCCCAGCATTCTTTTTGCTACCCAGTAGGTAAGTAGTAAAGCGCTGGACCAGCAAAGAGGCTGACGTGAACCTTACGCTTGCCGCCTATTTCCATCTACCAAGTCGTCGTCCTAGAGACGTCGGCTATCTTGGGAGGAGCGAGCGATATCATAGGTGTCTCAACCACATCCTCGAACGACATGGGCCCATTGACATCACTAAATCCGCCATCACGTATGCCTCGTGGTTATCCGTTCCTATCTCATTTCCGATTACGACCCGTGGCACAAATAAAATAATAAAAAAACAAAACAGATCAAACGAACAAAAAGTATGTAGCACCAACACCCCACAATTTCTCAATTCGTCAACATCATAACATAACCCACGTCCTCCTTCCCTCCATCCCTCCTCCACGCCATCACTTGATAAGCTCGTATCCCTCCTCCGGCGGCAGCAGCATCGCGCTGAGCGCCAGACACACAGATAACACGAGGGAGACACACCACGAGACGGTGGTGAGGATCCAGCTGATGTCCAGCTTCCACCCGACAAAGAATCTGTCGTCCCAATCGTAGAGGTATGCAACAAGCGACATTGACGTGCACTGCAGGAGCGCTTTTTTGATCATCAGCTCCGAGAGTGTTCAGGGGGGAAGTACTGTGGGGGACTCACCGACAAGGAGTAAGAAGAAGCTCATCAGCCCCCAACCCCGTTCACGAGTAGCCCGGCCGCCGATGAGAACGGTGATAAAGGCGAGGATCACTACGCCTTCGAGGACGACCGCGAAGGACATGAGGAAACCCACGGACCGCCACATGCTGCAGAAGTAGCGGTCGCTACCGTGGCAGTCATCGTACGTGGGAAAGTGCGTGCATTTCCCCGTTGTGCTGGAACAGCGCCGGTGGAGGCCGTAGGTGTAGGTTATGGGTGTACCGTCGACCTACGGACTGGTCAGTGGTGGAGGACGAAGGGGAGACGGAGACATGGAGGGGAGAAAGTACGAATGTGTCGCGGTAGGATATCCACCGTGGAATGATGATCGAGACTAAAGTGAGAACCGATGCTGGAGTTAAACGGACGGTCGTCAGTGATGTTTTGTCGTCGTTAGTTGGATGGTCCCTCGCCCAGAGTGGTGCGGGGTGCTAGGTCGAGCAAGCGTGGTACCCATGACGTTCATTACATACCCACGACGAATGCGGCCAGTGACGACGCATAAACCAGCGCGCGAGTCATTGCGATGAATGCTGACGGTTCGCCTCTCTCTCTCTTTCTTATTCTTTTGGGGCGTTTTTTGGGGGGTTTCTTTTCGTTTTTCGTATAAAAAAAAAGGTGTAGATGTGGATCAGAGGGCGGGGGGGGGAAAGCGGAGAGGGTTGGAAATGGGGTTGGTTGGAGGACGGGCCGGCTGGCCTGTATACTACCTATCGATTAAGCAAATCATGGACAGGCAGGCAAGACAGGCAGTATCTCTCGATCCGTACACCACTTCACGTGAGGAAACGGACAACATTTCCGACTGCAGGAGAAACAACAGAAGCTGCGGGTTGGGGCAGGGTCGGAAGATGCCGCACATCGAGCTTTGAGCTTCGGAATCGCGACAGGTCGGATGGGGACTCCTAGTATGGAGGTGGTGGTTGGCACGCAGCCTTGCTTGCGATAGTCGATGCTCTTTGTTTGCGATAGAGGGGTTTTCCTTTTTGGAATAGGAAGCTCCACAGTCGTGCGGTGTTATCTATCGACACTGTCGTATCGCGACATCGATAACTAAATGCATCCCTCAGAACCGACCTGGACGTGTACCGATATGACCGTAAAACAGCTATCTTCTTTGACCAGCCAAGTGATGGCTCCTTTCCTTCTCCTGATAGCTGCATATGTATCTCTCGCAGAGTCTGAATCCCCCTGCCGTCTGGCCCGAGATGAGTGATCCACGATGAGCCACCCCGCCAAGCCTCGCATCACACCCCCCATTTTTCTTTCATTGAGCCTTTCCACCATCCAATCCGCTATCCCACGAGTCGTGGGCACACAGAAAACCATGAACGCCTTCACACGCGCCTTGCGACAGTCTCTCCCGTGGCCCTCCGCGACCCTCCAGAAGACCTTTGTCCGCCATGAATCCTCTGCCCGACGACACACGAAAAAACTCCGGCTGCACCCGCACCCCTCGATGAAGCTCACGGCCGACTCGCCGACAACTTCGCACGTAATCTACAACCCTCCGTCGTCCGCGCCGTCACCTCTCATCACCCCGACGATATTCCTGCCGAAAGACGATCCGAGACGGGAGCTCTTTGCTGCGCCCCCGAAGCCCGCTGATGCCGCGGCGGACTTGCCGCCACCGGTGCGACCGCCGTACGAAAAGACCTACCATCTGACTGATGTCGATATGGAGGAGATCAGAAGGCTCAGGAAGGCGGACCCCATTAAGAACAATAGGGTCGCTCTGGCGAAGCGGTTCAATTGCTCCGTGCTGTTCATCGGGATCGTCTGCCAGGCGACCGAGGGCAGGGTCGAGCAGATGAAAGCGAGGGAAGAGGCGGTTAAGGCTAGATGGGGTAACAAGAGGATCACGGCCAGAGAGGACAGGAAAATGCGTCGGGCTGGGTGGGGTGGTGCAGATGGTCTGTAAAGGACGCGGACATCTGGAATTTCGGACGGACTGTGCAATACAACATGCTTCAACGCAAATCAATCCCGAACCGTACAGTTTGACTGGGGCAATAGCACTTCATCGGGAGGTGGGTGGTCGTGGCCATTATACGTAGGCTGTATGCAGTGTATATAGTTAGTGGATGCAAATAGCTGCTTTGGAAACGACCGGGAGCCAGCAATAGCATCCCACAAAAACGCCAAGGCATAGGAATCAAGTGCCCCACCATAGCCTCCCATGCGTCTCAATCTCCCTCTCTCTCCTCTCCGCACCCTGGCCTTCATTAAGCCATCTCGAGTGCGCGCATCTTCCACGCCCCACCAAGCACTAATAACGAATAAACGACTGGTCATCGCGAGACAGCATTCCAGAAGCTACGCAGTCACCAATCGAGCAGCAAAGATGGCTCCCCAACTCGATGGTTACTTCAAGCAGTAAGTTCTTTAGCAATTTGCTTACGAACGTAAGGGATTAACTCAGCACAGGGTGGACGAGATGGCCGGCTCCTTCATTAAGCGTAAACACCTCCCACATCTACAGCTCTAGATACATCCTATTCTAACTCTTCCTCCTCCCTTAGGCCTTGCTGACGCCGTCGCTATCCCTTCCGTCTCGGCCGACCCCGGGCTCCGCCCGGAGGTTGTCCGCATGGGTAAGTTCCTCGAGGAGGAACTGAAGGCGCTGGGTGCAACCGTCGAGCTCCGCGAGCTCGGAAAGCAGCCCGACATCCCGGACCTGGACCTGCCTCCCGTCATACTGGGCCGCTATGGCAATGATCCCAAGAAGAGGACCATCCTGGTCTATGGCCACTACGATGTCCAGCCGGCGCTCAAGGACGACGGCTGGAATACCGAGCCGTTCGTGTTGAGCGTCGACGAGGAGACGGGACGGATGTTTGGAAGGGGTAGCACTGATGATAAAGGTCCCGTGTGAGTGATAACTTGTATCTTTTGGAGCGGCGAGGGTGCGGTGCACTAACGAACACATCTTAGGTTGGGATGGATCAACGCTATCGAGGCGCACCAGAAGTAAGTTTTGGTGTAGGAGATCCCGTCGGTGCGGGGATATTCTGACTCGGGAAACAGGGCTGGCATTGAGTTCCCGGTGAACTTGCTGATGTGCTTCGAGGGTATGGAGGAGTACGGATCCGAGGGACTGGACGATCTGATCAAAGAGGAGGCCAGTAAGTGGTTCAAGGAGGCCGACGCCGTGTGCATTTCCGACAATTAGTGAATCGCCCCGCTTCTCTCTCTCACTCTTCCCACCACTGACGATACCTTTTCTAGCTGGCTCGGAACCGAGAAGCCTTGCCTCACCTACGGTCTCCGAGGCTGCTCCTACTACAAGATCAACATCACTGGACCCAGAGCAGACCTTCATTCCGGAGTCTTCGGCGGAACTGTCACCGAGCCGATGACGGACCTTATCAGCATTCTGGGCACGCTGGTTGACAACAAGGGCAACATCTTGATCGAGGGGCTCGGCGACCTTGTTGCCCCGCTCACCGAGGAAGAGAAGGCGCTGTTCCCCGGTATCGCTTTCACCATGGACGACATCTACGAGTCCCTTGGCTCCAAGACCACCATCTACGACAACACTGAGCAGATTCTCATGGCTAGGTACCTCACCCCCCTCCATCACGATTTCCCGAAGGCTAACATGCAAAAAGATGGCGCTACCCCTCTCTCTCCATTCACGGTGTAGAGGGCGCCTTCTCCGGCATCGGTGCGAAGACCGTGATCCCGTCTTCGGTCTCGGGCAAATTCTCGATTCGCACGGTGCCTAACATGGAGCTGTCGGACGTCGACGACCTGGTATTCGCGCACATCGACCGGGAGTGGGCCAAGCTCGGTAGCAACAACACTATGAAGCGCGAGCTCATGCACGCTGGCAAGTGGTGGGTCGCTTCTCCGAAGCACTGGAACTTCTCGGCCGCGAGCAAAGCCGTGCAGAGTGTCTTCAACACCGAGCCGGATTTCACGCGCGAGGGTGGAAGTATCCCGGTCACCCTCACGTTCGAGCAGGCAACGGGTAAGAACGTGCTCCTCCTGCCCATGGGTAGCTCTACCGATGGCGCCCACTCCATCAACGAGAAACTCGATAAGAGGAACTACATCGAGGGGGTCAAGCTTCTCGGGGCGTATCTGCATTATGCCGCTTGTGAGCTGCAAGTTTAGGAAACGGCGGGTAGGAGGAAATCGAAGGACTGTACGCTACTGTAAGCGTTTCCTCGCGGGAATGGGGGATCATCCGCCATTGCGGCGCGAATGGTGAATTATGATTGTAATGAAACTGGTTCTCCTTCGCTTTTATACTCTGACTATGCACTGGAAAAAAAAAAGTGGGCCACAACATAAGACTAAGGTACGGGTATTCTTTGTAGTCCAATTATAGCCATGTATGTACATATGTTCGGACCATCAAAACTGTACAGAAGGAAACCCTCACGGCACCCCTCCTGCGTCCCATAACCGATCTCAATCACTATCCGAGTCGCTTTCTGACTCATCGCTGCTGCTGCTGTCGTCACTAATATCCGCAGCATTCGCCTTCTGACCCACATCCTCCTCTTTATTCTCATCCCCAACCAAGTCCCTCCTTCCCAGAGCCTTAGCGACAAGCTTGGCTCTTCCGACCCTCTCGCCGTCGCCAGGCTCGGCCAGGACCTTCTCAGCCTCCTCCAGCAGCCTATCCCTCGCGTTCACGCCTTGCAGGCCTGCAATGTACACTGCCAGGGCTTGGTCGCTACTACCGGGGACCGCAACCACGTCCAAGGCATTGCGCAACACCCAGTTCTGCTTCGACTTCTCGAACCTCCAGAGGCTGCGGTGGAGGTGGAAGTTGCTCAGGTAGTGCAGGTAAGGAGTGGCCGAGCCGTTGCTGTTGGAGCCGCCATGCTTGGCCTTGAATTTTGGCTTTGCGATCATGTTGGTGATGGTGGTGATTGTAGTGCCAGCGAGAGCGGTATTCTCTCTATCCCTCTCCTTCTCCTTCTCCTCCTTCTCCTCCTTCTCCTTCTCTTCGGCAATGGGCACGGGAGCGGGAGCGGGAGTGGAAGTGGCCTCGGCGCGAGAACGGTTCTTGCCGAACGGGTCGAGTGCGAGATACAGTTGTTTTATGCTATCGCCATCGCAGATCTTGACGCCCTCGGCGAAGTGTACGGATTTTCGACAGGTGGCCTTGGGGCAATCGGGCTTCTTAAGGAGGGATTTGGTCTGTGGTGATTGAGCGGAGGAGACACAGGTGGAGAAGAAGGAAGTGAAGGATGATTGGAAGACTGTGGGAGTGGGATCAACAGGAACGACGGCGGTCGGGCCGTCGGCTTGCTCGGATGGCTTGAGGGACTTGTGCTTCTTCTCCTTCTTCTCCTTCTTCTCCTTTCTGTATTTCTTTGATTTCTTGTCTTTCTTCAAGGCCTTTTCGTCTATGTTCATGATATTGGTGTTCTCCTTCTCCTCCTCTTTCTTCCCATTCCTCCTCTTCTCCTTCCTCTCCTTCCTCCCCTTCTTGTCCATCTTCTCTTTCCTTTCCTTCCTTTCCTTCCTTTCCCCTTTCTCCTTCTTCTCCTTCTTGCTCTTCTTCACCACTTTCGGCTCCTCATCAGCATCGAGTTCGAGTTTGCGCTTCTTCGAGGTTTTCTCGACGGTCATGGCGGCGTCCGAGGCCGTGGCCATATGCATATCGAGTGGATCCTGTGGTGTGGGGAGGCGGTGCCGAGGAAACCGAGAAGGAATGGTGGGTGTCGCGCGGGTAGAAAGGTAAAATGTTTTTTTTGAGTGAAGTCGCTCGCGAGAGCATAGATAAATAATAGATATGAGATACCCTGCGGTTGCTTCTGACCCTGCTAGTTAACTCTGCCGAATAGACTTGTCCGCTAGATAGCTCTCTCACGGGGCAGACGCATCAAACGCAACGAAGACAATTATCACAGAGAACCAGAGAGGAAGAATGAGAAGGACCTTCTTTTCTTTCCTTTCGACGATGATTTACAAAGGATTTCTACATCGGACGGGTTGTTTGTTTTTATTTTTATTTTTTCTCAGCCACCGTTCTCGGCCGATCACGAGTGATCCGATGTGAACTGTAAACGCGAAATTATCCTGGAAGAAGGTATATACATAGATTGCGAGGGTAAACGTGTCTCGCGTGAGTGATGTCTCTGCTTCGATTGGTATTTGCAGGGCGGGTGAGATGGAATGACATATGTTGACCAGGGTGCGCGCGGTGTGCACCTGCGGGTGCCCGTTGCTTGGGCAGGAGATGAAGTGCTCTTGATGGGATTGACTCGAGCGACCTGGGCTGCACCGAGTCGTGCTTGGCGGCTACGCGTGCAGGTATGTACTTAGATATGTACGTAAATAATTTCCCACTTTACTCGACACACCAAACCACTCACCATCACTACTACCACCACCAGCAACAAAAGGATGTCGGACAAAACCTCGAAACCCAAACGCCCAATTCCGCAGTTCCTCTCGGTCTCCGGAGAGCCATTGCCTGGACTCTCGGACGCACCTGCCATGCTCGGTACGAAATCCCCCAGAATACCGAAGGGGAGAGGGGGGAGGGGGGAGGGGGGAGGGAGGGGGAGGAGTGAGTCGCTGAAATAGCTCGCGTTGAAACAGGAAGATGTCGCGACATCGCCGATTTTGAGAAACTCAACCGGTTGGGCGAAGGGAGTAAGTAGCCTTATGACCGTCCTTGCTCGCATGGCGTTAACGATCCCCCCCCTCCCCCCCTTCTCCCCCTACAAAGCCTACGGTGTAGTCCACCGCTCCCTTGACCGGCTCACCAATCGAATCGTCGCGCTCAAGCAAGTCCGCATCTTCGATTCCGACAGAGGCAATGGGATTCCCATCACCGCTCTCCGCGAGATTTCGATCCTCAAGTCGCTTCGGCACACAAATATCATCAGTGTCCTCGATGTGGCGGTCAGCACGAAGGATCTGGATGACGTTTACATGGTTGAGGAGTATGCCGAGCAGGTGGGTACCCCGGGCGGCTGCGTGTGTTTGTATGTGTGTGTATGTGTCGTGAAAAGAATCGGGACGCATCATCGCTGGCTTTCCTTGCCCCCCGTTAGGTGTTAAGGATTTGGCGAATCTGCTGGACCATGCGAAAGTGAGGTTTTCGGAAAGCGAGGGTAAGTTTTCTGTGGTTGGGTCGGAGGTGGATAGACAAAATACGTATTGACGGGGAGAATGTGCAGTCAAATGTCTCATGAAACAACTCCTCGAAGGGATGGAGTATATCCACCGTCGCGACATAATCCACCGGTTCACGCACACATATCCGTTCTCCACCATTTTGTGCTCGCTAACATCACCGTCCCAGCGACATTAAAATGTCCAACCTGCTCCTGACGCGCACTGGCATCCTCAAACTCGGTGTGTTCCCTCACACACCCACTCCTCCGTCGCCTATGTAGCTGACCAGGCCCGCCTCAAGCCGACTTCGGCCTATCCAGGGAATGGTCCGCGCGCCCGCTCACGCCCGGCGTGGTGACGGTGTGGTACCGCAGTCCGGAGCTCATCCTCGGCGCCACGCGGTACACGAGCGCCGTGGACGTCTGGGCCGCCGGGTGCATAATGGGCGAGCTGCTGACGTCGGCGCCGCTGCTCCCCGGCGAAACGGAACTGCAGCAGTGGCACTTGATCTGTTCGCTCCTCGGTGCCCCGAGCACGCGCATCTGGCCGCACATGACCTCGCTGCCAGGACTGCCGCCGGGCCACGCGCCCCCGCTCTATTCGTCCCACGACAAGAACATGCTGGAGAAGAAACTGCACGGCCAGAAGAAGGAGTGCGTCAGCCTGGTCAACGAGCTCCTCACCTACGATCCGGATATGCGGCCGTCGGCCGCGCGCGCCCTGAGGCACAGCTACTTCACGCGCGAGCAGCCGGCGGCCTGTAAGCCCGAGATGGTGCAGACCTTTCCCGAGATCAGGAACGAAGAGGTGAGACGCACGGTCGAGATGAAACGCGGGAACGAAGGGCCGCCGGGAGGAGGGTATGTGTTTGACTTTGGGGAGGGCGAGGTGGAGAGGAAACGGCGGAAAAGGTAGAAAACCAGACGTAGAGGAAGGAGGGAGAAGGGTTCACCCCAATTGTAATCCGCATTCGCTGAAGGAGATGAGAAGTCCGAATTGTGAAGAAAAAAAAAAGCCAAGTGAAAAGTCGAAGTGAAACATAAATACAGCACCC
>Ga0307516_10005076_pt1 | contig 15921 bp, 15 predicted proteins | sample 19_EM_MG_FD_203310 | JGI IMG/M metagenome (GOLD analysis project Ga0307516, IMG submission 203310) | Populus trichocarpa ectomycorrhiza microbial communities from riparian zone in the Pacific Northwest, United States - 19_EM | ecosystem: Host-associated > Plants > Roots > Unclassified | place...
GCATATGTTGAGTCCGAGTAGATGTGAATCTCTTCGATGCCATTAATGGAGTTGAATACATCTGAGAGGGCACTAAGGGCCCCTCCGATAGCATTCGTCTCTGCATCATTGGAAATTGCAAGCCCACTGGACCTGAAGTTCTCAAAGTAGTGGTCTGTGTGCCAGGTATGCCATGCCGCAATGGCTTGGTACCCGGTACTTAGAAGGGGGACAGATGCATCAGTAATGATCGCGATGCATGAGTCGGAGGTAGAGGAGCGCGCAAATGACTGGTTGAGGGTCATGAGGTGGGCTTCCCTTGCTTTGGCTCTGTCCTTGGCCGTCTTGCCTTGGATTAGAACAATGTCTTGGATAATGCGGTCCGGGCATGTGTCTGTAAGATGGTACCCAGGCACATTGTATTTATTATAGGGTAGTACAAACACATCGACCAAGTTTTCGTTGGCCCACATGTCTACTAGAGGAGATCTGCATTTATTGCGCAGTTGGGAGGGGTGATACACACTGATGAATTCAGCTTCGTTTCTGGTAGCCGCCATCAAGCGTGTAATGTATGAGTCTGCAAGCATATGCATGTGGACATGATTGCGGTAGACCAATTTCCAAATCTGGAGGTGGATCGGGATAAGGCCAGCCAAGGATTCCACCGCTCCCATAGGGGTGGATTTGAAGGCTCCCAGGATCCAGATGCCTGCCTGCCTCTGGATCTTGGTGAGTTCTTTCATGGTGCCTTTGATACAAGCGCCATCATAGTACCATAGGCGGATACCATATAACGCGATCGGCATTACACACGACCTGTACAATAACCGCTTATGTTTTGGTTTCAGTCCGCAGGCAGAGTTTCCTAGGGAGAGCATAGCCCTCATTGCGGAGAGGGCTTTGCGCATGTATTGTTTCGAATGTTCCTTAAAAAGGAGCTTTCGATCGAAGAAGATGCCCAAGTATCTCCAGACTTTACTTGGGACGAGAGGGGTATTTCCAGTGTATGGAGCATACCCAAGGTCAACTGGAGGGTTTAAGTCCTCATGCTTCCTGGAAAAGTGGAAGGCCTCCGATTTCTCATGTTCCAGTACCAGGCCGAGAGTGGAACACAGTGGCGTAAGCGCTTTTAAGCTTTACAAGGTTTTCTTCCCATGTTTTAGATTGGATGATGATCATCCCATCATCAACATAGGAGATGAGTTGTGCATTGTGTCTCTTGGTGTGAAATTCCCAGAGGACAGGTGCAAGATAGAGGGCGGAGAGGATAGGAGACAAGGCAGAGCCCTGACCCACCCCGACTGCCGCAGGAAACGGTTCTGAGAGTTGGTTGTCCCAGAACAATTTTGTGAATCGTCCTACTAGATAGTTCACAAAGAAATTTACCACAACATCGGCAAATCCCATACGATCAAGTAGAAGGGTAATAACTGAGTGATTTAGTGAGGGGAAGTACTGGGCAAGGTCAAATGCCACAACACTGGTTTTGTATCCTTTAGTCCATCCTGCTCGCACAAGATGGGTAAGGTAGGAGCCTGCGTCTTCAGTGGAGTTTTGTCAAACTCCTCTGAATTGGCATGGGTGTAATAGTTTAAAGCAGGCCGCTTCCCACTGTAATCTATTAGCAATGACTTTCTCAAAGAGTTTGCCAAGAGTGTTGAGAAGCACAATTGGACGAAATGCCTTGGGGATGTTATAGTCCTTCTTACCCGGCTTAGGGATAATCACGGTCTTAGAGGTTTTGAAACTGTCGGGCCAGAAACCCGTGACGAAGCACGCGTTAATGATCCAGACAAAAAGTTTCAAGATGTTGTCATCGACGCAAAAGCGTTTAATGTGTGTCCATGTAATGTGATCTGGGCCTGGTGCCGACCGGCCTGAACAGCCAGTAAGCGCTTCACGCAGTTTGCATGCACTGAAAGGTGCCCACGCCCATTTGGGCTTGGGGTGTATGGCTCGCATCAAGCGGGTGGGGTATGTGTCCCACTTGTGTGCAGAATTAAAGGTCTCCTGGAATGCGTTCCAGTGATCTTCAGTAGTGAGACAGGGTTCGCCCTTGAAAATGATGGCCTCCGAGGAGTCCAGTTTTCGAGCACGAGTCCAAGCCATGAGGTCCCAGGGCCTCTTGTTGTGGTCCGCAATACTTTCGATTTTATTGTCAAAGTATTTGTGCTTGGCTGTTTTCATTGTGCGTCGCATGTTGCGCCACTCGTCTGAGGAGCAGTCCGACTCTCTATATCGAGACCAAGCCTCTACACAGGATTTATCCCACCACCTCTTCAAATGAACCGAGGTCCGTGAGGGGGTAGCGTGAGCCTCCCATGCTTTAGCAAAGCATTCGCTAATGAGCGTCGTGATGTGTATAATGTTGTCACATGACTGGGGTTTCGCTAGCCCCGCGATGACATTGAGACCGTCCATAATGTCAGAGGTGAATTCGGCGTCAGCTTCCGAACCTGCCTTGATACTAGGGGGTTTGTTCCCAGTAAGAATTGGGAACCTGAGTTCAACAAAGAAAGGGCAGTGGTCTGATTCACTGCGCTTTCCTATTGAGATGATGGATTCTTCGTCATTTCCGGGCAGGAAGACGAGATCAATAATGGATGGGTTGTCGCCGTTAGCTGGGTAATGTGTGGGGCATCCCAGCTGACGATAATACAAGCCGTGTTGGTATGCGAAGTTGGCAAGGACCTCAGCGAGTGGGGAGTTTCTACGGGAGAATTCCAGGTCCCAGAGTTCCAAGGGGCAATTAAAATTGCCGCCCAGATATCCAATGAAAGAGGGAATGCTCTCAAGAGTGCTAAGTGCTCTAATGGCTGATCCAGTAGAGTCTGAGTAGACATTTAACATATGTAACTGCCCTCGCAGGCCGTTCATAGTTAGTAGCATGATGTCGTGCGACTTGATGACATCAGAGCAGAGCTTAGGTTTCATCACCCAAAGGCGTTGATGGACATAAGCAGCTACGCGCAGACGATCAGATTCAGGGAATTGATTGGCGGGCTTGGGGTAGAGGCACTGCCACGAGAGATGGCTTGGCATTCCAATGATAGGATCGCCACACTTATCAGTCATGGAGGGGGCATAGCGGATCAGGCCCCACGAGGGTTCCTGAATTAGTATGACATCAGACAGGTTTTCACGCCTTTCCAACAATGTGCTTATCCAATCGTACTTTTTATATACATTCTGGGAGTAGATACGCAACCCAGCAAACTTCTCATAAGTCATATCACTCATGTTGATTTGCTTGAAATGCGGCGAGAGTCGCTTCAAGCTGAAGCGGCTTGTGAGCTGGAAAGAAAGAAATTAGTGAAAGATTCACTCACCTTCTGTTCCGTGTAGCGATGCCAGATCCAATCGGACTTGAACCTGGATTTCCAAAAGCTACAAATGCAATCATCCGTGTGGTGTTTATCCCCGCAGTTGATGCATTTGACATCATGAGGACACGGGTCACCTTCAGGGGTGGCCAGGATCGGAGGGGTTTGCTTGGGTTTCCCGCAGCAGCAGGATGCCAAGTGGCAATGGTATTCAACGGAGTGAGGTTCTCCACAGATGGGGCATAGTTTGCCTTTGAGTGGGCACACCCGTGCATTAGATGGGTGTCCATATCTCCAGCAGCGGTTGCACTGCGGCACGCCAACATGTTTGGTGGCCGGGGCGACGGTGAGACGATGTTTGCCATACATAAAAGCACGGCCAACAAGGTTGCGCATAATGAGACCCGCGCGTGAGTCATCGATGTCGAACCAGAGAGTCCCTGTGTCAGAGCGGGGGGAGTTTCGGGTGAGGCGTGGGCCGGAGTTCTCATAGAATGAGAAGTCTTTGCCAAAGGGGGAGGCTTTGAGAATGGATATCAGCTGGTCCGCCGTGAGGGGGACAAGTTGGCCTTTCTCGTTGCGTTGGGGAGTGAGCCTGAAGAAGGGGAAGTCATTGATTTTGACGCTGGACTTCGAGGTGGGAACCTCGACCTTCAGCACTGTGTTTGGGGACTTTTCCGTGACTACGTCTTGGAAAAGCTTTGAGAAGACAGCGAGGTCATCCGTGTCTGGAACGGCGTCCATGCTGAGGGAGATTGTCCCCCTGCTGGACTCAATTCCAGTAACGCGTATGCTCCACTTGGCATTGCCCAGGCGTCTGTTGATCTGGTTATAGATGACGTCCTCCTTCCAAGTAAAGGGAGGGGACGAGTATACAGAGACAGACTTGCGCGATCTGCCCTGGGTGGTGAACTTCTTCTGGCGTTTGTAACGTGCATCAGAAGGAGTGGGGACTTGACAGCCCATAACAGCGGTAGATGCTTGTTGTAGGGCAATCGTAGTGGTGGCAGGGAAGGTTTTGGCCAACTTGACCAAGACCTCCTCCTGTGGTAGCCCGGTTTTCCGTTTGTTGATAACGGGAACCCATGACATACCCGCAGCCTCCCTCGCCGCAGCAAGTTTGGGTGGGGTGGGGCACATCAGAGAGCGAGGGGGGCGGGGAGGAGCGGGAGGGGGGGCAGGGGCTTTACCTTTGCCTTTGTCCTTCTTTCCCTTGGGAGCAGGCAGGACCGGGGTAGTCCGGAGCTCGCGAGTGGTTTCCACATTCTTAGGTGCGGGTGTGAACACTGCAATGCTGGGGATGGTGACAAGGTCGGACACTACGGTGCCCAGTTCGGAGGAGCAGACATCTAACTCATCACGAGATGCGAAGTCCTTGAGGATGCCTAGATCCGATAGGTTACAGACAAGAGCGAGGAGGCTGGTGCAGAGTGGATCTGCATGGGAAGGCGGGATGGGCCTGGATTTCGAGATCGTCCAGTTGAGGAGGTCTGCGATTCGGTTGAGGGCGATGTCTGCTATCCTGAAATCGTTGTCCGCGTTTTCAGAGCTGCCTTTAAAGGCGACGTTCGAGTGGTTCTTGAAACCCACACCATCTGGATACTCTGGAGCTTCCGGTGGATCAGAGAGAGAAGAAAGGGGGTCTTCGACTATAGGGGTGGTGGAAGTGGGAGTGGGGGTGCCTTCTGGGACTGGAGTGGAGCCCATACTGACGTTGCTGCCCACAGGGGAGGGAGGGCGAGGGGTGCTCCTCGTCATGGGCCTTATGAAGGTGCCAGGGGGAGTGAGTGAGGTGCCTGCTGTTTGAGCGGCATCAGAAGCTGAGGAGTAGAAGCCTCTAGCAAGAGACGCTCCTGCAGGGGCAGGAGGAGCTCCGCTAGGGCCCGATGTTGGGGGGAGGGGAGTCGACCCCGGTTTGGAAGGGAGGCTTCGACATCCAGAAACGAACTGAGTCTTGCAGATGGCTGTGAGGCAAGTGCTAGGAGATCTGAGAATGTGATGATGAGCGATGAGCTCGACAACGAAGTGTCCTGTCGACGAGATGGCTGTGCATGTTGTGGTAACAGGTCAAGAAGCAGTGCCTCAACCACTATCTACAACCTCTCAACAACAAGTTCTAGGGGTGGCGGGATGAACCACTTATTTCATAAGTAGAATGGCTCGAATGCCTTGGAGTAATTCAATAAAATATAATAATGAATTGGATATGATCTTTGAGGTCCACTGAGTTCCTCTTAGATATTGTCACTGAGATGGTTCACTGAGAGCACTGAGCAATGAGATAGAGGGGCAACCTGCTAATCTACTGTACATGACAGAGAGCAACAGGATTTTATACATGACAGAGAGCAACAGGATTTTATACATGACAAGAGGTGAAATAAATATATAAGGTTTATCACAAAATATGTCCATAACAAATTGGTTTCTAGGGTATTGGCTATTTAGGCATGTTCTAGGTATTCACATATGTCATATTCACATGGTTTCCATTCATCAAGAGGGTTATGGGGTGCTGCAGAGCAGGGGAACAAGAATGCCATTGTTTTGTAAGTATTTTAGAACATCACATCAATATTTGATTGGAGCAATCAGGGTCCATTTCCATGGATTGTCGGTCTGGAGTCAGGGACTGGCTCCTGTCCCTCAGAAGCCATCAACAGTTCTATTTCCAGGGTTCATTCTATTTCCGGTAATTCATACACTCAGCATCATGGCATCTGTGATCACATGTCGCACACTTGATGCTGGGCATCCTACTCTTTATTATGAGTTCCCCCAAGCCATCAGTTTGTCCATAGTCAATAGTAGTGAATGGATAGGGTGATAGGTCATTGAATATATTGATACTGACTCCCTCACTGGTCTTATCCAATGAAAAATGAAGGGTTTTGTGTCAAGTCCTAGTTGAGCCCTCAAGGGTGACTGTTCTCAAGATCATGACAGGTTTTGCCTGTCTCACCCATGTGCTCACCGGCGTAGATCACTAGCCACTCATGCTCTGGGGAATCATCGACCCAGATGCCCAAGGTCTTTTGAATGCACATGCAGGACTCTACCATTGCAGCAAAATTTTCCTCAGCCCGCTGTTTGTCCCCACTCACGCTGCATTTCCTTAGATCAATCAGTTTAATGCCTTGGCAGGTAGCTGCGAGAAAGATTAGCCTTGTAATTATTTCACTAGACTGAGAGACTTACATCTTTCTATCCATTCTGACATATGTTTTATTCAGCATTCAAAAAACTTGGTCTCATCCTTATTCAGGGACTTCAGTGTTGCCTTCTTACCCTGTTTCTTGAAATTGTGTTTGGCCCTTGCATAACATGATGTTTCCTGGCCTCAAACAGGGGGTATTCTGGTATTTCCCAATAATGGATTGGGAACCTGGCCACTGCGCGTATTGTACCAATGCTCGGCATTATCCTTCTGAGATGTTAGTCATCCAATCTTTGAAAAATTTTATAGGACTCAGCTGACATTTTTCTTGTTCCCAGTGGTTTGTTTTGTCATGGTCTAAGAATACTAACAAAATTAGTTAGCAGTGAGATACAAAGAACAATTGCTTATAATAAATTGAAAGGAGATGAAGAGGTCAATTGAACGAGAATAGATTCCAGAAGATGGATGGATGTGAGACATCTTCACAGGCCAACAGACCTCAGGTGAATGCAATCATCAGCCAACAGACCTCATGCAGTAATCCGTAGTAATTCCACTGAATCCCTTCCGATCGATACAAATAGAGGAGTAATGAGGAAATGAATGAAGGACATATGGGAAAATGGGGGCATTAGGTCAAGGAAGGGCTTGGTAAGAAAAAGGCACAAAGAGAAGAACATGCTTTCATTGGGTGTTGGTAGCACTGCTGCCGAGGCTTAAATATAAAGTTGACCTATAAATTTGCAACAGTCAGCATTGATAACGAGTGTACATTCTTAGAGGAACAGAAAACGGTACTAGACACATAGAACGAGCACATTCAATCACTAATGATTCATTCAAATCACTTATTTGAATGGCTCATAGTATTATAGCTGTAGATGTGTAGAACTGTTGAGCGCATTTGTGTCCAATCACCATCAATTCACTTCTTTTATTTGAATGGTTCAGAGGTGACACAATAATTAATATAGAATGTGTATATATGAAGCTATACTACTAGTAATAGAGAAAAAAACTTACTGGGCGGGGATGGTTGGGAACAAAAGCAAGAGGAAAGGTGTGAGAAAGTGCTGGCCAAGTACTGATACCCTTGGCTGGCAGACAGCCAGGTACACAGGTTCACAGGTTCATCTATGCAGCAGTACCCAACTGTCTGCCAGCCAAGGGTATCAGTACTTAGCCAGCAATTTCTCACACCTTTTCTCTTGCTTTTGGTCCACTACATATCTGAGTCATGCTGCAGGAGTCATGGTCATGGTTAAGCTTTAAACTTTACGTACTTCAATCATACTTCTAAGGCCCATCCGATTACTCCTGAGGCCTATCCAAGTCAATAGCTTGTGAGTCCGCTCCTCTGGCAAGTCCTTCAAGTCCAGGCACAGTCATCGCTTCAATATACCATAGTTTCGGCACCAGTGCAAGATTGCCACCATGTTGGGTGCCTTCCATTTGAAGAATCCTTTCAGCAAGACTCAGATTGTGACACTCTCCAATACTACTACCCCAGTGGGTTATCTCAGATCCAAGCTCACTGAAGAGGAAAAAATCCTCGCATTCCGCATGATTACAATAATGCTCTCCCAGGTACAGAAGCACTCACTCAAATATGACAGTCCCAGATCGACAACTGACAATGAAAATCAAGGGCTCAAGATACTTAATGCTCTTGTAACAGCCCTTATCATAGAGCATGAGGTTGTTGCAGTTGTAGTGGACCTGGGTACAGTGATGCTGCCAAACCACTCGAGCTCCTTGTGTGTGCACAGTCCACAGACCTTGAGGACAAACACCACCTGTCATCCCCAGATGTGATAAACCAAATTTGGAGGCTTTTAGTTAACAAGAATCTGTGTGACAACACTTGGGTATTGTATGACAGTCCCACTATCATTGAGCCAGAACATCCACTTAACCTCACAGATGACAGCCAGGATGCGCTGAAGGAGTATCTCCATGCACAATGGTGAGTACACTGCAGCAACATTGCCACAAGACATACTAACATCATATATAATAGGAGTGACACAACCTTTCACTGGCATGTATGGGTTCTAAACAAGCTCCTTGCCTGGCTGGAACCATTGAAAGAGCTGCTCTCCTGCGTCATCTCTACTTGTTACAAGAAGATTGATCATCATTTGAATCATCTGCTTTTACATACCGCAACTCTCTGTGTAAAGTGATCTCCTTTAAATTTGACAAGCCTTCTGAGAACCAGTCTGAAGAGACTACTGGACAGAGAGATAGTGATGATGCGCTATTTTCTTTATTTGATAAGCTCCTGCTGAAGATGAAATTTCCGGAATTAAATGAGCAAGCCACCTTAATTAAAGCTGGCAAGCCCTATGCACTCTACACTCAAGACACATATATGGAATGTCATCACCTCATATGCGAGCTGCTCGAATCCTTCACCACAGCTGTAAAAGGCCTCCTGGCATCTCGTAACAAGTCTGCCAAACCTGATGTAGACAAGACAGGAAAAGTGGGTATGTGCAATCCCCGCCAAATTGGCATCATATTTGGTTTTGTTTGTCCCTGTGCTCAACGTGTTAGTAATGTGCATACCCACTTTTCCTGTCACACTAACGGTTTTTCTTGATACTACCTTTTGGTTGCAGTCCTCTGTGCCAAAGGTTTTTTCCTCTAGATCTTGGTGGTGCCTTTTAGGCATCCTTGCTTCGGCAGCACCATTTAATTGTGGTTCTCCACACTAATGGTTTTCCTCAATACTATCTTTTGGTTGCGGCTCTCCATGCCAAAGGTTTTTTCCTCCAGACCTTGAGGGCCCCTCTCAGTCATGGTTCTCCATGCTAAATCCTCTCCTTTGCACTTGGACATCATCTTCAATTCAAGCAGCCCCACAGAATCACTGAGTAGGTGTTCACTCTTGATCTGCCTAAATTTGTGCTCAACATATACACTACTTAGTGAACGCCACCTTCTCTTATTCTCCATCCAAATATAGTTCTTACAGGCAACTCGTATTTTTGTTTAATGTACTTTTCTTTCATCCTAAAGGCTGTTTATGTGGACTCAATATCAACAGTATGCAGTTCAACTTTGCGACAAAGAGAATTGATCATTCCTGTGGTCGTATTGAGATATTGAATGGAGATGTGTTCTATTCACCAAACCCAAATGGCAGCTGGGTCGTTCTCTCCGAGTACCAGGATCCCCAGTCTCATATCTTCTCCCTCCACAAGGGCATCCAGTGGCATGATTTTTTGCATCCACATTGGCATGCATCAAGGACCATTTTTCTCACATTATTGACATTAAATCCCATCATTACAGGCTACCCTTTTGACCGACTTGTGCATATTCCCACACAAGATTGTCTGGATGATCAATATACTCTCAAGAAGGAGGGCCAGGAATCTTGGTCAAGGTTGGAACGGAACCTTATCCTAGCAACAATGTACATTCACAATGCTTTGAAATCGAAACTTTTCATTGATCATCCCTTTGCCTCTTGGGCTTTCAGCTACTCTCATCCATCTCCAACTCACCAAATAATGAAGAAAAGAGCAGCACTATCGCAAGATTGGTTCCAAATATGGATCGCTCTCTTGTCATACTTTATCGCATGTACTGGAATTCATGACAGTGACACTATACCCCCTTGGTATACACTTCTGCAATCTGAGGGCTTGGACGAGTGGTTTATCAATGGTATACGGTCTTCAGATGCAGTTAACTTTTCACATGATGTTTCTAGAGTTGGGGTGCCTCATCTGGCATGGTTTATTCAATTTAATGTCCCTGTATGGTATCACCTTAGCACATCCTTAATTTCTGGCACTCCCAATAATCCCTTGGCAAACCTTGTTCCACCCTCTGAGCTTGTTACTGCACGGCTAGAGCCATGGCTTCTTATGTCTCCATTGCTTCCAATCCAAGGCTCCTCTACAAATCAGTCTAAGCCATACATATCTTGGCAGGACTTCTTTATGCAACGTGCTGCCCTCAATGAGCAAATTTTGCAAAGGAAGTCAGTCCAAGATTGTGAGGTGCAGCTAAACCAAGAATGCCAACTATCAACAAGGAGGACAAAGGTCTTCAAATGGACACATGATGACAATCCCAATGATGACTGCCTCTATTGCTGACCAGTTTCATCTAAATCTTTTGAAGATGTGTTTGAATCATACCATGCCTTTCAAAAGTGCTATGATTCTTTCCATAATGAGTGGGATCTATATAAAGAATTTGACCCTAGCCCCGGTGGAGGCTATAATAGTGACGATGACTTTGGTGGTGACATTTTTCAGGAACCTGGGCCTGGAGATATCCAAGTTGAAGGACCTATTCCTAGTGCACGGCCAGCCTCTTCAGTTAGATTTACAGAATCAAGCAACCCCTGGGGACCCCCTTTTCCTGTATTAAACAACCCAATCAAGTCCCTCTCCCTCTGCTACAGCTTCATTCATTCTCTGACACTATCTAGGCCACTACCAGCCCACTTCACCAATATGCAGAAAAAATCTTGGATTGAAATCCTACATCTGGCCAGCTTATCCATTGAGACTGAAAAAAATTCCCTGTTGAAGCTTTCTTCGACCAAAATATGATTGTATTTTTTGATGCGCTGGGTGCCGGGCAATGGCCACCCAAGGATCAATGGGATTTGGACTGAGATAATCGCCATGCAATTATTTTTTCAGACAAACTGCGGAACATTTTGGTGGGGCCTGGCAGTGGTTATATCGTCCTGTTTTCAAATCCTCTTTTCTCTTGGATATTGTGGGTTTCCAGTGCACCAGATGCCTTGCATATGTGTTGAGTTCAGCAAGAGCTTCAGAATCAATATGACATTGCTAAATATTTAGTTGAAAATGGCTTCAGATTCTGCACCCTTCTTCATTTGAGAAGCATTCTACCTACTGTGCCAGTATTGTCAAATTTTTCTGTGATTCCATTCTGCTTATCAGATTATACCTTTACACAAAAAGATTATAAGATGTATGAGCAACAGCATGCTGTCCTCCTTGCCACTCCTTGTGCTCATGCTTTCCTACTTTGCGGAGGCATTGCTTGGCATCTGGCTTGAGACTCACTCAAACCTTGATGACATTTTAAATGAACCGTCGTCTCTATTAGATGTCTTTCAGTGTGGCTACTACGTGCAACAGATGGTGAATATTGGAGCAACAACAACATCTCTGTTGTTGAGCTTGATCTACTGTTGGGGCTATATATCTGCCACACAGGTACACAGATTGCACAGGTCGCAATTGGGGCATGTTAGCTAACTTTTTTCAAAGGTAAAGGCCGTCAGACAGCTTTCAAGTCATGGTGGCCCCTGCAAACAACCTGTGATAAGCAAATTAGTTTGGCTAACCATGGTTATTGGACCAATTACAACAAAACCTGGTATCAGTAACAGTTAAGCCAACTAAAAGAAGGAAAAGACATTGAACTATTAATGGAATCTGAATAGAAGAGCTGACTGCATGGTAACATGCCAAAGACAAAGGCGAAGTCAATCCAGGATAATAACCTCAAGTTTGCTTCTGAAGTCATGTGTGCACTTAACACCTCCATTGCTAGGTAGTTGTCCTTTCGATACATCACTTCCATCCAGCCCACAAGATATAATGTATGTCCAGGCTTTCTTTCTAATGCATACTGAAACTTACAGTTTTCATAGTATTTTGTTTTAGACATACCGCCATTGTTTTTTTTACTTTCTAAATCATTCAAGTTGTGCTGAACAATGGAACTTGCATCATATTGAAAATGCCATATAAGGTATAATTGGTTTGTCACATTGACAGAAGATCAAAAGAACATGCAAGCAATCAATCATACTTGAGAGACAAAAGTAAGTACAGAAAACATAGGAATGGGGGGTATCACATACACATCACCTCCGGTGGTTCCTTTGGAAGTCAAGCAGGAATAGGGATGCCATGTTCAACAAAAGTCCTCTCATAGTTTGTGATCTGTTCTTGGAGTGCCTGACCTTTATAAACAAATTGCCAGCCAAAATAGACAAGAAACTGGCCAACAAGCCCATGCAGTTCAAGATCTTCTCTCAGGTCCTCATATATCTTGACTGCCTTCTCATTTCTCTGAGAGGGAAGACTCTAGTAAAGTGCAGAAATACAACCAGCCATAGCTCACTGGTGGTGGTGGACGATATTGAACACAGCTTGGTTCGATGTTTGACATTTTATAGAGGATTTGTACAACATCATGAAGGTCAGACATTTGGGTTCTTCACTAAGCCTGCATGGTGGTGGGTGGATTGTGAGCATGGCAGCCTGGATATATTGGATCACAGAGAATGCTGAGGATGTGCTTACAAAACTTGAGGATGCAGAGCAAGTGGGGACAATGCGCTAAACTTAGGGAATTGCCAGCAAAATAAGTTCATTCATGGGTACATTAGTGAAACCTTCTATCAGTGCTTGGTAATGTTAATGTAGTGATTAGTGACTGGTCAATGGACAATCACAAAGTCACCAGAGGGAAATTTCATTTTCTGGCTGCCTCATTAGCTTTTTGTTGCCTCTTCCGGCACAATCCAAGAAAACTGACATGATGGAATGCCTCTTTTGGTAGCAGCTTTTATTGTCTGAAGTGGCAATGACAGTATGCATGGTGAGGGGTGTATCTCACCCACTGATCAGAAACACACAGTGGATTAGTCACACAAGTGTCACACCAGCTCCAGGTGGCAGAGCCATTCTAGATGTCTGACTCAGGTGTTCTTTGACTGACATAAGTAGACATCATCATCAACTGCTGAAAACTCCGACCTGGCACCATGTGGCAGACAACCAATTTGGGTTGACATCAAAGTGAGGTTTCTATGTCCCAGAAATGTTTAGATTATTATAATGACATGTGCTAGAGTCTATATGCAAAATCTGAGAGGAATTGGGGCAGAAATGGGCAAGATATTTGAGGTGACCCACTGGGGGGTGTGTCTGATCAGTGGGTGAGATACAGTACCTTCAAATGAAATTACATCACAGCCTCGAAGACTGGGACCTGGGTTCTCTCTCCACCTCTCACCCCACCCTAATTCTCATTAGGTAATTTTGACCCAGAGATTCAGGTTATATCCTGCCCCTATGTGACTGAATGGCTAATTCTACCATCCTCATAGACAGCATGAACAGGGTTTTAATAAGGCAAATACCTCAGTGACTTCTGCATGACCCGCTCCCCTTGCCCACCCAAGCAATCAAAGCCACCCAAGGTGGACTGGCAGTGCCACCGAGCAACAGAAAAGTTGTTCAATATGAAGGAGGCACCATGTCCTTCTGTTGGGATTCACTTATCCCATCATCTTCAAATCAGACTTCAATGTCCGCTAGTTCAACTGACCCTCCCTCCAATCCTTTAGTCCCTACAACTCTGACTGGTCACATTGACCCCCCCTCCTCTCCCCCCCTGACAAGCAACCCACACTCCACTCCAGCCAACGTCCCTGATCCCTCTCCTCCAGCTGCTGAATTCAATGTTCTGTTGACACATGCCCCTGATAACCCCGACTCCATGCCCTTTGATCTGGAGGAATTCTTTTCCGACACCTTATAGAATTACTATGCAGGATCTCCTGCAGTATTCTCCAATCCCATACTGTCTCCTATCCCTGCACCATCTCCCGTTGCCCTGGGATCTGGCCCACTATTTCCTCTTGCTTCAGCATTCACCAGTGAGGAGTTGAGGGATCCAGCTTATATGGTCCCTTTGTATGTGGTCTTTTAATGCATAACATCTCTGTTAACTCATCATTCTTGACTAGGGACACACTCTGGACTCTTGAAAGAGCATCCCAAATCTTTGGGAATGGCCTCCTTAATCCAGCTTGTCTTGAGCACTATATGTCTTATGACCCCCGGTTGTCAAACCCAACATTCATTCCAAGTCATTGCCAGTCTCGTGAACCCAGGCGATATCAGCCATATTCAAAGCAGTAATAAAGTTTCAGTTACACCATTTAAGGGTTAACACTAATGAATATTTACTTTGTTCTAGTTAGAGCTGGATTTATACAAGAGTGTGGGGAGGTTGTTTTGTAACCTTTTATTTTCCAACCATTAATCTTACATTCAACACCTGCCACCTGCTATACCTTCATTAATACAATATACATTCATTTGATGACAGGAATGCCACCAGTCTACAAAATCCAGAGACCTTCCACCAAAAGTCCCTGCCATGTTGACAACCAAACGAGAGGATATGTCAATGAACTCCTCAAGCCTTGCCACATTCACCACCCTTACAAAACTGATTGAAGACCTCTTGATACCTACAGGACATCTTGCGTTACCCAATGGCTTGCCTCTACCTCCTGTCTACAGAGTTGAAGGAGGTGCAGCTAGGGTTCTACGGATGAAACAAACAGCTTCAACCCCTTGATGAGATGAATGCAGTACTGCCATTCATTGTGACGCATGCTCCAGACATTCTATATCCTCCAAATCTGCCCCAAGTTGTGTGTTCATCAAGACACCTGCTTACCATTGTTCTACGAGTATTTCTGAACTGTTTTGACCCTCTTTGCTGACCACTACCAATGACTGTGGACTGTGGATTTTACCGCCCTTTGCTGAGAATTGTAACTACCCTACAATACATCTGATTGGACTACTGTAGACAGCTCTCAGCCACAACTTTCCACAGTGCATCAGGGCACCTGATCAAGCTTACTAAGTGGATATAGTTTATCAACAAAAGAGAAAGATTATGTAATACTTTGACATGTTCCTTCCGATCTGTCAATGTGCCTCTTGGCTGTGGGTCTCTACTCCAAGGGATTGAATCCTTTGCTCATTCCTTCTGATCTGTCGACATGCCTCTTGGCCATGGGTCTCTGCTCTAAGGGCCTGAACCCCTCACTTGTTTTCTTCTGATGTGTCAATACACCTCTTGATTGTGGGTCTCCACTCCAAAGGGTTCAACACTTGACTCATTCCTTCCAGTATGTTGATGTGCCTCTTGGTTGTGGGTCTCCACTCCAAAGGCCTGAACCCCTTGCTCGTTCCTTCCAATGTGTTGATGTGCCTCTTGGTTGTGGGTCTCTGCTTCAAAAAGTTGAATCCTTTGGTTGTTCCTTCCGATATGTACATGCCCTGAGTTGATTGTGGATCTCCGCTCCAAAGGCTTTCCTCTGCATCAGGAAATATGAGTGAGTTCGCTGCCTTCCCTTCTCTGTTCCTCCAAGTCTTTGCTTATCCGGTTTCCCTCTAGTCCTGGCTATTAGGCCAACCACTTAACTATCTTCTCAAAGCATAATCCAAAGACTATGCTGAGAATCAAGCATTGTGGGCTCACACATAGATAAGCTTAGAGAGAGAGAGGATATGGAGGAAAGTGCCAGTTTATATTGACTTTAGATATCACCACAGTCAAGTGGGAATCCTAAGAGAATAAGACTAGAGTTACAGGCTTTGTGCTACTCTATATATACTATACTAGTCCAGGCTTATC
>Ga0307516_10005077_pt1 | contig 15918 bp, 9 predicted proteins | sample 19_EM_MG_FD_203310 | JGI IMG/M metagenome (GOLD analysis project Ga0307516, IMG submission 203310) | Populus trichocarpa ectomycorrhiza microbial communities from riparian zone in the Pacific Northwest, United States - 19_EM | ecosystem: Host-associated > Plants > Roots > Unclassified | place...
ACGACTAAAGACTAGGATGAAGATTAATTTTCTCCATTTTCTGAGTTTCAAGGATAAATGGTATTTGTTTTCTTTTATTTTTATTTTCTTTCCCAAGCCAATAGTATCACAAAAGAAAAATTAATTGCAGTTAAATAAGAGATTAAACTATTTTTGAATAATTGAACATGCAACACCACTTAAAGTAATTTTTGCTTGAAAATACATTGATATAATATATAATTTTTATTTTTCACATCAGTACATAAAAATAATATGAAAACATTAAAAAAATTATTTTAAAGTAAAAAACTATAAATATAAAAACATCTTTTACCATGTATATGTAAAATGGGCCATTATCAATATGGGCTAATTGAGACTCGGCAAATGAAAGTTTTTTCTTCGCTTCAAGCTTAAAATGCGAGTTTTTTTAGTGGGTGTTATAAAAAAAGTTAGATTTTTAAAAATGTCTTTTTTTTAAAATGTATTAATATAATTTTTTTTAAAATTTTTTTATTTTTGATATCAATATATTAAAATATTGAAAAATACTAAAAAAATATCGATTTGATATTTTTTTCAAGATAAATACTCTTTTAAAAAATATTTAAAAGTAAAAGCTACTGCATTCTCAAACCGTTTTTTAATTTAATTATTTTTCACATGAAAGTTTAAGTTAAATTGAAAGAGGATAAGAAAGAAGAGAGTGAAAATTTGAGATGAAAATTTAATCAACCCGATAGATATCAACTCGATTGACCTAAATGGATAAGTATTTTTTAGACCTGATTAATAATAAATAGGATATGTATATTATCAAACCCGATTTGAAAACCGTCTAAACCTATGCCAAAATATTTATTTATATTATATAAATATATTTATAGAATATTTAGATTTTTTAATATAATATGAAATATACATATCTTAATATTGATATAAAACACAATTAACTATTTTATTTTTTATTAATTAATAAATAATAATAGATAATAGATACTCATTGATTATACAAAACTCAATAAATAGTTTATAAATATTTAAATTTTTACTCAATAAATAATGGTGTGAATATAAAAAAAATACAACCTTCAAGTACCTATTGTAATCCTAGTAAGAATCTTCTGCATTGATTCAGCAGAAGATGAAACCTTGGGAAATCTAAACGTAAACGGAGGGCCAAGATTTAGATGGTGATGAGCGAAGCCCACCTGGGTATGCTGATCACTGCTTTTCATAACATTTATGTCAAAAATATTACATTACTTTTGATTTGATGGCCACACAAAAGTGAATTAATCATGTTGCTCCTGCTTCTTATCCGGTGACTGTATCAATGACCACCACTTTCCCCCCTTAAATTCACTGAGAAATTGCAGTGCATTATGGAGAAAGAATGATAAAGATCCACCAATGCAGTTGAAATGAAATGGGTTCAGGCTGTTTCTGAGTTTCGTGGAAATAAGTGTCCTGTGGAATATTTTATGATTCTTAATATCTGCCAAGTCAGTTGTGTGAGCACATCGTGGGTTTTCTATTTTCTAAATTCAACTATCTTAAACGTTCTCTACCCGAATCCTGAGTATTTCTTGTGCGATAGGAATTTATTTCACAGTGTTTGCCAGGGCTAGTCGGTATGCTATTCGCACATGTTGCTAAAACAGTTTCTATAACAGGTATCAGTGGATGTGTTCTATCTTGAATCTTATCCTTATAGTTTTTGTTGATGGATCATCTAAGGTCCCATGTATTGTTTTTGGCTAGCTGTGGTGAAGGAAAATTTACTCCCACCAGCCCAAGGTGTTTGTGCTCCTCTTTATTTATGTTCATCTCATGGTGATTGTCCATTTAGAAATGTGCTTATGAACTTTCTTCACCTTACTGAATTACCCATCAGTAGGATATTGGATCTACACATATATATCATTTAATATGTCATATTAGCATAACATTCATATTGGAAAATCATATTTAACCAACGAGCTTTAATGGATTGGTTAATGTTTCACTAAAATGTTGTCTTTTGAAAGAAGACAAATGCTCAGGGAAAGAGAAAGGTTAAAAATGCTTAAGATTTCATTTTCTTAAACAAGTTGTGTTGTTATTGGGTTAGGCCTAGTCCGTCCATGATGGATGGGTCTGGTCCAAGTTTTTAGAGGAGTTACTAAAGGAAGTAACCACTTCCTCTAATTATATATAAAAGAGACATAACACATATAAAAAGATTTAGTTTTTCATTTATTGAATAATATTTATGTCTTTCTCTTTTTCCATCTTAGACTCTCTACATTACTTTGACAAGATTTATAAAGACGTTTGTACCATAGAATATCAATTTGATTCTAGTAATTGAAGTGACACTAAAGTAATCGATTTGAGGATAAGAAAATGAATTCTCACAAGCAAGTTTTCTTTTCGATTCTACATTGGTATCAGAGCCATGGTTTTTAATATTTTTTTATGCAGTAGATCTGTTACTATATAAACGTTAGATGTAAATTTTGTGTTAAAAGAATACTTCCATTGAATCTTGGATTTACAAAATTTTATAAAGTAATTTCGTTATGATTTTATCTTTTCTATCATTAATTAGAAAAGACCTTTGCAAAATAAATGGTAGTTGTATAATTGTTATGTGTTTATTAAAAAATAAAAAACATTTACCAATTAATCGTATGAATTGGTAATGGAAACTGCCATTTCCATTTCCAATTGACTACCTCAATTGGAAACTACCATTTGGTAGTTGAAAAATAAATAAATAAATAAGGCAATTAATATTAATTTATTGTTAACATAAATTATTTAATTGTGGTGCAATTTATTCATTGTTAAAATAAATTGCTTAATTTCCATATTCAATTTTTTTTTAACATAAATGATAATATATGCCTTAATTAAATATCAAGTATAGTATTTATGTACTTTTGGAATATTTTGTTGTAGTGGATAGACAATAACAAATTGATCATTTATTGGGTTATGCCTTCAATCCTGTTTATAAAATTTAAGAGCACTTGATTATATGTATCATTAGATGAGTAGACTAGCTATGAATGATGTTTATGAATTCTACATGGAACATTAAATGTTAATCATTCTCAATTCTCTGTATGAGGAATAAACGTTGGTGCGACTATCGTTGAAATATAGGCTGGAATCCTTAGATTTCAACTATCTCGCTAATAAAATGCTGCTTGAGAGGAAACGTTAGTATGCCAAAAAGGGTATACGGCGCGCTAGAAGAAGCACAGGTCGTTTGGTTGCTGCTGCTAAATTCATTGCATGGTTTGAGTATAATGAAATTGAAGGAGATGACTTTGATGAGGTAGATAACATAATTGGAGACCCTATTTATGTACCTATAATATAAAATAATTCTGAAATTTATTATTTTTAATATTGTATTTTTTTAGTTTTTTAAAGATAATTGGTTGTTTATTGTGAACTGTATATTTTATATAATTTAAGTTTTTATTACATTATATGCATATATATATGATAATATTTACAACTTGATTAGTAGGAGTTGTTAGTTGAAACTAATAACTATAATTTTCTACTCATTTAAATTTTCAATAATAATTAGACAATACAAATAGAAATTGATTAAGTGTTTAATATTCTTTTCATTTATATTGTATGTGTTAGATTATTATTTGTTTAATTTAGAATGAAGTGACAATATATGTCATTTAAATTGTACTAGATACTAATATTTGTAATTGGTGTTAATAGTGCTTAATATGGCTACATCTAAGAGTATAATTGCTGATTTGAACTATGGACACAAACTAAGTGAAAATAACTACGATGTTTGGCATTGTAAGATTGAGTATCTCCTGGAAGAGCAAGAAATGCTAGAAACAATCACACAACCAATGATTGAACCTGAGTAAGGAAACACTGCTCATCACAAGCTTGATATGGAAGCATATCAAACCCATTAATGCAAGGATCGTGTAACTCGTATTTTGATGTTGAGCAGCATGAGAAATGATATAATGTTGCGTTGTGAAAGACATCTTTCAGCTCAATCTGTTTGGGATGCAATAAAGATTCAATATGGAGGAACCTCTACTACTAGACTTCGTTAGTTAACCCTGAAATTTGATAGTTATAAGAAGCGCCAAAATCAAACGATGAGGTAGCATCTTACAATCATGTGAACATAATCAGTGAATTAAGGGGTGTTGAGCATAAGATGACTGATGAACAACAAGTCCAAGCAGTTATTCGTTCTTTGCCAAGCAATTGGAAACACATGCGTGTTAACCTTACCCACAATGACAACATCAAGACATTTGATGATGTTGCTCGTCATGTCGAGCTTGAAGAAGATCGATTTCACGCTAAGAAGCCTATAAACAAAGCTTTTATATTTGAAACTAAGATGCGTGGAGCATATGACTCTAAATATAAAAAAGGGTAAGGCTAAGGGTCCCAAATATGGCAAGAGAGGGATAAAAGCAAGTAGTAGTGGACATAAGCACAAGCGTGGGAAACACGGCGGTAAGAAAGAAAAGAATATGAATTGTTTCAATTGTGGTAAACCTGGTTACTTTGCTCGTGATTGCACTAAGCCAAAGGTAATGTTTAACCGCAATCATCCCTTTAACTTATACGTTAGCAATTGTTTAATGCTTGCTAAATCTGTTCCTTTCTAGACTGTAGACTCAGGAGCAATTGACCACATAGCAAAGGATTGAACAACATTTATGAAATTTTGTCGAATTCCAAAGGGAAGTAGATACATATACATGAGAAATAATGCTTCTGTTGCTGTGCTTGGGATCGCTACCTACAAATTAGATTTGCTTGGCGGTCACACACTTTATCTTCATAATATACTCTACGCTCTAGAAGTTCAACGAAATCATGTGCTGTTCTTGCTTTACTCCAATCGAGTTTTAATATTGCGTTTGTTGGTAGTTGTGTAAAAATATATCTGGATAATATTTTTTATGGTTTTGGTTTTGTATTAAATAGTTTATGGTGTTAGACACCATTAATGTATCTATTAATTATTATGCTTCAATTTATGTTGTTCAAAATTCCAGCACTATTAATGATTGTAATATCATAACTTAGCAACCTAAATTAGGACATATTGGGTAAGATCGATTACATAGATTAGCAAGAGCTGGTATTTTAGAATCACTTACCAAAAAGGAATTGCTCATTTGTGAGCATTGCCTTACTGGAAAAACAACTAGATTACCATTTGGCAAAGCTAAAAGAGCTAGTAGTCCAATACAACTTATTCATTAAGACATTTGTGGCCCAATTAATGTGAGGGCAAGACATGGAGGAAATTATTTCATCACATTTATAGATGATTTTACACAGTTTGGTCATGTTTATTTGATTTCATATAAGTCTGAAGCATTGGATTGCTTAATTCAATACACCAATCTGGTGGAGAATAAACTATGTATCAAGATCGAAGCTTTAAGAACTGATTGAGGACGTGAATACCTATTTGAAAAATTTAAAATTTTTTATGATGAAAGGGTATAATGAGACAACTAATTATTCCTTATACTCCACAACAAAATGGTGTAGCAGAAAGAAGGAATGGAACCTTATTTAACATGGTTAGGTCAATGATGACGCAAGCTAACTTACCAATGCCCTTTTAGGGAGATGCATTGTTAACTGCTACTTACATACTTAATCGTGTGCGCTCTAAATATGTCTCATCCACCCCATATGAACTATGGAATAACATCAAACCTAATCTAGGTTATTTTCATCTATGGAGGTGTGCAACTTATATTCACAATACTTCTAATGAATATGAGAAACTTGGTCTTAGGGGGGAAAAGTGTATCTTTATACGATATTCCGAACATTCCAAAGGATTTGTATTTACTGGTGAAAAAGCTAATGGAAAAGTGATAGAGATTGAATCGCGTGATGTTATATTCTTAGAAAAGATTTTTCCAATGACAGGTGAGGTTGAAAAAGATTTTCAATTATATAAAATAAAAAATCTAGATTATGGAGCTACAAGCCATTTAGTAGAGGACTTAGAATAAACTTTTAATCCTTCTAGAAATAGTGGGAGTGATCTTGTGTCTATTCTTACTCTCATGAAGCAAGATTATGAGCAATCTCAACCTTGAAAAAGCATTCATGAACCAATTCCTCGTTATCAATTTGAGATTGAGGGGGAAGCATTCATGATTGCTCTATAAGATGCTGAAGAGCCTAAAATATTTTGTCATGATCTATCTGGTTTTAAAGCAAGAGAATGGATTAAAATTATGGAAGAAGAAATGGAGTCGATAAAAACTAATCAAGTCTGGGACATAACCAATATGATGGATGGACCTGATCGAAGTTTTTAGAGGAGGTACTAAAAGAAGTAAACGATTCCTCTAATTATATACAAAGGGACATAACCTATATGAAAAGGTTTAGTTTTTTATTTGTAGAATAATAATTCTCTCTCTCTCCTCCCATCTTGGACTCTCTGCATTAGTTTGACAAGATTTATAAAGACGTTTGTACTGTGAAATATCACTTTGGTTCTAGTAATTAAAGTGGCACTGAAGTAATCGATTAGGGGATAAAAAAATGAATTTTCACAAGTAAGTTTTCTTTCCAATTCTATAAGTTGCTTTCTGTAATTGTCTACGGACCGTGGAGATGAAATCAGTGACAATTATGCAAGTAATGTCAATCTCAATTCTAAAGTTTCGAACTACCAAGAAATGATTCATGTCCGTGAACTTTATTGGATGGATTCCTGGCCATCCCTGACAAGTTAGGAAACCCTACATATCATTAAAGGTGGGTTGATATTCTTCATCAGGCATTGTAATCCTTATATATATCAAAAGAATCTCCCTTAGTTTTAATCATTGTATAGAGAAGAACTGTATTTGATAGCCATGTACATTAACAAACATGTCTCATTTTCTTTACTGGTGATAACAGGTATTCTTGGACCACTGCGGAAGTTGCTGGTGTAATTTACAGTGATGATCAAACTAGTGCTCTTTTTTGTATTCTAGAGAAATTAATGTCCCTTGGTCCAAAAAAGTTATGCATTAACAAAGGAGAATATCTTTAATGATGTTGGGACATGATAACAAGTAATATGGAATAGTGTTTAGGAATCAGGATATAACAGGGATAATTGTCTTGAGGAGATATTTATCTAATATAGTTTACCCGTTTTAGTAAAGGCACATGATGTGCCAATATGATTTTGCAGTTCTTGTTGAATTCGTTAGGGTTCTTATATCTCAAAGATGATTTTTGTTCTTTTAGTAGCTCACAAAAGGCTAAAGGTTGCTAGTCCATCTAGCCAAAGAAAGCATACAAAATGAAAAGAAAAGCTCTCCATGGATGCATTGCTAAATAAAGTGCAATGCCTTGGTTATCACTAATTATAAATCACCCCATTCTGTACTTTGTCATAATTTTGTTGCATTTTGCAGTCTTTGCAATATAACCTTGTTAGAATCCTTGAAGCTGAATGTTTAGCAAGAATTTGAGTGACAATTACATTTCTCTTTGTTTTTTTTTAGGTTTTGTACTTGGCATTGGGAAAAAGCTAAAACTTCAATCTAGATGATCTTGATGTTGTGGGAAATTGTTATTCACACTTTCAAAGTTATCTTGGAAGGAGGAAATGGAGTTTGTCTCCATATTATTGCTTCTGTTGACTTGATATAATCCATTGCTAAATTTCAAGTTCATAATGTAGTGATGTAGAGAATGACAACCTTATACAAACAATATCAGATTTAATAGTTTACCGATAAAAAGTTTTGTCGGTATTTACACTAACATTCCATCTGTGATTATTTTATTGACGAAATCATGGACGAAAAATATTTATTCTGTCGGTATTTACACTAATATTCCATCTATGATTATTTTATTGATAAAATCACGGACAGAGAATGTTCATCAGAAAAACAATCATCGGTACATTTTAGTTTGTTGGTAAATTGAATAAATTTACCGATGGCTTACAAAAAAACAATGCGTGCCAGAAAACAATTACCCGCTTCAATTCGTGGGTAATTCCCTGGTACTATTTAGCATATCGGTGACAAGAGAACCGTATGTAATTCCATCAATGAGTTGTAGTGGCATTTACAATAATTCTTCTTCAACTCTCTAGAATATACCAACGACTGATTTTGTCATTGACTTAACAGTAGCATTGATATTTTTTGTAATTCTTTTCCATCTCTCTGGAATATACGAACGGAATAAGTCTGTCGATAACCTCGTCAGTAATAATTTAAAAATATTTTTAAAAAATATCTATCAAACAGAAATAGAAAATAATTAAAAAAATAAATTAATATAAAATTAAAATATTTAAAAATCAATTATCTTAATATAAAATTAAATATTTATTACAAATTTATACGTTCAAATACAATGAAACTAGAATAAAAGCAGCGCTAGAGGAGAAGGAGGAGGCTAGTCGTTCTTAGGACCGTGGGGCCAATAACGGGGTGCCCATGTATCACTCTTCTATGATCTTATATCCATTACCATTCAGTAGAGTTCTTCATAATCCGTAAAGAGTTGTTCATATTTTTCAATGAGATGATTCGTACATTCTTATACTCCTTGATATAACAAGGTTATGAACTTCAGAGATTGAGTGCTCAAGATTAATTGCGAGCATCCAATGATTGAAACACCACAAGCCTTCCACAAGTTCTTAGTCGTAGTGTTAAAGAGTCCATACACTCAATTTTTATCGGGTCCACCGAATAAATCCTACCTCCAAACACAAATCCGGATCAATATACGGGTGGGTCGAAGGATTATCCCCATATCTCTCATTCAACCAGCTGTTATATGTCTCCTGGAAATGAAAAATAAATTCATCAAATTCAAGTAAATAATAACTTAAGAAAAAAAATGGTTGAAAACCAATATATCATAAAGTGTTGAGCTTGGCTATCCACAAACTGTTGCACCCCTTTTTTACGGTCATCACTTTGCCCGTGCATTTTCACAAAAAGCTTCCCCGGGCTTGGCTCATATCCAAGAGTTGTAATCTGTAAGATAAAAATGTTGTCAGTCTTTGGTGACATAAATAACCTTTGCAGTCTAGGTATGATTGGGAAGTATCTAATTTTTTTTATGTTTGACAAGAGTCCTTCCCCTGCTAGTTCTAGGTTTATAACGAGAATGCCCACACGTCCTGCACTTGGTCAGCTTTACATTTTCAAGGCAGTATAGCATGCAGAAGTTTGGACACATGTCAATTTTCTGGTATTCTAGACCAAGGGGTTTCATCATAGACTTAGCAGCCTATAATTTCTCTTTCAGCATGTTCCCTTCAGATAAAATGTTTCTCATTCATTCGACAATTCTCTCATGACCGGCCTCACTCAACCTATAATATGACTTAATGATAAATACTTATGCAACGACCGATAATTTACTGTGATTTATGCAACCATCCTATAATGATTCATTAGAATCTTTCAAAAGATATATAAAAAAAAAAACTAGTCACGTTCGTGGAAGTTGAGCTGTGTTGAGATTGAGGGGGGGGAGGGGTGGTTGTTTGTTGCAGAAAAAAATGGACAAGGAAGAAGTAGAAATGGGGGAGGAGGGAGGAGAGTCGAGCGCCAGGTCATAAATTAAATATTACCGACAGATTGACCGACAGAATTATTCCAATGGTAACTCTGTCGGTAGAAATATCATGTCACCGTATGATTTTCCTTCTTGAATCCATTGTAATAACCTCTGTAATGTCGTTGGTATATATCGATGGAAGTTTTTATTTAAGATATTCACGGATGAATTTTACCACTGGTATAATTTTGTCGGTAACGTTGTATGTAAAACTTACAAGTCATTATATTGTTTGCCTTTTTTTTTAATTTCTTCTTTTCCCACTGCGATTCTCTCGGTATATACCATGAGAATATTTCTGTTTGTGTTTACCAATGGATTTAGCGATAAAAAAAATTCGGTCAGTAAATATTATTGCAATATACTACTGACATAAAAATTTCATTGGTATTTTTGTTGTATTTATCAATTATCTAGTAGTGAAAATCTTCTCATTTGTTTTGGAAGCAAATGTTTTGACCTGTCATTACTTCCACAATGTGTGGGAGTATGAGATAGGAAATGATGTAGAGCTTTGGCAAATCTTCTCATTCCTTTTCTCTTCGTCAATGACAACCAAGTATGCAGTCCTGCTGTTTTTCTTTCATTTTTTTTTCCTTCTAAAATCAAATAATGGTTTGTTTTAATTAGAATGCAATCTCATGCATGTACTATATCATAATGATCCTAAGTGGTCATACTCAGGATGATCATCATGTCAAATCAAAAGGTTTTTACTGTGCTCGTTTCTTATTTCTAAACCCAGATCAAAGATAGACATACCCGGACTTTCCCTGTATGAAAATCAGGACGCATGGCACTTTTATCACCATCGATCTCATATACTCCCGAGCTATCAAAGACCTCAATAGTCAACACGGTGCATGTGATGTGTCGTAAACTTTCCACGTGTACTACTGCTCATTCATTTTTAATTTGAAAATAAAAAATTCCTTCAGCATATGTACTGAGGATCCAATATTTCAATAAACATCCTGGTTAATTCAACACTCAATATGATATTTGCATCGTTAGCATCCAAGATGAACAAACCAACACCAATTAGGGAAAGAAATATTTATTAATGATCATTAATTTGCATACAGAAGGATTCATTATATCAACTCTCCTTGCCAGTACAGTACTCTCTATTGCCCACTTGTGCTCGTGATTTCCACTTCCATCATCGACATGATATATATCCTGAAATTTATATGTAAGCGAAAGAGAAAAAACATGGTCAGTCTAAATCCAGAGAGATCACAAGATTGTCAGAAATTAAGAGAAAGAAATAATTATAAAACAAAACTCAAATATAGTCTATATTGATAGGAGGTACAAGAAGGAAGGGAGAGTAGTATTTCTATGAAAGAAACATATCTTTTTCTGTATATTCTACAGTTTCTCTATAAAGAAAAATATTAATGTCGTAAAAACATAACCATTTAACATGATACAACCACAAATCGCAAGATTTGAAAGAAGAGAATTATCAAAAAGTAAAAACAAAAAAAAAATTGCATTCTTTTCCTTAAAAAACGTACCGCGAGTGGACAATATTATGCATGAAACATGAATCACTTGGGAGGTTTGCAGTGGCCCGATCCAGGCAGGAAACTGCAAGGATTAGGTCCTGATGGCTGAACGGGACTATTACTTTGTGAAGAATACATGCTGCTTGCTCGGAATTTTGGTTGCTTGGAGGTTGCAATCACAAGAGTAACACCGGCAGCAAGAATCAGAAACAAAACTATGGTGGATTTTGACACAAGAAAGAGAGGTCTCTTGAAGATACTCATCATGGTTCTGATTAGCTTTCAGTTCACAAGGATATGAAATAGATTGAGAGAGCAATGCCCACGCAGCAGAGCCGTCCGTGAGGCTCATTTAGTAGGCACCGGAAGAACTCAAAGTACGGTGGATTGTGACACAAGAAAGAGAGGTCCCTTGATGAAGTTAAGAATCATGGTTCCGACTAGATTTCAGAGAAAGATATGAAATATCTTGAAAATTGAAAAAAAGAAAGAACGAAAATCCACAGGTGACGTGAGAGCAAGTATAAAATGCGGCGCCGGAAATGAAATATCTTCAACAGAAAACCATGTCACTAGATTTTTCTTGTGTAAGAGACCCTTGGTAGGTAGATAGTTGAATTCTTCGACAGAAAACCTGTGGCTGTCATTCATGGACACGGGGGGCCCTGTAAAAACACACAGAACTTGTCTGTGGCTTTGATTTTTCTGTGAAAAAAAGATGTCTCTCTAGGCTAGTCTACCCTTTTTGTCTTTTTCGTTTTTTTTTAGTTTAACGTGGGTGTCCGGGCCAGCTTGCGCGCACCTCGACTAATCCCACGGGTCCTGAAGTTAACGACCATGTAAGCCTCCAGTGGCCATCATATGAGCAACCACAGGGCTCGAACCTGAGACCATAGAGGGAGCAAACCTCTTGATCCCAAGCTCTTACCACTGGGCCACCACCTAGATGGTTTACAAGATGGAACATATTACTACGTGACTAGTTTCTTGTAATTTTGTTTGGAATAAAATTGTAATTTTTTTCTTGCTTCACGAAAATCATATGTTCAAAACAAAATATTAAATCATACAATTGAATTCAATTATATCATTTCAAATTAGTAATCTTAATTATTTTATCCTTAATTCAAAATTGCATTGTACATCTCTTCTCTTCCTAGTGAGTAATTTGTTTATAAATAATATATTACGTCCAACTCCCTCATGGTGGCCTTCAAAGTTTTTTCCAAGTCTCGCCCTTAGCTTATGTTACATATGACTCAAAGATTATTTGTTTATAATTTATATTTTTATTATTATATTATTAAATAAAAAATATTTTTTAAAAAACAAAGTATTTAAAACTTAGTAGAGTCAATAATCCGAGTTACGAGTTTAGATAATCAAAAGGTTTCTCCCACACCCTCATTTCACATCCCTAGTTTTCATCCTTCTTTAATAATGGAAAAAGAAAAGGGAAACAAATACGAATAAAAATTAAAGATGGGATATTTTGAAAATTGAAAGAAAAGAAGAATGAAAATCCACAGGTAACGGGAGAGCAAGTATATAGTGCGGCACAACTTTGAGGGGTGTCCTTCAACTGATCCAGTTGTAGGTTTACCTTTTAGAGGTCATTGATTTGAGTCTAACAAACTTCAGGGCCACTAGGGGCTTACATGGTCGTTAACTTCAGGGTTCGTGAGATTAGTCGAGGTACGCGCAAGCTGACCCGAACGCCTACGTTAATTAAAAAAAAATATAAAATGCGGCACATGTGAATGAAATAATGAGTTTTTAAATGGTTTAATATATATTAATAATGCCAAAACTTAACTGATAAATTTATAATTTGTTATAATTTTTATGTTTGGAATAAAAAATATTAATTTAATTTAATTTTACATGTGATTAAATTCAATTGATAATTTCTTACCATTCATATGTTTGAAATAAAATATTAAATCACACAATTAAATTCAATTATGCTGTTTGGAACACCTATATATGAAATTTAATTGAATTATTCATTTTGATTATTTTATCCTTAATTCAGAATTGCATTGTACATCTTCTGTGAATAATTTGTTTATAAACAAAATATTACGCCGAGCACCCTCATAGTGGCCTTCAACATAGAGTTTTTTTCAAGCCACGTCCTTAGCTTATCTTGAACATGACTGAAAAATTATTTGTTTATATTTTGTATTTCTGTTATTATATCATTAAATAAAAAATATTTTTAAAAAATCAAAGTATTTAAAATTTAATGGAATCAATGGTCTGAATTACAGGTTTAATAAATTAAGCCACAAAATCTAAATCGATCTAATAAATCACCATTTTAATATTAAAACAAAAACATCTTAAATTTTTTCTAAAATAAAAAATTCAAAAGGGGCCATTTATGATGAGACCGAGGGAACCAGTGATTTCCTGCCTTAGGTCAGGATGTTTTAGCAATTTCCTTGTTTTTTAAAAAAAATATATCTATACATTAATTAATCCTTTTATTTTAATAATTGTGACATCTTGTTTGGAGCAAGCTAACCTAATTGAGAGAGAGAGAGAGAGAGAAGCTTGGACTTTGGTAAAAGTGAATTTAATGTTTGCTAGAATAATCGAATCCAGAAGCATATAATCATAACGCATTGCTTAAAAACTAGATTAATTTTAGTGCAAGAACACATCATGAAATTAAATTCATAAATTTCAGCATACATTATCTCATTAATTATGACCATGTATTTTATTTTTTGTTTTTTTTATTTAATTTTCATGCGACTTATATCAAATATTATCATGTTAATTTAATTGCTTCAAGAACAGACCCAGACCCTCAAAAGAAAAAGAAATTAGAGAATATTAAAAATAATTTTATAAAAATTAAAAAAAAATAAAAAAACTATTACTAAACTCACAAACATTTAAAAAAAGAAATTGCATTGTAAAGAAAATCACGTGGAATTAATTGCGCCCGCCACCCCCCGCCCCCCCGTGTCAGCACTCGGCACTGTTCTCCTCGAATGATATTTTCTATCAACATCGGTCAAGCATGTACGTCTACATCCTTTGCGGCACACGTACTTTATATCACAAATGGAACCCATCTAGTTTTCTTTCTTCAATATTAATTTCTATTTTATTTTGTGGTGTTTAAAAAAATACTAAAAATAATTTTAGTAATTTCAATTCTAGAATAAGAATGCATTTTTTGAGCTGAAATTATCTTTTTATTTATTTGATAAATTCATGAATTTTTTATCAATAGTAAAGACATTAAAATGAGAATTCCTAAGAATTCAAATTATTTAAATTTAGAAGAAAAGGATGTATTTGCTTTTAAGCTAAAACTTTATTTTTTTCATTCATTTATCAAAATTTATTTTAATGAAAAATATTGTTTTATTAAAAATCTAGTTTTTTATATAAAAACTTATACTGATAGGTGAATCAATTTTTAACAAAGAAATACTAAAACAAAATCTTGATTTTTTTTTGTGACCGCAATAAAAATAAAAGAATAATTAATTCAATAAAATAATAAAAATTAACAATAAAAAATAAAAAATATATTTTATTCTCATTGAATATTCATGCATATTTTCTTAAAATATTATACATATTAGTTCCATATATAATTATGAATTCTTTGCATTTATAACCATAAAAATCTCAAATCTTATTTAGAAAATACTAGATCATTGGTTTGCCCTATATTGTTGGTTGAATCAATTTTTTTTAATATAAAAAAAATATTCAGACATTACTAACTTGTTTTCTAGTATAAAAAAAAATTAATTGTGTAGAGGTTGACCTGATATGACTCTTGTCACTTTGACAAGTCAAAAAACAACCAGAACGACAAATAAAAATATTATTTAATTTGAAAAAAAATCATGCACAATTTTCTTAAAAACAACTTCGTGATGATAATATATTAGATTGACCCGGGCCAACCTGTGCTAACATGCTAAAGCCACGATATAAGTCATGAGACTATGATGACCACATGAAAGTAAATTAAAACAAATTATGAAGTTCAATTCATATTCAACTCAATGTTGAATGATGAGATTAAAAAAAAATATTCAATTAAAAATAGGACCCAAAAAAGGCTCCATTTAACCCGGGTTAACTCATTAACCTGCAACTCGAATCATAAGACTGAGGTAACTTTATAGAAAATAAACTAAAACAAACTATGAAACTTAATTCGCAATCAATATAATGTTGAAAGATGAAATTAAAAAAAAAAAAAAAACTTGAGTCAACCAACCAAACATGCAAGGCCAAGCCCCTGAGTTGACCTTTCTCTCTCTCTCTTTTTTTTTTTAATAGAGAGATGACATGTTGCCCACTCATTCTTGTCATTGAATTGAAAGTGCATGGAAAGTTGGGGTTCGATGTTTAAAACCTCAAAACTCATTCTTCAATCATATGTTTTCACACGAGGAACACACTAACAACCTTAATAAACCCATTTCAAATCTCAAGATACCCTTAAAGCAATCAAAAAAATAAAAAATTAAATCAAATAAGACTAATATCCTATTTATTTTTCAATGAGATGAAGTTCAAAAACATCTCATCAGCACTGCTCTTATCAAGAAGAACACAATAACACCAAGATTGATTTTTATTTATTTAGAATCACTTATTTTTATCATTCATGTATTTTTTTTTAAATAAATAAATTGCAAAAGCTGTCGTGTTTATTTATTTTTATTTTTTAAAATCACTTGTTTTTATCATGCTTGTATTTTTTAAAACTATCATATCATATGCAGTCAAAATTAATAAAAACTTTATT
>Ga0307516_10005078_pt1 | contig 15914 bp, 9 predicted proteins | sample 19_EM_MG_FD_203310 | JGI IMG/M metagenome (GOLD analysis project Ga0307516, IMG submission 203310) | Populus trichocarpa ectomycorrhiza microbial communities from riparian zone in the Pacific Northwest, United States - 19_EM | ecosystem: Host-associated > Plants > Roots > Unclassified | place...
ATACTTCTCTTTCCTTTAGGCCTTTTAAGGCCCCATAAAACCAGTTTCCCGTGCTCTTTATCCTTTCCCTTTGAATGAGTTTTCCATTTGGTTGAGTTTTTCACGTCGTCTTCTTCTTCTTCTTCTTATTTTTTTTAAAAATGTCTAGAAGGGAAATTTTATTTTACAAAATGTTTGTTTGGTTAATGGTCATTTTTTTTAATCAATTACTACACTTAAAGATTACATCACATTTTAATAAAATCTTAAACGATTTATTTATATTCAAATTAATACATTGAAAAATCAATTAAGTTTGGACAAAGTTAGTCCAGTGGTATGTTAATTTAATGAGTTGACAAGATCAAATTAAGTTTTTTTTTTTTTAAAACCCCGGCTAAGGACCTAGTCGGACTAAATCCCCATCAACTTGCTTACCTGGCCGTCGACGCAACTGGATTTAATAAATGTGATTTTATCCCAATCTTTAGCTAAATTACTTTAAAATAAAATAATTAAAATAAGAGTTGATAAAGCATACACTCTCGTATGAACAAAAGCAAAGGGAGAAAGTACAAGCAGTGCAGTTTGAGATTATAATAAAAGGTATTTTTTAAAATAATTTTTTATTTAAAAATATATATTAACATTTTTTTATATTAATATATTAAAATCATTAAAATACTAAAAAATCAATAATTTAATATCTTTTAAAGTCAAAATCATTTTAAAAAAAATACTTACAAGCAAAAGTAGAAATTATGTCAAGCACTAATGTCATATTTGAAATTATGATGAATAATAATTTTTAAAATATTTTTTATTTAAAAATATATTAAAATAATTTTTTTATTTTTAATATTAGAGTACTAAAAAAATTAATTTAATATTTTTTAAAATTAAATTTTTTTAAAAAAATATCTAGAATTTGTCAAATACCACGTCATCCCATGTGCTAAATGTGTAGCCAGCCTAACTTTACTTGATGATCATCACACCGTTTAATAAAAGCCGTTCAAACAAACCCCTGGCCAGGGGTAACGAGAGGATCAAACGGCCAGAAATTAAAGTCGATCTAAAATCGAAACTAGGGTTCTTTCTCCCAATAACGTCACTATATAAGCTCCACAGTTACCACTTGGCTGGTGCGGTGCAGTTTGGTCTGCCCTCCCACCCAAAAAACCCAAAAAAATCTCTCCTTTTCTCCGTCGTATCCCGTACGGTTCCCTCCGACGATTCTATCCCCGTTTTACCCCTCCCTCTCCTCTTTTTATCCCAATATTACCCTAAAAAATCCCCAAATATATACTTTTAGTTCTTAGATTACCAGTTTAGAATCCTCTGTGTGTTTTGTTGATCTCTCTAGGTTTTAATTTAATTGTAGCAGGAGGAGAGGGAAACAAAAAAATCACAAAAAAAGAAAAAATAATTTTTTTTTGAAGGATCTAGAAGGCCTGTTTGTTTTGATTTGAGATGGCGCAGATTCAGTTGCATCAATCGGGGGCTTCGGTACCGGGACCCAACGGAGTGGCGGCGGGACCTGGAGCGATCCAGTTTGTGCCGACTTCGCTTTATGTTGGTGATCTTGACTTCAACGTGACTGATTCTCAGCTTTACGACGTGTTTAATCAGGTCGGCCAGGTGGTTTCGGTTAGGGTTTGTAGGGATTTGAGTACCAGGCGATCTCTTGGCTATGGTTATGTTAACTATAGCAACCCTCAGGATGGTATGCATTTTTCCTGCCCTATTTTTTTTTTAATTGTATTTTTTATCGTAATATGTGACGGGAACTGAAGTTGAAATCTTTTTCGGTATTGAAAAATGTGAATGGATGGATTACTTTTGTAAGAAAATTAAGTTGAGGGACCATATTGAGAATATACGAATTATGAAGGTATGTTTTAAATCTCGGTAGCTTTAGGTTAAGTAGGATTCAGTGGAAGCTTTTAAACTTGTATGGATTGGCTTGAGTGAGACTACATAGTCCTCGGAGAACTTTTGGTATCAGGAGTGATTAATTTAATTCTATTAAAGTAAACCATTGCATAACTGTTTTGAATTGCCGTGGGGGAAGATTAGCCGCCTGGCCTTCATTGTTTATGCTTTCTAGCCCCTTGTTGATACAAAGGAGGAGAGGTCGAGTAAGATTTTAATATCATAATTAGCTACTACTGGTTGGATTAGATGCTTGCGATTTAATGGGATTGTGATAAGAATTTAAGACAGTAGAGTAATTTGTCCATAAAGCATAAACTATAATCCTGTATGAAAGTTAGGGTGTGGCTGAATTTAAGACAGTAGAGTAATTTGTCCATAAAGCATAAACTATAATCCTGTATGAAAGTTAGGGTGTGGCTGTAGTAATACACAACAGACGGGCTTCCTCAATCTTGCCCATTACCAGGGATGCAACGGTTTACATGTGTGAATGTGAATTAAGAGAGTAGAATAAAGATAGTAAGGGAAGGCACAGCCATAATCCCTCAGAAGGTGGAGGTGATAGCAATTGATTTGAAGTTCGTGTAAGATGATTTGGTCATGTAATGTAGGCCCATAACTATTGAAGTGATTTAGTTTTGATTTGCTTTTCATGTATGTGGTCATTGGAGAATCATATCATAGAAGTTTATTGATTTTTAACCCTTGATTAAAGAAACACATTTCGAGGTGTCACTGGTCAGTGCCTATGTTGACAACACACTTCCACACGTACTTCCATGTCTTCAACACTTTACTGGAATCTCATTATTATCTTACCTTCGTTTCTTACAACATTTATTTATTTACTCATCTACAGCTGCAAGGGCATTGGATGTCTTGAACTTTACTCCACTCAATAACAAGCCTATCAGGATCATGTATTCCCATCGGGACCCAAGTATTCGTAAGAGTGGCATGGCAAATATATTTATCAAGGTATTAACATTCATGTTAACTGCTCCGTTTGATTTTTCTCTCTTTTAAGGCAGCTGATTGTTATTTTTGGCTGTCTGGAATTAATTTTTTCATTATGCCAGGAAATAGGATATTCATTCTCCAATTTGAAAAGCTTTATATAGTTCCTTTTAAGTCTTCTGTAGTACTATATTCTGAAAGCAAAATGGGTTTATGTCGTTGCCTTTCTTTTGTGATGCCTTTGACTAATGCTGACCTTTTTTTTCTGTGTTGTGATTTTGGGACTGCAGAACCTGGACAAGGGTATTGATCACAAAGCTTTACACGACACATTTTCTTCATTTGGCAATATTCTTTCTTGCAAAGTTGCTACTGATGCTTCTGGCCAGTCCAAAGGCTATGGTTTTGTACAATTTGACAGCGAGGAGGCTGCACAAAATGCAATAGATAAATTAAATGGCATGTTGGTCAATGATAAACAAGTGTATGTTGGACACTTTCTTCGCAAACAGGACAGAGATGGTGCTCTATATAGCATAAAATTCAACAATGTATTTGTGAAAAATCTGGCTGAATCCACAACAGATGAAGAGTTGAAGAATATTTTTGCTGAACATGGAGCAATTACTAGTGCTGTGGTGATGAGGGATGCTGATGGTAAATCAAAATGTTTTGGATTTGTTAATTTTGAAAGTGCAGATGATGCTGCCAAAGCTGTTGAGGCTCTTAATGGCAAGAAAATCGATGGTGAGGAGTGGTATGTTGGGAAAGCCCAGAAAAAGTCTGAAAGAGAGCTTGAACTGAAAGGGCGATTTGAGCAGAGTATGAAGGAGACTGTTGACAAATTTCAAGGCTTGAATTTGTATATCAAGAATCTAGATGATAGCATCAATGATGAAAAACTCAAGGAATTGTTCTCTGACTTTGGTGCTATTACTTCGTGCAAGGTATTGAAATATTGTCCATGTATGTTGGAAATTGGCCTGTTCTGATCTCTTTTTTCTCATGGATGCTGACATTTCAAGCATTCTCCACTCTTGAAACTTACAGGTCATGCGTGACCCTAGTGGTATTAGCAGAGGTTCTGGATTTGTTGCCTTCTCAACTCCTGAAGAAGCATCTCGAGCTGTAAGTTATGATCTTTATGGCTGCCAGACTGTGATCAAAGTTAATGTTCATCCTTGTTTCTTTCACAGCTTGCTGAGATGAATGGAAAAATGTTGATCAGCAAACCCCTGTATGTTGCCCTTGCTCAACGGAAGGAAGAGAGAAGAGCAAGACTTCAGGTACTATTTTGGTTGCAATTGTATAAGTGGTGTTTTTAATTAAAATATGTTACTAATCCAGCTGGATCCTCCAAGTTACTTATTTGTCTTTTGTTGATAACTTAGATGTTCTGGTTGTTTGGAAGGCTTTTTTGATAGATACTTTAATTATTATGCCCTCTATTATTATTGTCATCGTCTTTTTTGACAGCTTTTCTTTTTAATTCTAGACCTTTCTTCTTGGAAGATGATTATTTATCCAGTCTCTTCAAACAGTTTCATGGTTTTCATAGGGAAGAATATGAACTTCAGAATGGATTGTTTCTCTTGGATATTATAATTTCTTCTGACAAGGCTTCAAGGCCATAGAGATGCCACTCTACCTGAAAAGCAATGCTATTGATGGTCATGGGATCATGATCCCTATCATTATCTGATACTAGCGTGATTGGTTCTTTTAGCTATTAGGAGATATCTATTTATGTATGAAAGTAGATACAGTTGTTGGTAGGAAAAAGTGAGGTAATTATTGCTGTTTGTTGTGTATTGCAACATGGCATCTCTTCTGTGCTGTTAAACGCTACTTACTAATGTTCATGTTTGCTGAGGTAATTTGTGCCTTTATTTTTCACGTGTCTGGTTTCACGCAGGCACAATTTTCTCAAATGAGGCCAGTTACCATGGCACCTTCAGTTGCTTCTCGTATGCCAATGTATCCTCCTGGTGCTCCAGGTATGGGACAACAATTTCTGTATGGGCAAGGACCTCCAGCCATGATGCCTCCCCAGGTAACTATCCGAACTTTTTTTTGACATGCTTGCTAGATTGTTCACAATTATTATGTTTCTTCTAGTCCTCTATGGCTTTAGAATGATTGTTCATTTTTTAAAGCAATGATGTGGCAATAAGCGGGGTTGTTGGAGTGTTGATGTAGCTAAAAATTCTTAAATCTTAAGCTAATTATAATATAGCAATTCATAAATAAATAATACCACAAAAAAAGGAATATAATAATCAACTCAAACCCAGAAATTGGGCTCTCTAGGATGAAGCTTTTTAGGAATCCAATGAAGAATCATGAATTCAAGGAGAGGGTCTTTTTGAAAGAGAGAAAGCTAGAGCTGAGAGCCATTAGAAAGAGGCATTGACATCATGCAAAAGCTTCCACGGCCTCCAAATCAACCATTATTGCAAGTCCCATATTCCAAAGGCCCTTAGCAACAACAAAAATAATTACATAATAAACGAAATCAGTCCCAACAAAAACATAATAGAGATAGACACAATACGTCAGAAGTTTTTTTTTCTTAACAAAGATAGGCAAGAGAAATTAAATTAATTTGGAAAAGAGAGAATTTGCAGATAGGGTACCTTTTCACGTTTTATAACTGCCTCAATCGAAGAATATATATTGATAAACAAAAAATAATATATAAATGGCATTCCTTGGCTGTTTCTGTGATTTAATTTGAAAGGTGTTTTATTTTAAAAAATTTGCCCAGTTTTGATAATTTCTGTCCACGCAGCACTCCAGCCCCACTTTTGTTCATGTCATTATAGTTAGCTAACAGGGAGATTAGACAGAATAGTCCAAGGGTCAATGAATATACTATGAGAAAACAAGGGTTAACTGACCAAATTAAAAACATAAGGGTATAATTGAATAATTGACACAAACACATGGTCAAATTTTGGGTTTTTGTGTCCACATAATCAGAAAAATATGCTATCAGTCGAGGTGTATAATGCATCTACAAAATGTGGACTCTTATGCTAGATGTTTCAAGTTTTTAATATAGACTCATTCAACATTGTGTGATATACCGTATTTGATTTTTTTAATCAAATGGATATTTATACATTTCATGAGGTTCTAATAACTTCTGAACCTGCCTGTGATGGTCTAATTAGTTTTAGCATAAATTGGGATGAACTTTGTCAGAAATCCTGCATGATAGTTAGCTTGGAGTTCATACATTATTGAGACTTGAAGCTAAGCTCAACATGTCTCTTTGCAGCTTGAGCATTGAGATGTAATATACTTTTTTGCTAAGTTCATACATTTCTTTGGTTCTTTTTCTCTATTCTGAAGTCTATGTGAGCATTGACATAAATCTAGGGTGGTGGAATGTGATTGCATATTTACTTGTCATTTGAAACACGTCCACCACAGGCTCAGCAATTAGTGATGCTGAAATTGAATCTCTTATTTTTTGTAGGCTGGATTTGGCTACCAACAGCAACTTGTCCCTGGAATGAGGCCTGGTGGTGCCCCAATGCCAAATTTCTTTGTTCCTCTGGTTCAGCAGGGTCAGCAAGGCCAGCGACCTGGAGGGCGACGTGGGGGTGGTCCTGTTCAACAGACCCAGCAGCCAGTCCCTCTCATGCAGCAACAGGTCAGTAGAAGATATTTTGAATTTATCATGTTCATATATTCCATATTCTTTATATTAAGAGTACTATTCTTTTGGTTTGTCCCAGATGCTTCCGAGGGGACGCGTGTATCGTTACCCACCAGGTCGCAACATGCCAGATGTACCAATGCCAGGTGTTGCTGGAGGCATGCTTTCTGTTCCTTATGACATGGGCGGCATGCCAATACGTGATGCCGCACAACCCATGCCCATTACTGCTTTAGCTACTGCCCTGGCAAATGCAACACCTGAACAGCAGAGGACGGTGGGTCTACATCATTTTGTTTGCCAATACTAACTTCACATGGTCCATTAATTCACTGGGCATATAATTTTATCTTATTTTCTTGGTTTTTGTTTTTTGGTTGGCAGATGCTGGGTGAAAGTCTATACCCCATAGTGGATCAGCTTGAGCATGATTCAGCAGCCAAGGTTACAGGCATGCTTCTGGAGATGGATCAAACTGAGGTGTTGCACCTTCTTGAGTCACCAGAGGCTTTGAAGGCAAAAGTGGCAGAAGCTATGGAGGTCCTTAGGACTGTAGCTGCTCAGCAGCAGATCAACAATCAAGCGGATCAGCTTGGGTCGCTGTCTCTGAATGACAATCTTGTCTCTTAAGTGTGTTTGGTGGATTAGGAAAGAGTGCTGAATGGTTTGCAAAATCTAGACCTAGTTTTACTGGCAGAAAAATCATTACATTTCTTTCAGTGTGGTTCTAGTTTTATTATGCGGGGTTGGAATTTCGAATTCTTGGTATGCTATTCATTTGCGTGGTGCAAGGTCTCCAGATACTTGGTAGAACTTGATAGATTTTCCTTGTGTGTGTGTTTTGTGTAACTCGTTTGAGAATTCTATCTTCCATTTCTGCTTTAGTTTGCTCAATGCTCTGGTTGTGTGTTGATGTTGTCTTGGCTTTGCATTTTTTTTAATCCGTTTCACTTGGAGGGAATCGTGATTGTGGGCCTGTGAAACATTTTACTTGGATAAAATGTCTTAGTTTTTCTGTTGTTCTTAAACTATTACTTTGGAATGAAACTGGTAATAAGGGGTGGATTGAGCATTTGACAATCAGTTCTGTAGGCTGCTAGTTGTTAAACTTGGCCCAGTGAATTAATTTGAGAAATTTGTGATCCAGATTCCAGACCTTGATTTTAATAAAGTTCAAGTTGAACTATTGAAACTTGTTTGACAGGATGATCTCTGACTTAGTTGACTTATGAAATTTAATCCATAAATTTCTCACCTCCTATCATTTTTTAGTGTTTTAAAAAGTGTTTTGAATTAAAATAAGATTTTTTAAGATTTTTTTATTTCTAATATTATATATCAAAATTATAAAAAAATAATTAAAAATACGAAATTTAATATTTTTTAAGTGAAAAATACTCTTAAAAATAAATAATTTAATCCAAGACATGTAAAGGAAATTCTCGATTCTAGCATTAAAAACAAAAAAATCGATCCTACCACTGACATGGCAAATTATGAAGACATGAAAAGACTAGTAATACAGTGTTCGGGTTTTTAAATTTTTTTTTTAAAACTAACACAATAATCTAAAAATGTTAGCAGAATATTATTATTTGAAATTTTGTTGATAAAATAATGCATTTTTATCTTCTTGTATTTTAGAAACATGATGTTTAATTTTCAAGTGCAACAGGATATTTATAGCGTTTTAAAAACAATAAATAAACATGTCACATTTCATAAACACACGATAAAATTAGTAAATAAATAGTACTCTAGTATTCTTTGTTGGTTTGTCTAACCCTAAACAAACCGATGAAAAGGCAACAATGAATGTCCTTTATTTTTTTTAATTTTCTAGTATTATTTCTCTAACTTATAATTTTTTTTAATCAAAGTTATAATTATAAATTATAAACTAATTTTATTATATCTTTTATTGTTTTGATGTGTTGATATCAAAAATAAATTTTAAAAAATAAAAAAATATATTATTTTGATGCATTTATAAATAAAAAACATTTTAAAAAACATCTATCACACTCCTAAAAAGATCCTAAGAAACAAACCCTTACAAGTAAACTTGGTTACTTGCTACCTAGGTGAAACAATAATATTTTTTTTTATTTTTAAAAATTATTTTTGACACCAGCACATTAAAATGATAAAAAAATCAAAATTTTTACGACAGTGAAATTTATTTAGGTATAATGTGTAATTAAGATGACCAAGGGGAGGAGCGTTTTAGTGTTTTCACGTTATCTTTTCTATTTTTTATTCAAAAAATTGCTGGTGCGTGTTCCACACAGCTCAGTTAGTGGGCGGCGCTCACGCCATTAAAGAGGCAAGCGAGATGCCTCTCGATGGCCAAATCTAGCCATTCGATGTCTAGATAGATGCGCAAAGATGTCATCTTCCACATGGTACGACGCGTGTAGACATATCATGGTTGAATTGACGCCGATGATTGATTATTTGCGTTTTTTCTTTCTTTTCTCTCTCCTGACAACTAAAGCGCACTATTATTTTCTATTTGTTTATTGTCTGCTTGGGCCTGAAAAGGATTGCTGGACCTAAGCTACCTGGGTCTAGGTATCATGCGAGACTCAAGGTTCTTGGGTCTGGCAACTATGTTTAGTGCCAGATCTGGACGCGAGCTGCAACCATATTTGGTGTCAACCCATGAAATTTAAAACATTCTCTATATTTTTAATATTTTTTTAAATTTAGAAAAAAATAATATTGATTCAATGCGGAGTGCAAATCAATATACTAGTGGAAGTTAAAGTAGGCGAGATGGTCAAACCGAAAAAGCAAAAAGCAAATGCATACTTGGCTTTAATCCTTTCAATTTAAACAACAAATCTTTTTCAAACATTAGCAATGACAAGATATTTGTTCAAAAGCATTTGATCCTTCCAATTTTGCAACATATCTTTTGTGAATGCATGTCTAGTAAGCTCCTTCCTTGAAGGTAGATATGATGAATTTCCATCCAGCTTCGTGGAAGTGCATGTTAGGTTCCATCCTTTTCTATATTGTCTTGATGTAAATGTCATAAAATATATCCAGCAAGCTTTATGTATATCATTACCAAGTGAATCCCCCATACGTTTGTTGTTAAGTTTTTCTAACACAAAATATTAAAGCGTATACATAAGTATTTGTTGCTACGTAATAATATTGATCGATGGGATCTAATAGACTTACAAATTTTCAACAAAAAGTGGTTTCAGACATAAATGATAAACAATTATATTGTTAATTTTCAGACGTAAAACAATAAATAAATAAAGTAGGAAAGAGAAGTCATCGTGGATGGACCATGGAATGATTATAACAATCATCCTAATATTCACTTTAAGATTTTATTCTGTCTTAGTTAATATTGTTTATGGGTGTCAAACTTTATTATTATTATTATTATTAAATACTCTAACAGTGAAAGATTTATATTATTATTGTGTTTATTTTTGCATTTTATTCAATTTCATTAATTAGGTGACTTTTTTCAATAAAAATAATGGTAATAAATAAAAAATAGACAATACCTTTAAGATGAGAAAAAATATTTCTCCTTTAAAATATAAAGAATAACATAGAAAATAGAATTAGTTTGAATACGATTTTCATTTTGTTATTTTTCTTCAAATATAAAACAATACAATATGAACATATTTTTCAGGTTGAAAAATATTCGAAAGTGTTTTTTTAATTTTTCTTTGAAAAGAAAAATGAAAATAGAAAGGAATAATTATATTTTTTTTTACTAAACAATCCCTAAGGTCTTGTGAATTCGTTTTTCTAAGTTTTTTTTTCCTAAGGAATGTAATCCCGTCAATATTGAATAATAAGCATATGCTCTGTATTGTAGTCTCACCTACTTCCCATTAAACAGTTCCATTTTGCAATTATTGATGGCTTAATATTTTAATAATGTCAGATTGGGCCAAACTTAAAGGACCTGGGCTGTGAAGGAAAAAAAGTATGACAGGCGGATGGGCTGACTAGACAAGTTGCCCAACCGACCAGCAAAAGTGAGAGCAGGCAAGTTGGGCCGAAGGACCAAACCTTACCGCAAGAAAAAGAATAGGGTCTGGCTAAGTTCGGCCACATGGCCTAACTGGATAGATTATTGGGCCAAAGGCCCAACCATCCAAAAAAACCCAGGTTGTTAATATCGATATTATACTAATCTTATTAATTTTTTTATTAATTTTTATAGTGTTTTTCTAAAAAACGATTTGCTAACCAATCATTTTAATTAGTGAACTAATGCGTTTTAAAGGGGTGAAAAAAAAACATAAAATATTCAGTGGGAAATTATTGTAAAAACACTGCTATAATTATTAACGAATACTGTAATGAAAAACATATTAAAAAAAAAAAAACACAAAATTTAACACGACTTAACTTTTATTTTTTACCAAGTCAAAATAAGATCACATAATATATATTTATAGTAAATCTTAGATCGTCCAGTAAAAACCTAGCCACTCATTAACTCCTTATCAGATGGGGAGACAACATCCATGAACTCCTTATCAGATTCTAAAGCAGTCATTTCATCAGGGGAGAGGCAAATCTCTAACTCTATACTTCCTCCACCTTCATGTCCAGGATAAGCTGACGCTTTCCCGCTGAACTTATGTGCATATCCACTGCGAAGTGCCAAAGCCTTCCCCAGTCCAAATTCATTCCCATACTTGTTGAATCTTGGTGAGCTCCCCATCATCACACTATGGGGATCAAACAACTTGCCTATCTGGTAAATAAACCGAGACTTTAACCACAAGTTGAGAAACTCCCTTGCCTTTTCATCACTGTGGCTCACCACAGCTTGATGTAACTGCCATGCTGCCCATCCAAGATTCTGCTCCAGCAACTCACCTACGGTTGAAACCCCAGCTTTCAGTGCCTGAATTGAGTTTCCAAAGTAGTCAGGAGATAATGGTGGATTCAATCTTGAACGATTATTGATAGCCATTCTGCAACAGGTTACTTGATCATGAGGTAGATTGCGTGCGCGTGTTATGCATCTCCAAACAAGAGCAGACAGGGACTGGAAAGATGAAATCTTGTTGGTGTTGGACTCTGCGTTGGCTTTTGCTTTGAGTCTTGCAATAGATTCTGATGAGAAGTGAAACATCCTTTCCTTGAGTAAAGGTGCTTCAAACGGGCTTAAGAATTGGTCATGGTGGGTGAAAGGAAGACTCAGTGCTGGACCATGACCATCAGGAAACCAACGGTTGAGAACAGGCGGGCGCGATATCGAGACATCGTCTCCTTTCCCTTGAAAGATTTCAGACCACATATTAAAGAAATGCCAGAAAGAGGATCCATCAACGATACTGTGATTAACGGAACATCCGATGAAGATGCCATCAATTAGCTCTGTCACTTGAATTGTCAGCAAAGATTTGGTGTGACCATCATGGTTGAGGGCTCTATCATGGTCGAAGAATGACTGAACAACCAATGGCACATAAGTAGGTGAAAGAACATCTGATGTCGTGAGGTCAACGGTTGCATAGGTAAATCTAGCTCCTGGACTGTTATTGCAGTCCACGAAGACCACATAGGAAGGCGGGTTCTCACTCTTCGATGTTGCAAGGCGTCCGGCTAGCGGGTAGAAATGAACGAGAGTGAGAGAGAGGGACTGCTTTAGATCTTCCAAGAAATCCATGATCTTGAAACCCTGTTGATTTTCTGTTTTTGGTGGTTTGGCAAAGAGAAGCCCCTTTTGAATATAATGAACAGAAAGCATAACAAGATCCCATGGTGCCAAATAATAAGGCTGTCTTGCTTCTTCTACGATGTGTTTGGGCTTGATAAAGCACTCTGAGATGGGCGTGACAGTAAGAGGATTCATTGCGACAAGGATCCTCGTCTGCCTATCTTGCTCTCTTTAGATTTACAGCTTCAGCTTTTATAGCCGTCGCTAGGCGAGCCTGTTTGACACCGTACTACTTCCTATTTTTCAAAGTTTTTTTTTCAAAAATATATATTACATCAAAAAAAAATTAAAAACACCAATAAAAAAATAATTTAAAATAAAAAAATATATTAAAGTAATTTCCACCGCAAACATTGGTATTAAAAAAACATTGATGTTCCTGGCAATTCCTTTTTGGAAACCTTTTTGTTTAACGAATACAACCCGGTCAACATTGAACAAGTTAGCGTATGCTCTGTGCTATAGTTTCACCTACCACCCATTTGACAATTCCGCTGTGGTTGGTTGTTGATCATAATCACAAAAAATATTTTAAAAGACATAGTGATTTATTGTGCTGTATTCGTTGTAGTCGTGTTTTTACAGTTTTATTCTTATATAAAAAAGTTTAATTTGTTTATAATTTGGGGTAGTTGGATACCTTTTTTATTTTGAAATGGTAATTAATGTATTAGTTGAATCACATATTGTATTATCTTCGATCATAGCTCTTTCCAATTTTAATTTTCATTGCTGCCATGCAGTCATATCACTGTCGAAAATTGATTTTTAATTTGCTGTCTGGCTTTGATATCTTGTTTGTTCGTTATAGCGAGTTATTCTCTAATAAATGTTGATTTCCAGTGATTTGGCTATGGCTGGCGGCTGGATCGTAAGAGAGGTCGTGTCACCACGGGTTGATTTGTGGTTGACATAAATGAAAGTCCATGGCTGGTGGGTTGGTTTCTGGTGTCTGGTGGAGTGTGATTCCGGGTTATTAATTTTTGGGGCTGTTGGTGTCCGTGGGTGGCTGGTGCATGGTCACGGTGGAGAAATGGCTTCTAAGTTAATTAATTAATTTCAATTGCATTGATATTTTAAATGTTATTCTAAGTTATCCACTGCAACGATAATAATTAATTTCAATTGCATTGAAGGTTAGATTGTAATTTCTCGGCAAGGGGGGAGGAGCTGGTGTCTTGTTTTGCCAATTTAACTCTTTCTTTTACGGGTGTATTCTAATTGACGCAAGTGGAATCACGCGCATGCCATTTCCAAGATAGTCAACTGATTATCGCGTGGTTTGCGCACGTGCCACATGGCACAGTTGTCTTTCCCAGCGATTTCTTGTGTTTTTCCCACCTGGTCTGAATCCCAGATAAATACTTTGTTTATTAGTTTGTTTGAATTTGATGTATATTTTTTTTTTTTTAGGAATAAACATCATTTTTGACATGTTTTTTTTTTAAAGGACTGACATCTAAATTTAAAAATTAAATATGGGTTACATTTATTTTTAACAATTTTGACATAAATATTTTTTAGAATTTAATGTCAACGATGTTGACGAGTTTTTTTTATTTCTAGGAATGACACCAAGTTTTTCAAGAAAATCAGAAATCAAAAAATAAAAATAAAAGGCTAGTGTAATTAATAACAACTAAAAATAATAAATTTAGAAGAAAAGTAGATAATAAAAGTAATCTTTCATTAAAAAAAATATCGTAAAGGTCACATCGTTTTCTTTCTAAACCTATTATCTAAATATCTAAAGCTAGTGTTTATATTTAGAATCCTTAATTTTCTCAAATTACTGGGCAATGAATCTAAATTTCAAACAATACTTGTGTTTTTGTCCCTACCACGACATCCACCGAGGGACAGCATTCATTGTGAGCATTAATGGCAGGCGGTTCCACAGAAACACGCACTGTTTGAGTGGCGATGGTGCTTTGTCTACATCTTGTCGTTGTTTAGCAAAGTGACCGCTTCAAGCTGCCTGATACGTTCTTCCATACGACCATGGGTGGGTGGTTTCTAATGCATTCCACACAGTTGGAAGAGTATAAAGGTTCTTGCTTCAAACAACACTCTGATTCAAAAATCTTTCTACAAAAACACAAACCAAAATCTCTAACAAAATTCCATTTGCATGTCTGTTTGAATTCCTTCGAAAAACACGTTCACCCAAATCCATTTACACTGTTCACATGAACAGTGTATTGATATCTTAGTCCTTTCAAGAAAAATGGCATCCTATCATTAGTCATTAAAAATTAGTTTGGAGTATAGTTGTCTTTCTTGTATTTTTTATCACAATAAAATGACATAATAATTCTTCAAATAATAAATTATAAACATAGAGGGAAGGGGTTAAAAAGTCTTTTAATTTTATTAATGAGTTATGGATAACAAGTATGCTATTGGAGTAAAAAAAACTAAACCATAGGGTCAAGGGTCTTTAGATATTTTTATCACCAGTTTTTTTTTTTTAATTGTATCAAAGGCATACATGTTCTTTTATATTAATTAAATATTTTTTAATCTTAAGAAGTTTTTGGTATCTATACAGCACGTGCTAGCGTGCGAAAGATACCCGAATACTTTAGAAAGCACATGTAAAACATCTTAGTAGCATAAATTAGCCTTCTGCCATGTCGCTAGATGTTTTGCCGCGTCCTTTTCCTTTCAAAGCAGCGCGTGTTGATGGCTATTGGTTAGTTTTTATATGGTTGGCCTTTGTTTTGTTTTTTTTTTCTCTCTTACCTGAAAAATACGATTTGATCTCTTTTCTCTTGGTAAGCCAACTTTTAATTTTTATTCTTTTGATTTTTAGTTTTTATCATTGGCCCTTTTGTTAAAATTTAATTTATTTGTAATTTAATTTTTAATTTTAATTTGTCATATATAATGTTTTTCAATTTGATTTTTCTTTTTTTAATTTTTAATTTTTTTCTCGACCTTTTTATCCAAGTCTTGATGGTTTTCAATTTCATATTTCATTCTAAGTTCATGATGTTTTGTTTTTTTTCTCCTCATTAAAAAACATGTTACATCACCAATTTATGCATGAAACGAACTTAAATAAACATTAAGAGTGTGTTGAGTAATAGAATATTACTATATTTTTCCAGGAAAAACAAAAAATGTAACATGAAAAATCAAGTTTGTGTAATTAAAATATAGTGTTTTCATAAATTAGAAAAATGATAAGGTATTTTTTTATTTTTTTCATGACAAAAATAATGGCATAACTATTGATTAAGGTAAATTTCACTTTTTTTCATGTAAGTTTTTATTTTATTGAAACGGAATAAAAGAGCAAGTGAAATAATTATCTGATAAATAAAAAAATTTAATAGAGTTTTCCTTCCAAGATTTGGGCAGCAAGAAATTGAATAGAAGCTGCGGCTATAAGCGCTGAAGCTACAAATCTGAAGTGGGCAAGATAAGGAGAAGAGTAACCAACTAGTGCCCTTATTGCAATGAATCCCACTACTGTCAAACACATCACAGAGTGCTTTCTCAAGCCCAAACACATCGTAGAGGAAGCAAAACAGCCTTATTATTTGTCACCATGGGATCTTGCTATGCTTTCTTCTCACTATATTCAAAAGGGACTTCTCTTTGCCAAACCACCACAAACAGAAAATCAACTGGGCTTCAAGATCATGG
>Ga0307516_10005079_pt1 | contig 15913 bp, 22 predicted proteins | sample 19_EM_MG_FD_203310 | JGI IMG/M metagenome (GOLD analysis project Ga0307516, IMG submission 203310) | Populus trichocarpa ectomycorrhiza microbial communities from riparian zone in the Pacific Northwest, United States - 19_EM | ecosystem: Host-associated > Plants > Roots > Unclassified | place...
ATATCACGAGAGTTCGCACAATTGGCTTCTGGTTCCCAGGTGTTGTAGTTGTTGATATAACCAGACCACTTGACTAAAAACTCGAGCTTATCACGCTTAAGTCATGAATCCATGATTTCTTCTACTTTATACTCAGGGGTTCCTTCAACAGTGACAGCTTTGGGAGGGATTATAGATTGGCCAGCAACTGGTGGATGGTAGGGGCGGATATGGGATACATTGATAACATTGTGGATTTTGAATGAAGCAGGCAGCTTCAATTTTACAGCATTCAAGAAGATAATCTTAACAATTTCATAGGGTCCAAGTTGATGCTCTGTAAGCTTGCGTGACGGTCGGTCTACATTGAGGTTCTTGGTGGATAACCAGACCTTGTTGCCAACTTTGTACTCTGGAGCTTGTCCTCTATGGAAATCTGCATAGCATGTCATGTCATCACGTGCTTTAGATAATGCCACCTGGGCCTCTTCATGAATAAGCTTCATTTGCTCAGCAAATTCTTTTGCCAGTTCTGACTTTCCAGCCCTCTGAGGTTCTATCCCCATCCTTGGATTCATCCCATAGTTAGCAAAGAAAGGTGAGATGTGTGTTGCAGTATGGATTTTGTTGTTGTATGCAAATTCGGCACACATGATCCATTCTGGCCAATCATTCTGCCTGTGACTGACAAACATTCTTAAATATTGTTCAATCTCTTGATTGACCCGTTCTGTTTGTCCATCAGTCTGGGGCGATATGCTGTAAATAATTTTGTTTTGATCTCCAGGATCTCATTCAGTTCCTTCATGAACTCTGCTGCAAATTGTGGTCCTCTATCCAATAAAGCAGTTTCTGGCAAACCATGTTTGGCAACAACCATCCAGCAAACAGCGGAAGGCTAGACATTTCTGCTTAATAATTTAGAAATGGGAAGCAACCTTGCAAGCAAGGTAATGTATCTATACAACAGGACAATGATGGATGCAAGAGTGTGTTCAAAATAGCCTAAAATGCAACGATAAAACTAACTGTCCATCCAGTTCACCCCGTAATGTACGCAGAAATTCTACGCGGTGAGCTGATACGACTGGAAAGGGGGAGGTTGCGTCGAGATGGAAGGTATGAGGAGATGGCAAGATAGGGTTCCGAGAGGGACTGGAAAGGAGATACAAACCAAGAGGCGAAAACCAGGTCATGCCACGCGCATAGGGCTTCCTGCTGATAAATCATCCTTGACCGTCAGCCCCTCCATCCGCAGCGGACTCCCCATGGATATTCCTGAAAGCGGACTGCTGACCGTGACACCAGATCCACCACCAGCTCTACGGTTAAGTAACGTCGCGCCATCCAAATCAAGTTCGAACCCTTTCCTAGGCGTGCGCCGGGAATTACCCGATACCGTAGCAGCATTTATACCAGAGGGAACCTGCCTCCTGGGTGTCGCTCCATGATCTCTGTGCACCGGCAATGCCTTTTCTCTGTGAGTCCTTGCGGCAACATCTGCCGGCGGTCCGGGTCCGCCCATCCTACCCCGCTCTTCCTCGCTTTCTTCTTCGTCATCCTCGTCTAGCCCGTCAAGGAACCTTCGCGGTCCCGCTATCCCAGGACTGAGGTACCTTCGCCTGTTTGCACCCTCCTCCTCCATCCGATGGACGGCATATGTGATATCGAAAGCTTCCTTTAGGCTCGCCAGACCTGGGCTCTTTCCTTCATATCCACGGCCTCCTCGAGCTGCGGAAAGGAGAGGAGAATCAAGGGGAAGAGGTGAAAGTAAAGCCGGGTAGACGAAAGGTGTTGCAGGCAAAGGTGGTGCAGGTGAGGCCGTGCACCAAGGATGATTAAGGAATTCTTTAATGGTATACCGTTGCTCCGGGTCAATGCTAAGAAGGTGCGTTATCAGGTCTTTCGCTGTTGATAGAAAAGAGGGAGCTCAGTCATCATGTCCCAGGCATCAAGAGTTGGGCACTTACAGCTATTGCTGGTGTCATCCCACCAGGGGCTTAAGAATGTGAAGCAGCCCCGTGCAACCTTTTCGGTGAGCACATTGATGCTCTCGTCATAGAAAGGAGGGAATCCACACAATAACGTGTAGAGGACGCAACCCAAGGCCCAGATATCCACACTCTTGCTGTACCTCTCATCCTTTACGATTTCAGGAGCCGTGTACCCAACGGTTCCGCATGGTGTCATGGTCTCTTCGTTCCACACGACTTTGCTCAAACCAAAGTCGGCAATTTTGACGCGACCAATGCCACCACCGCCCACGCCGGGTATGAACTCGCCTTCATCCTCCTTTTCTTCGTCATACGGACGATGTTCTGGGGGCGACTTGCATGGAATTATGGGAATACGTTCGAAGAGAAGGTTTTCGGGTTTGATATCACGGTGCACGACGCCACGCTCCTCGTGCAAATATCGTATGCCTTCTGCCACTTGCATGATGACATGACGAGAAAGATTCTCACTGAAGTAGGTTAGCTTGACGATCTGATGGAAGAGTTCCCCACCCTCCATCACTGTAGAGAGAGGTGAATGGTCACATTGCGCGAGGCGAATGATGACTCACATTCGAGAACAAGAAAGTAGTGTTCTGGAGATTCATAGAAGGAAATGAGCTTGATTATTGAAGGGTGGTGAGTGCCGCGCATGATTTGAACCTCTGAGGAGAACGTTGGATGGCGAGAAAGGAGGAAGGAAGAGCAGTGACCTTTAAGGATGTTGGTTCTCTGAACAAAAGAAGAGAACATATCAGGACAGGCCTAGAAAAAATAGAAGCAGAGGGATAAAGAACCTCCGTTGCGCGCGGTTTCTTCTTGAATTTTAGATTCAAGTGTTTATCGCCAGCCTGACGAGAGAAGTAGCCGCGCGCAAAGAGGGGAGTGAAAAGACAATAAGTCAGTCTTCCTGGCCCTACCACGGACCGTGGAGATGCAAAGAAAGCTAACCTGGGACGCGTTGAGCTCGTATTTACGGACAACTTTGACTGAACAAGAGAGATGTTGAAATGACGCAAGATACAGCAACACGGACGTCATACCTGCGACCTTGGCACTTGTCCTGATGTCTATAGCCTTGTATACGTTGGAAAAGGCACCGCTGATGGGGGCTGAGAAAGGAAGCGAAGATGGTGTCGAAAAATGACTGACTCTCCCATTTTGTCTTGGAGCTGAAAGTTGTCGAGGCCAAAGTACATCGGTAACTTTGAGCGAGCTTGACGCTCCTCTTCTACAATTAGTTGGGCGGCTTCGCGATGAGTAGGAGAAATGACGGGTTGAGGGGGATCTGGATGTTGGGAAGAGGGGGGAGCCTGATGGCGGTGATCATGATGCTGATTGTGATTGTGATGTTTGCCGTGTCTGATGAGGTCTAGGTATATGCGGTGAGCGTTAGGAGGAGTGAGGGGAGGGCGCAGAGAATACTTTTGAAGGCGTCGACAACAGCACCGGCGGGCATCTTGGTCAAGGTGGTGGTGTCGAAAGAGCAATTGCGCTTAACATAGCAACTTTCCACTGACGTCATCAACTCCACCTCTGTATTGCCTCAAGCTCCCGTCACTATGCTGGGTACCCCCTGTGGGGCTGATACGCATACTATTGTCATATCCGAACGTGCTCAAGGCTTGAATGTCGCTTACTGTGAACATCCTTTTAAAATCAGCGATGATGAGTGGCTGTACGTCGAATCCATCCTAAGTATGTACATCAAGTTCTTTCGGCAACCGAGAATCGCACAACAGATTGAAGAAGCATCAGCATCACATGCCAATTTCTAATCATTATACCTGCAATTACCCTGATCATCTGGGCGATCGAATGAAAGAGGGTGGCCTTCTCGTAATCCCCCAAAAGGGAGGAGAAAACGAGTCATAGATGGCGAGGTCCGGCGTGGCTTAAGCTTCGCAGATACGGAGCATGCGTAACACGTTCACCAAGTCGTATGTATATGATGACGAGCTTTCCCCATATCGTACAAGTCGCTGTCGGCGCATGGAATTGGATAATCAGAGGGTTTTGTCCAAGGGTGGGGGCTGAATGTGTGAGGCTTTCTGATCATCAGATACCCAGCTTGCACGACAAGAATCCCGACGTCAAGTCTCTATTGCTCTCAGTGTCGTTTGTCTTGACAGAATGCCAGTCTCCATGAGAAGGGTATAGCCAGGTTACAATAACTCTCGAGGGTATAGGTTAAACTTTGAGACGTCAAGAGATCGCTAGAGCTATGCATATACAGATCAATGTGTCCTAGACCGGTCATAGTCAAGCAACGTAACAGAAACGAACGAGACCACATGTAACATACATTTGAATACATCTCTTGCACCACAAGGTCTCCATCTTCCCAATGACACGCGATAGCAGCCCTGTCATTTCGTTTAACGTCCACGACGCGAATGAGAAGCACGAAGGAGGGTGATCACACCTGCCGCCTTGCCCGCGATTCTCGTTGATCTGCGTGAAAACGACGTATTTGCTGGGACAGCACGCTGTTCAAATCGCAAGGTAGGAGTCAGAGGAAACCAGAGCTGGACGTACAATCCCTTCGGCTGGATGTCCACCATCCTTTCTTTGACGCGTTCTCCGATCTCTTTGATCCATCGCTTGACGGCTTCGGCGTCCTTCTTCTCCGGCCAGCAAGCGCTCTGAAAAGTGGACGACAACAACTTTTTCATATAAGCCCTGAGCAGATCAGCATCGAATTTTGGTCGCGGAGGTGCAGCGTCCGAATGAGTGGGCGAGCGCAGACCAGATGAATTCGCCATGAACTGACTCCAGAAGGTTGTTTGGTCCTGTTTGCACCTCACTCTGCACTGCGTGTGTTCGGACCACTGGGCTCCATGTCGTCCATATCGTTTCCGTCAGAACGCCCCGACCCATCGACACCACATGACGATTTCTATTCTTCGCCTTTCGAGGCTAGCTCGTCCTTCCAAATAAACCCCCTTTCGGCACATCCACCGCGCACACCAAGAACTTCGATCACAGCGTCAGGCTCGACATATGACCACAATCCCTATGAGACAACAAAGGAGGAGACACAAGAAGTCCTGCATGCAGATGAGGAAGACATTGATGAACCGGAGGACGAGAAGATCAAGGCGGAAACGAGCGTCAGAAGGGAAGAGGTCTGGAGAGATTTGTTCCTCACAAGTAACGGAAGGGACAAGGCATTTGTGCGTTATTCCTACTTATGTATCCGTCCCTCTAATTTCTAGTGTCTCTCTAGAAACTGATACAATATTCGATACGCCTGTATCTTCTCGTCCACGGATCAGTATCTTCTAGTCGATTACTCCGTCGACCGACGCGTCCGCCATTGGAAGCAGAAATTGTCAAACGTCTGCAGTCGACTGTATCCGGCTTGTCTTTCTCGAGGTCTGCAATTTCACATCCCCTTTCCTCCCTTTTTTTATTGGAAATTTCACTGTCAGAAAGTTGCTGCTATTGTTCAACTGGCTCAGTCCTCTAACAGCCATAATGGCGCAGCAATCAGTCCCATTCTCTTCCGAAGTTTCTGCCGAGGCTTCGAAAAAGGCGGAGAGGCCGTTCCTACATACGGCGCTATATGCACCGCCGCCTGTGTTGCTCGACCTGGTAAATGCTGTGTCCGATGATGTGGCTACTTTGTCCCTTCTCGGGTTGCTTGGAAAGAAAGTCGGACATCGTGCCCAACGGTTTTCTGACTGGTGTTGGTTCCTCTCCACGCTGGTCGGGCTTGTTGAGAATGGAGTCGAGCGACAGATGATATCGAATCTTCAGCGAGACGGTACGAACGTCTGTTAAACTTGTGCGGAATTTTTCTGAAACACTACACGAACAGTTGAATCTCGTCTATATAAAGAATCTATGACTGGTGTGACCGCCAAGTCAAAACCTCGAGCCACGAAGATGGATGCGAGAGAGCTTTCTCGACTGCAGAAACAAGATTTTTGGCTTCAGGTTTCTCGTGCAAAACTGGCTATGGATCTCGTCTTTGTTTGTATGTTTTTTGTATCGTCCTTTGTTGAATTGCATGGCTGATGCCGGAATACAGCTTATGAATTGTTCAAGATTCATCGGTTGAAAGAACCGGTAAAGACTATTGCTGGCCTGGCTTCAGCTATCCTGAGGTGTGTCATACTATTCAAACTTGGGTTCATTGCTCACGCTTCTTCAGCTCGGCCAAGCTCTACCATAGCCAGAGAAGCGCCATCCACTTGCGACATAGAGACTGATCGGTCTTGACTCTTAACCGTTTTTTTGTTGACAGCATGTAGTACTTATGTCGATACCCTCCCTGCACCTCATATCCTGATCACTACCATGACAACCGATAAGACCGAGATTTACCACCAGCGAAACCACTTCTTGGCATGTGACGCTGTAGTGTCAGGTTGATGGTTGTCCTCGACCATGCGTCTCTCCTGCAACGCAGCGATCTCAGCTTCTAGGGCACGCACACGTTCGGTCGCATCCTGCATGGATTTTTCATGTGACAGCTTGAGTTGTGTGAGTTGGAGACCCTGAACACTGAGGCATGAGTCTGTGGTCGCGATTGGATGTGCGGTCGCTCGTACGAGATATACAGCCGAGCCGAGGAGGAAGATGGGGATCATAGCTGGGACGACATCTGAGTACCACTGGGCGTGTCCAGACTTGGGTGGGCCCGGCGGGGTGGTGTAAGGACGCCGTCTTAGGGTGTTGCGTTTCAGGGTGGTAGCGAAGGACATGTGTGGTCACCTGGTCACCCGGTCACTTTCCCTGAAATGTCGGGCTCTCTGGCCGCGACACCGTCCGTCTTCCCACTTCCCCCCTTCTTCGGTGGACTGGCTGCCACCTATAATGGATCGTTCCCCCCGCCCCCTCGTCGTCCCCTTCTCGCCCATTTCCCTCGACCACCAAATGGACCAGATCGATGAGAAAGTGGCGCCTATTCGCCCGTCTTCGACCCCTCACTACACCTTTCCTCAACCCTCGTCCTCTGCAACCCCAGCTTTTGCCAGCCCCTCTCGTCTCCATAGAGCTCATTCTCGTCGGCGAGCCCTCCGGCTGGCCCATCTCGTCGGCCCCTGGCTACCTATCATCTTGTACGGCATAACAAGCCTTGCTTTCGTCGTCGCTATCGCGCTCTATAGACCAGAGCTTTTCTCGTGTACGCATACCCGTCTATTTCTATTCCATTCTACTCCGCCTAACCATACCTAGTCCTGGACGAACTATCTCATTGGCTAAAAACCGATGAATCTTTTGGTTATGCCGTCCTCTTTTCTCTCATCTTTCTCACCACAATCCGTAAGATCCGTTAAAAACACCGGCTACCGCTTTCCCACTCATCTCAAACCCCCGCAGCCCCCATCCCTCTCTATTCCACACTGATCACTTTATCCGGATATACATTCGGCCCATGGACAGGCGCCGTCATATCCTATTCCGCAGCCCTCTGCGGTGCATTGGCCGTTTTTCTAATCTCCCGCGCCTTCTTCCGTGACTCAATCTCCCGCTGGCTCTCCGCCACCATCACCATCAAGCGCATCGTGCGCGCCGTCGAAAAACGTCCAAAGCTCCTCTTCCTCATCCGTCTCGCCCCCTACCCATACAATGTCATGAACTGTCTCTTAGCAGCCGCGCCGACCCTCACCCTGCGCACATACACCATCTGCACGGCGCTCTCCCTCCTCAAAGTCATCATCCACACCAGCATGGGTGCCTCCATCCGCTCGTTCAAGGACTACCACGCCGCTGAATCCGATGAGAAGCACGAACATTCCCTCGCAGAGCTGTGGACCGCGCTCGGCATAGCGCTCTGCATCGCCGTCCTCGTATATCTCTCAGTCGTCGCGCGCAAGGCTGTCGATGACGAGTTGGACGACGAGCCGATCACGTCCTACGACGCCGAAGAAACGATCGGATTCCTCGCGCAGTCCGAGTCCGGCTGCGATGTAGAAGCCGGGGAGGCACCCATGGCCGAGTCGCCGTTCCGCTGTCCACCCTACCTTGTGACAGGCCAGCCGACGCCGGAGCGGAATAACCATTCGTGCACATAGAACACTGCCATGACCATTTTCTTTTTTCACCTCTCTCCCTTGACTAATCAAATTTGACAAGCCGCCCCGACGGTCGAACTCTCTTTTCCAACATGGACCGGAATGATTTCCTCCTTGACTCAATACTATGTACAAATTAACGCTGCGGAACACGGTCGCCTACCACCCTCTTTTTATCACTCTCATTTTTCATCTACCTTAATGCGTTGCGCGGACTATTTCGTAATTTGCCAGTGGAGCGAAACAAATCTTTGGGTGAACCCTCTTGCGATCAAAAGGCGAGCCATCGGTGCATTCCAGATGTCGTGACATGAACAACAGAGTACAGACGAGACGGCCACCGGGCCACACTAACTACCCCCGGGGTTCTGTTCCACGCCGGGATTACTAAACCCTGTCCGGAGGGGGCCGAAGAACATTTTGACAATTTGCTTCCGATCAGACCTTCTGTTGGAATCGACCAAACGGGGCAGGAGAAGCACAGAACGAGAAAAAACGTTATTGGAGTTCCAACTGTGCTCCTCAGGGTTTCACTAAGGACGCTGTCTGAGCAATCGTCGACCAATGCGATTTTGGGTGTACGTCTAGAAGGCTGGTGGTATCAAGAGGCGAGGAGATATGAGCGGGAGATTTAAAAGTGTGATCAAAGGTATACAAAGTCCGAGTACAAAAATTCCAAGATGGATCGGGCGAGAAAGGAGTGACAAAACAGCGCCGCACAGACGGTCCAAGATGCACAAAAAGAGGGTGCGAGAGGTTTTGACTGCAGCGAAACGATGAGCCGAGAGAATATTTTTTTACAGTTCCCCTGCTCCCTTCTGGTAATGGTGGGGTACATGGTCGTTCAAGGGAACAAAGCCAAAGTCGGGCGAAACTGTTTTGTCGATAGGCATGTCAAAAATGCGGCAGTTGCGAGATGAGCGACTCACATCGGTTGATGTCAGTGTCTCCATGATAGCTCTCTTGAATTGGTGGAGTATGGGCCTGGGTGGACGACGTATGCGAAGCAGCAGAGATCGACGAAGTCGCAGTTGACGGTCGAACACTTCTCGTACCCCATCCATGACCCTCATTCAAAGAATCAAGTGACGAATTATGTCCCACTCCAGCCGGAATGGCCGAATAAGCAAACTCAGCCTGCGAGGGATTGAACGTGTAGGGATCCACGGAGGGTAATTGTATCATGCTGCGAACCCGCGGGACACCTGACGAAGTGTAATTATCCCCAGGTTGGGGAGATGTCGACGGCCGCTGATGGTCGTGATGATCATATGGGCTCGGGTATGGACTTATCGCTTGACTGTGACGACGCTCGCGTCGCACACTGAGCGAAACCGAGCAGTAGCTAGCTTTTGAGGAGTGGGGGCGAACAGGAGAGATGGGACGATGATGACTTGAGCTGGGTCGGGAATAATCCAGATGATCATCCGGGTAAGCGAAAGACGACACTGAAGACATGGAATATCCAGTGTTGGGACGACTATCGGGAGATAGAGATGACGCGCTGTGTTCCCCTTGCATGGGTATTGAAGAAAATGGGGATGTATATGAGGTATTGATGGTTGGGGACGGACGAGGATATCCATGACTGCTAGGATTCAGGAGCGAAGATAGAGATCCATTGTGACTATGATTGGAGGAGCTTCCATTACTTGCATGAGAAAATGACCAGCTGGGTTGTTCTTGGTAAGGGTATTGGGAGGATGAGACTATCAGATCGCGGTTAGATGAGTAGGAGGACAAATTAGTGTAGGGAGCAGGGGAGTCATCGGCATGTGTCAATGGGTGCAGGGTGTGTGGGGAATTGTAGAGATGGCTATGAGGCAGGGAGGGAGGGTCGGAGGGTACGGTGAGAGGTGGGAGGGCAGCACGTGGGTAGGTGTTAGTTCCCCAGTTAGGAGGATTGTGTTGGTGAAGGGGTGTGAACGACCCTGGCGCAGACAGGCCCCGGGCGCGGCCGATGGGGTTGGACTTGTGGGAAGATGACAAGACGGATGAAGGAACGGTGAGTGGCACGGGAGCGAGACCTGTTGCAGAACGAGGGGGAGGGATGGGAGGAGCGTCCTGTATGTCGCGTTTTCTGGGTTTTGGGAGGCGCGGGGGGACGCGACGCTTGAAGTTTGCGACAACTTCTGGGGGGGAATGTCGGTTAAGGGTCGGATGGGCTTGTGAAAAAAGGGTTGAGCGATGATAGGATACAAAAGGGGTTTACAAAGCTTACACCAGGTGCTGGCGTCGGGGTCATCGATGGCGGGGTCGACGTTGCGGAGGTTGACCTTGCGCATGAAGCCGTAGATCTTGGAGAGAAAGAATGTAAAGAACAGATTGGAAGGAAACGGCAGAAGACAGACATTTAGTTGCCGGGAGAAGCTCGCAAATCTTGATTGGCGGTAGATGCTGGGGAGGACGTGGAGAGCAAGCTGTTCGGGGCGTTCGACAATGATGTGTTCGCCCTGTGGATCCCAGCGGATCATGTGGTGGTTTTCGGGACGCTCGAGGAGACTGGGGGTGGCAGTGAGTATGGACAACGCGGAGGAAGGGGGAAAGGGACGTGCGCGTAGAGTTTTGTGAGAAAGGTGGCCTGGGGCTTTGTCTCGGGCTTTGGGGGCTGTAGTTCGGGCTTGTCTTCTGGGTGAGCATCATCTGAAGAGGTGGGGCTTGCGGTGGGGGCGGAGGAGTAGAGGTGGGAGGTGGGAGGGTCGATGTAGTGGAGGGGGTCGGCGGTGCGGTGGTTGTGGTAGGAGCGGGAGAGGTGGGGGTAGAGATCAGCCATAGGGGACGGATTTGACGACCATCCGTCCGTTCAAGTATCGTCCAGAAACGGTCTCTGCCCGGATGTACGTAACTACTCTGTCACGTCACGCTCCTAATCGAGATCCACTCTCTCACCGAGGCGCCGAGGTTGCCTCGTGTGACACCCACCTTTTTCATTTTTTTATCCAGTCCCCACCTTGTCTCCATTGGGTATCCCGTGCTGCCGTCCCGGAATCCAACACTCCCAACCGCATGGTCGCGCTCGATAACGTATGGGCATTCCGCCAAACATCTACGTGAAAGCAAATGTCGAAACTAGACAAGAAACAGGATCCCAGATGCCCAGTTCGCAGGTATAACCCCCCTCAACTCTCTCCGTCATAATGCAACGTCACGTTCGAGAACCCTCCGAACAAGTCCGTACCGTCCGCCTGCATCCCCTCGTACATCCTCCGAGTCGAGGCCATCCCAATTGTCTCTTCCTCGAGATGTAACGAAGTCGATTCCTTCATACTTCGGAAATTCGCCCCCTCTGGTCCACTTGAACTGGACGGTATTATCTGCAATCGCACGTCGGTCATCGCATACCTACGCCAAGCAACAAACGCTTTGCGGAAAAATCAACCCTTACCGGCGGTTGCATATTTCGCAGCAGTCCCCAGTGAATCTTGGCGAACCATTTATGTTGCTTCACTTCGCTTGCCCCACTCCTGCTTCCTAATCTCGTCCGCTCATTCTTGTCAAGCAGGCGTACGATGCAATCTTTCCCAGCCCTATGCAAAACTCAAATTAGCAATCCGAGTTGTCAAACCGCCTGCCAGCTAACACCATGCGTTTGTGCAAACTCCGCCCATCAACCCAATGACGCATCCATGCGCCCTCATATACACCAGCTGCCCAGAATGGATACAACTCACGATGTGACCCTCGGCAATTCAGGGAACTGCACGGGGAACGAGCGGATATTAGAAAAAGTATCAGTCCTTTCCTGTCCCTTGAAAGGAGTCGTCGCGTACTAGTCCAACAAGATGCCGAAATACGTCAGTCAACCGCTGCGTGGCAAACAGGAGAGAGCTGATACGTACAATCATCTCATATATTAAGATACCCAGAGTCCACCAATCCACAGCGGCGGTGTGACCATGGGCAGCAATGACTTCAGGAGCGATGTACTCTGAACACCGCCACATTGAATCCAAACCCGTCAGCTAAAATCTTCGATCACAATAACGTACGACGTTTACCTTCGGTTCCTACAAACGAATTCGTCCGGAAGTGGGCAGTACATGACATTGTATCCACCATCGGTGTCTGCGGCGCCTAATTCAGTCGACCATTCTCTCCACCTTTCAAACACTCACCCCGTTCTGTTCTGACTGAATCATAACCGGCATTGCACCCGGCTCGCTCGACTGCTTGGCGAGATCAAAGTCCGATAGCATGAGGTGACCAGATTGGTGCAATAGTATATCTATCCGCGAAGTAAAATCAGCCCCGCTGCCTGTTGGAAAGGAGGATAGAAATGCTTACTCTCTGGTTTCAAATCACGGTAAATGAATCCCATGAGATGCAGGTACTCGAGGGCAGCAATCACCTCCGCGGCGTAGAACCGCGACCCCTCCTCGGGCAGACATCTGCCCGGCCTCGCCTGGAGCGCACGGAAGAATTCCCCTCCCATGCAGTACTCCATGCAAAAGTAAAGATACCCCTCGGACTGGAAAGTGTGGTACAAAGTCACGATGAAAGGATGATTTGCGGTGGCAAGAATCTCTTGCTCGGTCAATGCCCGCTTGATCTTTCTGCGTTCAATCATTTCCCTCTTTGAGAGGACTGCGGATCAACATCAACTAAGCGTCGTGCACTAGGAGCGGAGGGAAAAAGAGGGGGGGCGCAGCGGGTGTGTATGTGGAAGAGACGCGGTTTCTAGAACAAAACGAGGTATTTACCTTTCATGGCAAACAGCTTGTTCGTCTTCTTCTCGCGGACGAGATAGACTCTACCTACGTCTCCTTTCCCCAGCATCCTTACCTTCAAGAAACTCGAAGGCCCAACTTCCACCTACAATCCGATCGATGAACAGTCGGCGACGCGTGGAGAACAAGGCAATGACAGGCTTCGTACCTGGCGGACTTTGATGGAGTTGCTAGAATACGTTCTCCGGAATGCGAGTCTTGCCGGTCCAGCGGCCGCCGCACTGTCCAGCATTTTCCTCGACCGCGAAAAACTTCCAGGGGGCGTAGATTTTGATGACGTCTCTCTTGATGATCCTGAAGACATTGTTTCCAGCGAATCCGTGCCGTGGTCCGATGAACCTGAAACAAGCGATGGCAGGGACGGAACAACCTCGGTGGGAGCTAGCAGGCCGTTCTTAGTGGTAGAAGACATTGAACGGGAGCCAAGTGAGAAGAGGCCCTTTACGTTAGGTGCAGATGCAACACGTCGTAGAAAACGCGATGCAGATGCGCCCATGGATTTTGGGGAGAGAGGCCCGTGGTTAGATCGGGATTTCGGCGGGCCAGTGAGGTTGATGAAAGATGCTTGAGAAGGGTGGCATGTAAGTGGGTTGGGGCGGGGTGAGTTTGGGTTGCATGAAGGATGCGTGCGTTGTCTGTCAGACTTGATATGGGAGCGCGACTTGGAGAAAGAAAGGTCGGCTGCTTTGGGGGACTATGGTTGAGGGGGATATGAAGAATATGAAATGATTTGCGGACCTCGGGAATTGACAAGTGTCCTGCCGCCATTGGAATCGCTGGAATGAGTGTGGGAGGAGCCGTAAGAGGAACGCTGGTCGGACAACAAGGAGGATGGTGTAAGAGACGGAGTCGCGGTGACTGGTGTGGTGATCGGAATCGAATTCGAGACAAAGGATGTGTCGACAGCGAGGGTGGGTGAATTGACCGAAAGCTTCTTGGAGGAAGCGTTGGCGAAACGAAAGACGGACTTCCAGTGGTTGGGAGTCTTGGGGGAGGCCGGGGGAAAATGCGGGGACGTGGACTCAAACCCATGGGACCGGCATGGTGAGGAGGGCATTGGGAGTGGCGTGTGGGATGAGTCCGACAGACGGGAGGTGCCCAGAGGAAGGACGAAACACACAGCTCAGGGTTGGCCCGGACGATAATTAAACAAGTCCATTTCTCACAACTTCATTACTTAAGCATTCATGATCGATATCGCCGTCACTTTCGTTGCCAGGGCGTGCTTGCTGCACATCAGAGTTCATTTGCCATTTCTTTCTGAAAGGAAGCATCCAATCAGATGCTAGCTGAAGTTTGAAGGAAGTTGCAGATTTACTCTATCCTGCACATGGTTCCAGCCAAGGTTGGCCGTTTGGGACGCGAGCGCAAGAACATCAGAAAACATGATGGCGCATCATTCGGCAGGATGATTGCCGTTCCACTTTGACAGCCTGTCAATTTGATCCTGATGCCGAATCGCGATGCTGCTTGGCAAGAGGGGTACTCAATTATCAGTTCAGTTTGTTCAGTTCAAACAGTTCATCAACCCCCTTAATAATCTACCAGATCTACTATGATCTACACATACAAAATTAAAGAGATGGTAAGCCTTCCAGTGTCCCACTCCAATGCACTTTTTTCTTTTTGCATTCAACATTACTGTACTATTTCATTCAATTCGACAGTCACACATCATGAGGCTCTCTAAAACTCACCTGACCTTCCCACAACACAAGGCAAATTTGCCTTGTTGATCTGGTGCCTCAACAAGGCAAAATTGCCTTGACACCACCAAAATCCAGACACCAGGATTAAACCTGTAAATAATTCTAAACCTCCAGACAATATTTCTCTAAGTCCCTGTAAGAATCTAGACAATGAGCTCAGTCTTTGTCTTAGTACAAAGGACTATATATTCACCTAGACAATGAGCTAGGTATTTAATAAGTAAAGAGTTTCGTGAATAAGTAAACAGGATCTTACCTCAGTCTTTGTCTTAGTACAAAGGACTGAGGAATAGCTATGAAAATGTTCGTTTATAAGGAAGAGGATTCCGTAGACTATTGTAAATAGTTGGTAGCGATAAAATGTATCAAAGACAAAAGGAAATACATATTTAGTTAGTACATAGAACAAGAGGACAAATGAAGCACCAAGAAGAGTCGGTATGCGGAAATTGGTGGCTGCACAGAATGGAGGTGAGGGCGCAGTTCTGAATGGTTGGCCAATGGCAGCTTGTTATTCCAACACTCCCCCTCAAGCTGGCAAGAGTCCAAGTTGGGAAGCAAAATGCTTTGCCTTTGTCAAGGGTAAAGCCTTTGTGAGTGTGTCGGTAGTCATGTCATCGGTCGGGCAGTAGACGAGACAGATAGAGCCTCCTTTGATGATGTAACAAATAAAATGAAAATGAATATTGATATGTTTCATTTGGGCGTAGTACTGGTGATCTTTCATGAGCTCGATCGCAGATTGGTTGTCTGAAAAAAGGGTCGTTGAGTTGAGGACAATGTCGAAAAGCTGGAAAAGGAGGGAGCGAAGCCACAGAGCTTCCTTTGCGGCATGGGTGATGGCAACATACTCGACCTCGGTAGTCAATAAGGCGATAATTTCCTGCTGTTTAGCACTCCATGAAACGGCGCTGCCGTGAATCATAAAAGTATACCCGGAGATGGTGTGTCTGTCTTCTGCCATGCTCCCATCTGTGTCTGCATAGCCCATCAGATCCATCTTCGATATCCCATAGGTGAGCCATAAATCTGTTGTTCCCTTCAAATATCTAAAAATCCGCTTCACAGCTTCCCAATGCGTGGATCCGGGTTTCGTCAAAAAATGTGAGACGGTCTGGACAGTGAAGGCTATATCTGGACGAGTTCCAAGTGCGGTGTACATGAGCGATCCAACGGCTTCATGGTATGGGACATCATGCATCTGGGCAAATTTGGCAGTTGTCGATGGTGACTGGGTGGTGGTAAGTCAAATGCTGGTGTCTATGGGGATGGAAACGGGCTTGAGGTCTTGAAGACCATAACGCCGGAGGATGGAGTCGATGTATGAGCGCTGCAAGAGGTGAATGGTACGACACTCTCGGTCACGTTTGGTCTCGATGCCAAGCAGCCAGTGGAGTTTGCCCAAATCGGTAATGTCTATATGCTCCGAGATCTGGGCCTTGAAATTGGTGATCAAGGTGATTGATGTCACTGCAATC
>Ga0307516_10005080_pt1 | contig 15912 bp, 14 predicted proteins | sample 19_EM_MG_FD_203310 | JGI IMG/M metagenome (GOLD analysis project Ga0307516, IMG submission 203310) | Populus trichocarpa ectomycorrhiza microbial communities from riparian zone in the Pacific Northwest, United States - 19_EM | ecosystem: Host-associated > Plants > Roots > Unclassified | place...
TATATTCATGATGTATGCCAACTACTGAGACTTTCTAAATTGTGGTTGTGGGGATCGAGAAGGTTGAGTGAGGGCATCATGGGCAGTTGTACCTGGGTGTACGGAAACTTTTGGCCTAGTACTTTAAGGACACATGAAAAATGGGATGTACCTGCATCGAGCCGTGAAGTTCCAACCGGAAGGTGTGAGAGGAAATCTTGCGTGCGATCTTGAATGGGCCGTGCCGTCGATGATCCAACTTTGCTGATGGTCTTCGAGTCTTCCAATTTGGAGCGTCGAGCCACACAAGATCCCCCACCTGATAGTCCCGAGCGGGGAGATGATGGGTGTCCGTGGTTTCCTGGTAGCGGAGTTGGGCGCGATGCATTTCCGTCCGCAGGTGGTCATGAATTTTGGACAATGCTTTCGCCGCGGAATCCGCTTGTTGATCTTCTGCTTGGTTCGGTAGGGAGGCCGAAAGGTCGAATTGCCAGCGAGGGTCGTAGCCGAGGTTCGCAAAAAACAGCGATACATCCGTCGTTCCCGAGGTAGGGTTATTCGATGCGAATTCGGCGATCGGCAACCAGTCAGCCCAATCATCTTGCAGGTTGTTCACGTACGACCGCAAGTATTGCTCCATTACGGCGTTCATTCGTTCGGTCAGACCATCGGTCTGTCGATGGAAAGCGGTAGACAGCCGCGGTTCAATTCCCAGTCGTGCACAGAGACGGTGCTAGAATGCAGAGGCAAATTGAGGCCCTCGGTCCGAAGTTATTGTTCGTGGAAGTCCATGTAATCGGAAGACATGTTGGAGGAACAGGTCACACAGATCGCGGGCATCGACGGTAGTGCTGCACGGGACAAGATGCCGCTGGTTCGTGAGCCGATCCACTACCACCCAGATAGCATCATGATCCTTTGATCGTGGTAGGCCCATGACGAAGTCTATCGAAATGTCTTGCAATGGCTGCTGGGGAATTGCCAATAGGCAGAGGCTCCATAGGGTGCGTGACGACTGGTTTTCGATCGCCGGCAAGTGTGACAGTTCCTTACCAACCTTTCCACATCTTGCCGCATATTCGGCCAGTGGTAGTTCCTTAAGAGTAATTCAAGTGTTTTCGATCGTCCGGGGTGGCCCGCTACCGGTACTTCGTGATGCGTTTGGATCATATATAATCTGAGAGGGCCATAGGAGGGGACATAAAACTTTCCTCGATACAGTAATCATCCTGTTGGGCTCCGGGAGCACTCCGATAGCGTAATATCCTCACAATAGCGAACCTCCTTCTCTAGAGTAGCTGACCGCTGTCGTAGGTCCATATCGGTAGGGCTCGGGACGGTCCTTCCTCCATAGTGTCGACGGTGGCGATTTTTTGTTGTTTGGGCGCTGGATTTTCTTCTGGCTCTTCCGAGCGCTTTCGTTACCTCGCTTCCATTGTTGTTACTCCGGCGGCCTTCCAAGGTGCTTTTGGAAGAGGGGTTCCGTGCTGGGTGGTATGGGCGAAGCATTCGTAGGTACGGTGTCCTTTCTGACCGCAGCGCCAGCAGCTTTCCGGGGTCCTGAAGTATTCTTCATGTTCCTGCAAGGGCACCCCGTTTAGGGCGGTTTCCTTAGTCGCCCATCGGCCCAATTGACCCCACGGGCTCGGGCGGCCTGTTGGTCAGGCAATACATGATCCATTGAGTACAAGCCGGCGGCAAGGACTTCAGGAGCGCAAAACAGTAAGTTTTTGGGGGTGGCTTGGCAGACGTCTGCAGACGTCTGCAGACCGTCCAGACCTACCGTGAGCAGGTCGGGTTCAGACCCGACTACACCTTGGGTCGGTCTGGGTACATCCCGACCAGACCAGACCGGACCTAAAATTGCTCTGGACTGGTCTATGTTGAACACTGTGGGCAGCAGAAGACATAATGCTGTTTGGTGAGGTAGAGATGGTTGGCCACGCAAAACGCTGGGATCACCATGGTGGGGTTGAAGTGGGGGTCCAGTGAGAAACCCAAGAGAGCCAGCTTTTCAGCTAATGAGACTGTAGGCTGGCTTTTGAAGAATCTTTTGGAAATGTAGAGGGCTTATTCGATGGTGAGGATCGATGTTGGTGGTCGAAAAAGCTGGGGGGGGATTGCAGAGAATATGCCATTTATTTCGCTTGTGCTTCAGTACTACAGACTATATGCACTCCACCACACCATACCACCCCCATGGGGTTCCCATATTTCCAAGCCGCCAAACAGAAAATTCGCACCCGCGAGAAGGAAGCAGAAAGAAAGATTTGTAAGACAAAGTTCAGGCCGAGAGGGAAAATAGAACAAGGAAACTGAAGGTGACTCCTCCACAACCTATCCTCTCCTTCATTGTGCATGTCATGTTGTTGTTTCAGGGTTCAAAGACGCCAAAGTCTGGCTCAGGTGAGTCCGAGTCAGAATCTTCATCTTCTTGTGACGGTGTAGGTTGTTTGTCGTAACAGATGACTGCTGAGTAGCCGAGTCCAGTGGCTTGTAGAAAGTGTCGAAGTCCAGCCCAGTTCGTCGGGCTGGTGAGGAAGGATAGGGATTGGATATCCCCACTGGTGGAGCGCTTCATCAGGGAACGCCGCTGTGTGAGCAGGGTACAGTCGCGTAGTAGGTGGTGCGATGTGTGTAGGTCTTGCCCACATGGACATGGTTCGGCGGTTTTATTCGGTGGTGGGTCTGAGGGAGATCGGTTGCTGAAGACACGCCAAAGTGCCCGTGTATCAGTCCAGTCGGCTCCACATAGATGAGTTGGAAAGGTGAAGGCGGGGTGTGAAAGTGGAAGTTCCTTCTTCCAGCGTTGTAGGAGTTGGGCTCGTGCCTGACTCTGTAGCCAGATTTTGGTTGTCAGGGCGTATTGACAGGGGGTGTTGAGAGAGGTTCCCAGTTTGGCGAGCATGTCGGCCCGTTCGTTGCCGGGAATGCCACAGTGCGACGGGCACCAGAGTGTATAGATTTTCCACCCCAGAAGGCGGAGTTTTGCCATGGACTCGAGTGCATGTCGGGCATATTCGTGATTGTCTTTGTTGAATTGGACCGTATCGATTGCTGCCAGGTTGTCGATACAAAAGAAAATCAATGACCGTGGTGCAGTTATCGTGAAGAGGGCACTCGCAGCTTCCTGGACAGCATGTAATTTGGCATCATAGACCTCAGTCCGGTTGCCAATATTGCAGCTTCCTTCTTTGATTTAAAAGAGTTGTTGGTTTCCAATGTTGAATATCACCCAGCCACATCCAGTTGACCCACTGTCTAGCTTTGAGCCATCAGTATATATGACAATGGTGCAGTCGGGAAGTGAGTGAAGCCATTTTCCGTGCAGCTCGTTTGGGCATGTTGTTTTATCGGGGTTGGGGGAGGTGATTTTTGGTATTATGTCTGCTGTTGAGGTAGTCATACGATCTTCGAGCTTCCCCATAATCAGATGCTTGCTGAGGGCATAGAGATGATGGAGACCTGGAAGGTTTTGGCGAGTTGTTTGATCCAAACGTGGCTGGCCAAGAGCATGGTGTCCAGGTAAGAAGTGTAGTCGGATGGCGAATCGAACCCGACTACACCTTGGGTCGGTCTGGGTACATCCCGACCAGACCAGACCGGACCTAAAATTGCTCTGGACTGGTCTATGTTGAACACTGTGGGCAGCAGAAGACATAATGCTGTTTGGTGAGGTAGAGATGGTTGGCCACGCAAAACGCTGGGATCACCATGGTGGGGTTGAAGTGGGGGTCCAGTGAGAAACCCAAGAGAGCCAGCTTTTCAGCTAATGAGACTGTAGGCTGGCTTTTGAAGAATCTTTTGGAAATGTAGAGGGCTTATTCGATGGTGAGGATCGATGTTGGTGGTCGAAAAAGCTGGGGGGGGATTGCAGAGAATATGCCATTTATTTCGCTTGTGCTTCAGTACTACAGACTATATGCACTCCACCACACCATACCACCCCCATGGGGTTCCCATATTTCCAAGCCGCCAAACAGAAAATTCGCACCCGCGAGAAGGAAGCAGAAAGAAAGATTTGTAAGACAAAGTTCAGGCCGAGAGGGAAAATAGAACAAGGAAACTGAAGGTGACTCCTCCACAACCTATCCTCTCCTTCATTGTGCATGTCATGTTGTTGTTTCAGGGTTCAAAGACGCCAAAGTCTGGCTCAGGTGAGTCCGAGTCAGAATCTTCATCTTCTTGTGACGGTGTAGGTTGTTTGTCGTAACAGATGACTGCTGAGTAGCCGAGTCCAGTGGCTTGTAGAAAGTGTCGAAGTCCAGCCCAGTTCGTCGGGCTGGTGAGGAAGGATAGGGATTGGATATCCCCACTGGTGGAGCGCTTCATCAGGGAACGCCGCTGTGTGAGCAGGGTACAGTCGCGTAGTAGGTGGTGCGATGTGTGTAGGTCTTGCCCACATGGACATGGTTCGGCGGTTTTATTCGGTGGTGGGTCTGAGGGAGATCGGTTGCTGAAGACACGCCAAAGTGCCCGTGTATCAGTCCAGTCGGCTCCACATAGATGAGTTGGAAAGGTGAAGGCGGGGTGTGAAAGTGGAAGTTCCTTCTTCCAGCGTTGTAGGAGTTGGGCTCGTGCCTGACTCTGTAGCCAGATTTTGGTTGTCAGGGCGTATTGACAGGGGGTGTTGAGAGAGGTTCCCAGTTTGGCGAGCATGTCGGCCCGTTCGTTGCCGGGAATGCCACAGTGCGACGGGCACCAGAGTGTATAGATTTTCCACCCCAGAAGGCGGAGTTTTGCCATGGACTCGAGTGCATGTCGGGCATATTCGTGATTGTCTTTGTTGAATTGGACCGTATCGATTGCTGCCAGGTTGTCGATACAAAAGAAAATCAATGACCGTGGTGCAGTTATCGTGAAGAGGGCACTCGCAGCTTCCTGGACAGCATGTAATTTGGCATCATAGACCTCAGTCCGGTTGCCAATATTGCAGCTTCCTTCTTTGATTTAAAAGAGTTGTTGGTTTCCAATGTTGAATATCACCCAGCCACATCCAGTTGACCCACTGTCTAGCTTTGAGCCATCAGTATATATGACAATGGTGCAGTCGGGAAGTGAGTGAAGCCATTTTCCGTGCAGCTCGTTTGGGCATGTTGTTTTATCGGGGTTGGGGGAGGTGATTTTTGGTATTATGTCTGCTGTTGAGGTAGTCATACGATCTTCGAGCTTCCCCATAATCAGATGCTTGCTGAGGGCATAGAGATGATGGAGACCTGGAAGGTTTTGGCGAGTTGTTTGATCCAAACGTGGCTGGCCAAGAGCATGGTGTCCAGGTAAGAAGTGTAGTCGGATGGCGAATCGAAGAGATAGGTAGTCCAGATACGCTTCCATCGGGGGAAGGAGTCAGAGAGTGAGGAGTTTGGTGAGCTGGGGTAGCACGGGAGACCGGTAATCCATCGAGCTATTGCGTTATAGGTAATTTTAAGACTTGAAGTCATCGTAGGAGTGCCTGTCCACCATGCTGGGGACGCCCAGAATATTGTTGGCAGTATAGCTGTAAACGCCAGGTGATGTGCAATGTGTGCTGGAACACCTCGTGACCGATATCGTAAAAAGTTGAAGCTCCCCAGTACCCGATTTGCTTGACTGGCAGCCATGGATGCATGGTGAAGAAAGCTAAGGGATTCGTCAATGTAGATGCCCAGGTACTTAATCTGACGCTTTGGGATTATAGTGGTGTTCATTACTTGAAGGGGGGGGTGGGAGGTGAGGCTGATGTTTTTGTGTTTGCTGTTAAGTTGAAGGCAGTAGAGGAGTTCCGATTTGCTTGGTGCGAAGGTGAGTCCAAGATGTTGGCCACAGTTGAGGTGTTGTTCAGTTCTTTCTTCCAGTAAAGTGTTGGCTTCCGCTATGCTTTGTGACATTTGAACCGTGCAGACATCATCAACGTAGGATGTGTCGATAGCATCCGCCGGGTAGTCCTGTTTCTCCAGCATAGCATTACTGAAGATGAGAAATATGATGGGTGAGACTGGAGAGCCTTGGGGGAGGCTACATCTGTAGCTTTGTGGTTTTTCAGACTGCTGATCGAAGCCAAAGGTGATTTTCCGGTCTGTATTAAATGCTGTAACCCAGTCGGTCAGATAGGTCGGAAGGCGTCTTTGGTGCATAACTTCTCGCAGTGTCAAGGGGTGGACCTGGTTGAAAGCTCCTTCGATATCATGTGTAAGTACTGCTGGACATGGGACTGGTTCAGTTTTCGATGTCTTCTTCGTACTAATTGCTTTCGAACTCGGGGTAATCGTACGTAGGAGGGCATCCACAGCGGAGTTTTCAGGCTGGGCAGCCATCTGAGAGAGGTGGGTGGCACCACACCTAAGTGCAGCATGTGTGAGATGTTTGGCCACAATTGATTCCAGGAGTTTCCTGAAGCAGGACTGAAGCGAGATTGGGCGGTATGATTTAAGAAGGGTGTAAGTTGATTTTCCAGGTTTTGGAATAACAACACAGTTAGCAACTTTCCATTCTAGTGGATGGACAGAATGAAGAAGGCAGGAGTGGAAGAGAAGAGAGAGTGTCCGTGGGGTAGCCTCATGTAGATGACGGAGTGTCGTATAGCTGAATCCATCTGGTCTCACAGAGGTGCCAAATTCCAGGTGTGCAATGGCGTGCTGCACTTCCCGAATGGAAACTGGTTGGGTTTGTTGGTACAAATCGAGTTTTGAGGAGAGGAAGTTGTTGGGGAAACTCTGCAGTGGTGAGCCGTTGACCACCGGGAAGAGTGCGTTGCGAAGGATGTCACATTTTGCTTGAAAGTCTGTTTGTCTTTCCAGTGGTGAGATCGGGCGATGGTGGGTGTTGTGGTGGTGCAGGGTTTTCCAGATTGATCTCATAGTAGCTGACTGGAGCTGCTTGATACGGTATGCTGCTTTGGCTGCCCGTACCACCTTTGTCCAGTGGTGGTGTTTAGTCTGACTGTCGGCCCGAGTCACGGTGGAAGGTTGTAGGCGTACATGTTTGTCTGCTCTTTTAACAGATCGTTTGGCAAGAGTCAGGCTGTGGTTCCACCAAGGTGCCTCAGGACGTCTTGATGTACTGATCGGGACTGCGATATCGGTAGCTTTGTGGATTATTGTTGTGATATTGCTGACCGCGCGCAGGGTATCCGCTTCCCCCTGTAGATTCGTAAGGTCAAGACCAGTTGACTGGATGTAGTTGTTGAAGGTTCCCCAGTCTGCTTTATGCCAATTTCGTCGAGCAGGAGCCACTTGGATGATGGATGGAAGGGCCAGCGTAGCAGTAATGGAGCTGCGGTCTGAGGTAGTGTTGTGGTTGACTGCAAGGGCGAAAAATGACTGTGTTGTTGATCCCCGAGAGAAGCACAGATCAATAGTAGAAGGGCGTCCACCATTTCTTGGGTGGTGGGTGGGGATTGCGGTTTCGTTGTGGAGAAAGAAATTATTGTCTTCAAGGCAGTTTGCGATTTTGTGACTTGCTGTGGAGATGCGAGCTGTAGAAGGAAGTGGGCCCTGTCACCATGGGTGATGAGCATTCAAGTCTCCCATAAGCAGACAGTTGGTTGGTAGTTTGAGAGATTGCAGGATTGCTGCCAGTGGCTCTGGCCGTCCTGGAGAGTAGAAGTTGTAGAGAGTGAATGAATTTTGGTTTTGTACTGTGGTGATCGTGGTCCCCAAAAACGAGTCGAAGGTGGTAAAGACTGTGGTAGCGGTCAATCCAGGTATGTGACGTACATATGTCACACACCTGGGTTTAGTCGGTGAGGGGGAAAAGGTGTCGAATCCGGCTAGTGAGGGTGGGTTTCCATGTCTATCACACCATGGTTCTTGAAGTAAAAAGATGAGGTTTTTGGGCTTCCGGGCAAAATCCTGTGAGGCTTAAATTGTCGTTGCTTGGCCTCGTGCACAGTTCAGCGGCTGCACAGACCCAACGGATGCCGGGAGGGCAATTTAATTGGCCACTCCCGCCATGGCGGCATCTCCCATATTGACTGCAATTGGAGCAGGATTGAAGGTACGGAGCTTGACTCGTTCAGGACAGTTTGGATCACTAGCCTTGTGTGGTGAGTTGCAATTCGCACAACGAATTGGAGGGTGTGTGCAGGCTGGGCCTTTCTTGCATGCTGGCAGATTGCAGGGGTGGTCTTTTATTGAGTGGGGGTCTGCACAAACAGCACATCGTGGTGATTCACGGCACAGAACAGCTGGATGGCCGTATTGTTGGCAGTTCCGACACTGTGTCGTCCGGCCGTATGAAATGTATTAGTTAAGTTGACATTGCCGGTTGCAGACAATAAGGTATTGGCGACCGATACTCTTCTTCTTGACATTGCTGGTCAGTGTCATGACAATCGTTGAGTTTGCTTTATGCTCATGTCGGTCCACTGGTGTGAGCCATCTTGGTGTCTGTCGTTGCACCAGATGGGGATAGTTTGTTGCAATGCTATCCGAAATTTCTGGTAGGGAGAAGTGGGTTGGGACCCCATGGAGTAGGAATTGGCTGAAACGCTTTCCAATCTCCATTGTCTCGCACTTACCATAGTAGGAGAGAGCGTCTGCAATAATCGTAACGTAATCCTCATAGATGATGTTATGCTGAGTGTTGCTTGTGGGGAAGACAACCGTTCTGCGCATGGTAACTCGGGACCGGATAAACGGAGGGGCGGTGACATCCTTGGTATTCACCAGTGCAGAATTAACTCGACGGAGTGCATTGTCTGCAGCAGCTTGTCGTACCGTATGGTCGGGTTCGTTTGGTATCATATCGGATTCATTTTCTGCAGTGAAGTAGCAGGTAACTTCACGTTCAGTCTGCGGGTATATCATAGGAATAAGCTTCGGCGTGGTGGTCTTCTTGTTCTTGCCTCCAACCTTCAGAGTTGTCCATCCTTTGTTGTTGGTAATCGTCGAAGTTGGAGTGGGGACAGCCATGGCAGCGGTCGCAACAGCTGCATAGCTGGAATTGTCTCTGCCTGTGGCCGATGCTGCAGTTGCAGAACTGGTATCCGTCTTCTCCTTCTTCTTCCTGGTATCTTTCTTCGTCGAAGCTGTTATGGGTGTCATCTGAGAATGCTGAACAGCGCCTTGGTAAGTAAGGAGCTGCTGCAGTAGTTGGGTAATCCAAGCGCCCAGTGAAGTGACCTGGTTGCACAGTTGGTCGTTGACTTTCCGCAGAGCCATAGTCGTATCAGCTGCAGACTTCTCAATATCCACAGTAATACGGCTATAGAGCTGCTCCATAACTGTGAACGTAATGATTTCGAAATCTGAGCGTAGGGCAGCATGCTCAGCGCTAAGCGGGGCAGGCAATTGTGGAACATCACCCTCGAGGTGGGTAGTATCATCACCAATTGCCTGTGTTGCACTGACGTTTTCGGCCTCTTGGAAGTCCATTCTATCCATGTCATCCTCGTCGTCACAGTCAGACTCGGGATCACTGTCTTCACGAGCACGCTTGATGGGTCAGCGTTGAAGGATCTTGAGGGGGAGCTTGGAGGGGTTCTCAGTAGTTGTGATTCCACCAGATTGGGCAAAGGAATCCAGAGATCCCTGGCCACCGTTGGAAGAAGACATGGTTTTGGTTGACAGGGTGGGGATGGTTAGGCACGCAAAAACCCGCGATCACCACGGTGGGGTCAAAAGGAGGGTCCAGGAAGAAACTCAAAGATTCCAGCTTTTCAGCTAATGAGACTGTAGGCTGGCTCTTGAAGAATCTTTTGGAAATGTAGAGGGCTTATTCGATGGTGGGGATCGATGTTGGTGGTCGAAAAAGCTGGGGGGGGATTGCAGAGAATAGATTGCCTGGAGAAGAATCTCCAGACTAGCTACTGCGCTCCTCCTTTATACTTTTCCCATCCCTCTGTGGAATCACAGCTTGCCCTCAAGACTGACACAGTTCCTCCTTCTAACATCATGACTCGATCGCCGCGCCGAAGGAAAACACATGATCGCAATCGGCCGCCGCGCGGCCAATACTCTACTCGTGGCAACAGGAGAAAAGACGCGCAAGTAGTAAGGAACAGAAAAAGGATGCGCAAGCATAACCAAAGGGAAACAACATACGTAACGATGACAGGAGAAAGGACGCGCAAGAAACATAAAAGAGACTACAGGGGAACGGACGCACAAGCATACCCAAACGGAAACAAGGAGAAGGATCTAGACCAGCCGGCGGTCGGGTTTGAGGGATATCGCTATTAGAGCGATATGATCGAGCAAGGCACCTAGGCGCGGAGGATAACCGCGGCTGCGGCAGTGGAGACAAGGCCAAGCCATAGGACGGCGAGGGTGACAGCGGCCCCGGCAGCGGCGCTTACGAGCCTGTCACGCGAGATTCGTGACAGTGGGTCATTCTTTGAAGTTGCTGCTGGTCTGCGACATGGAAGTCGTTCATGCGCTGTGCGAGCGTTCAGTCTACCACACCGTTACGTCGGTGTCCCGGGTGGTTGTTTCATGTATCACGGTGACCATTTCACCCAGTATGGTGATTTGATCGTCCTGGAGCGTGGCAGTTGGTGTGGCGGCTGGCGCTTCCTGGTCTTCCTTGGGTGGTGTGATGTCGGCCATGGGTTCACATGGGGCTGCTGCGCTGCAGCAAAGATGGTGGTTTTCCATATTTACGAGGAACTGGCAGTCAGGGCAGACCTGCTTTCCCCGGTACCGGTCTGCACAGGCTTTGACGGGATTAAGACGTCATTCACGGGTTACGTCAAGTGGTTCTTGGGGGTGTGGAAGTGCGCAGTCACAAATCTGTACCAGACCGTGACGTCGGTGGTTCTGGAGGGGGTGGTAATTGTTGTCTTTCATCTGTCGGTGGGTGTGGCAGTAGTCGTCATAGCAGGCTGCCCAATGGAGAGAGGCATGGTCGCCGATACAGGGTTGACCTACAGTAGATAGTGGCAGAGAGGGGGCTGTCGGTCACGGGGCAGCCCATCCATCAGTGCTGGTAGCTTGGAAGCCGGTCCTTTCGTTGTTTTGTTCGCTCGTGGTTGGGTTGTTGTCGGCGATGGTCCAGCCTTTGTTGGTGTCAACAGTGGTGGTAGTAGACATGCTAGTTGGTGGGTGCTGGCTTCTCGGGGTATTTCTTGTGGAATTTGAGAACGATGTTAGTCAAGTTTTCGACGCTTCTGGCTGGGTACTAGGTTCGGTCGGGATCTGGGAAACTGGTCCACTAGACTCGATACTGGATTTGGTTTCTGTGACATTGGGAGTCGAGGATTTCTTCTACTTCCCACTCTTGCTGTTCTTGGATGATAACAGGGGGGGGTGGTGGTTGGTTGTGTCCAGAGATAGGTTCTGTACTGGCTGTGGGTTCGAGGAGGCTGATATGGATGACTGGGTGGATTTTGACAGTGGCCGGTAGGTCCAGTTTATATGCTTGGGGCCCCACCATTTCGAGGATGGTGTAGGGGCCTATCTGCTTGTAGTCCAGCTTGTTTGAGCGTCAGGTGGTTCGGATGTTCTTCTTCTGATCCAGGCCTTGTCGTCTGCATTTAGTGCAGGATCCGGATGTCGTGTCTTGTTGGCTTGCTCTGCTTGAACCATTTGTACTTCTTTGATTTCCGCTCGCAGGTCTTCTTGCAGCTTTCTCAATGCCTCAACAATTCAGATACTTCCGGGGTTTCATCGTTGCATGTGGCGAGGTCCGGCATGAATCGAGGGTGATATTCATAGTTGGCAAAAAAGGGGTTTATTCTTGTGGTTCCGGTTTGGGTGTTGTTGTAGCAGAATTCGGCAATTGGCAACAGTTTCTCCCAGTTGTCCTGCTAATAGTTGCAGTATGACCGGAAATATTGCCCAAGGGTGGCGTTGGATCTTTCTGTTTGTCCGTACGTTTATGGGTGGGAGGCTGTGCTGAGGTTCCCTGATATCCCGAGTGCTTCCGCTACTCGTTTCCAAAAATCCGAGGTAAACAAGGACCCTCTGTGTGATACAATACTGCTCGTTAGTCAATCGGGTCTGATTATCTGTTGGGGAAAATGGTCGGCTAGGTCCTAGGGGTCCATTGTACCCTGACATGCTACATAAGGCCCCATTTTTGTCAGCCGATCGATGATTACCCATAGCGCGTCCTTTCCGTTGCTTGTGGGGAGTGTCGAGATGAAGTCCGTTGATATCGCGTCCCAAGGTCGGTGTGGCAGTTCTAGAGGTCTGAGCAATCCAAACGGTACATGTCGGATTGATGTGATTCGATGGCCAATGTCACAGTGGTCGACATATCTGTGTTTATACTTTCGTTGCCCTGGGCAGTAGGAGTTTCGGCTAATGAGTTCCAGGGTTCTTGCTTGGCATGGGTGTCCCGCGGCTCCTGCGTCGTGGTGGTCTCTTAATATGCGGAGTCGTAGGTCGTCATTGTCAGGGATCCATATGAGGCCGTCTTACATTAACAGCCCCTTGTTTTCCTCTCATAGTCGTAGCGTGATCTTTCCCTCGCGGGTGGTCCCGCTTGCCTTTTTCCTCCCGAGTTTCTTGGATCTCTTTATCTGCAGCGCTTAGTGTCCAGATTTCATTCAGCAGTTCCTTGTCTATCTCGAGGTTGATGGTTTCTGTTGTATTGGCCTGAAGTGCTTCGAACGCTTCCTCAGGTAACAGGATTCGGCCGTGGTTCTGCCGATGCTTTATATCACCTTCCCAGGGAGAGTCTCATGACTCTCTAGAGAGGATTTCAGGCTTGAGGGCTAGTTTCTCGGGTCGATACTTGCTCACGAAATCATAGTTGGACAGTCACTCGCCCCACCGGGCTTGCTGAAGATTCAGGTCTTTCTTCGTTTTCCAGTATTCCAGGTTTTTGTGATCGGTCAGGATTGTGATTTTTGGTCCTGTTGTTTTGCAATAAGTATCCCATATTCGTAGCGTGTCTACGATTGCCAGTAGTTCTTTGTCGTGGATATCGTAGTTGCGCTTGTTGAAAGAATATCGATTCGGTGGTGAAGATCAAGATCTCGTATATTGAACAAGTATATAGAACTAGAAGAGAAGTACAAGAAGAACAGCAGATATCTCTTCTTACTTCCCCGCTCTTGCGTAAACGTGTCCTCAACAAAACTGTAAAGCAGAAGCGCCAACCTAAAGACTGTCTCGGCGCGAAAAGCATTTCCAACAGCGCTCCGGGTCCTTGAGTTTCCTGGAGTAGTATGCTACAGGGTGCAAGATTCCCTTCTCGTCGGGTTGTAAGCAGATTGCTCCTATGGCGTAATCTGAGGCATCAGTATCAATGGTGACGGGTCGTTCCGGGTCGAAGTGTTGTAGTATTGGTTGCGTGGTCATTGCTTTCTTGTGCGTCTCAAACTCCTCCTGCTGCTTGTCACCCCATTTCCACGCTTTTTCCTTCCTTGTGAGAGAGGATGCAGGCGTCGTAATTTTGCTGTAGTCTTTGATGAACTGTCGGTAAAAGTTGGCGAAGCCCAAGAACCTTTGCACTCCTTTGAGATTTGTTGGTTCCTTCCAGTCTTTGAAGGTCTGGATTTTTTCTTCATCGATTCCTAGTCCCTGTGGTGCTATGATATATCCCATATATTCTGTCTCCATTGTGTGGAATTCGCATTTGGATGCCTTTAGCGTTAATCCGCTGTCTCGTACTCGTGTGAGTATTGCCCGGATATGTTCCTGGTGTTCCTCTTCATTCTGTGAAAACACCAAGATGTCGTCCAGGTAGGCTACGCAGAAGATGTCTAGGTAATCGCTTAGGTATTCGTTTATCAACCATTGGAATGACACAGGTGCGTTGGTCAGGCCGAATGGCATGAGGCAATATTCGTACAGGCCGTAGCGAGTTCGAAACGCTGTTTTCCACGCGTCCCCTTTTCCTATTCGGAGGTTGTAATATGCCTCTCGTATGTCGAGTTTGGTGTTGATGGTGGCGTTGGACAAATGATTGAGTGATTCCCCAATTAGTGGAAGGGGTGTCCAATCCTTGATTGTTATTTCGTTTAACTGCCGGTAATCTACACATAGGCGTAGGCCTTCATCTTTTTTCTTTTCAAAGTGGATTGGTGCTTTCGCTGGGGAGGTAGACGCTCAGATCCACCCTTGTTTCTCATTGAGGTCTTGGTATTCTTTGAGGGCCTTCATTTTTTCGTCGTTCAGGGGACGCAGGTGCTCATACGGGGGTATCTTTCCTTCCTCTAGTGGGATATGGTGATCCTGCACGGAGTGGGGCGGTCGTACCGTAGGTACTTTTTCGGTGAATACTGCGAGAAATTCGTGATATTCCGGTGGGATTGGGGTTTTGCTCTTTTTTGAGGTTTCCTTGATTTTGTTGATTACTGTCTGGCATGCTTCCCATGGGTCTGTTTTGCCGATTTCCCATATCTCTTCTTCTTCCCTTGTTTTCCTGTAGTATTGCTCTGTAGCCTTTTCTTCCACGAAGCTGTTAGCTCTTAGTGAGCTGGGAAAGCATCTCTCGGCGCAGTGGTCTGAGTGGAATTTCACCGTATGATTTTTCTATCCTATCACTGGATCATGGACTTCGAGCCATGGGAGTCCTAAGATAATCGGGGCGTTTCCGATCGTGATACAGTGTAGTCGGATATCTTCTTCTTGGTGTTGTTTTTGCTGCATTCGTATCCCGCTAGCTTCTGCATAGGCTTTACCGTTGAAGTTTTCCGATGCTCCACTGTCCACCAGCGCTGTAGTGGTGCATTCTTTGCCGCCGGCCCCTTGAACCCGGACTTTGATAGTAATTTTTCCTCCTCGGTCATATCAGGCTGTTCGTACTACTAGGTATGGGGTTTTCTCTTCGTGGCTAACAACAGGCGTCTCCTTCGGGTGGTGGTTGTTGGCACCTATTCCGGAGGGCGGTCGTTTCCTGACGGCTCGGGTCCCTCCGTTGGTTCGTTCCTTATGGCATCTTCTTCGTATGTCGCCTGTACGGCCTTGTATGGCTTTTTTCCAGGGAATTCGTGCTTTCTTGGGCTGGGGGCATTCCCTCGCGAAATGTTCTTCCTTTCCGCAGTTGTAAGATTCCTGCGTGTTTGTTCGTCAGGAAAATCAGTTTGGCTTTCTTTGTGCAAATTTGAATCGTCGGCTGACGTCGAGGTCCATCGGGTGTCAAGATCCTGCCGCGACTACTCCGTGCAGCTCGACAGGCAACGTAGGCCTCGTTCTTCGTGGCGGGTGTCTCGCGCTTCCGGCGTACTTACGCACCGCATGTACTCACACTTCCGGCGTACTTACGCGCCGCTCGTACTCACACGCCTTGCCTTGCGTGGGTTTGTTGTCCTCGCGGTATCCGTCACGCCCGGTGTGCTCTCGTCGCGGTCTTCTCACACGCCTTGCGTGTGCTCGTTGTCCTCGCGGTATCCGTCACGCCCGGCGTGCTCTCGTCGCGGTCTTCTCACACGCCTTGCATGGGCTCGTTGTCCTCGCGGTATCCGTCACACCCGGCGTGCTCTCGTCGCGGTCTTCTCACACGCCTTGCGTGGGCTCGTTGTCTTCGCGGTATCCATCACGCCCGGCGTGCTCTCGTCGCGGTCCTCTCCATCAGGAAAAAAAAATTCCTATCCACGCAGCTGCTACGTTTGGTGCGTTTGGTGCGTTGATAGACGAAGCGGTTGCCAAATTCCGTGGTTAGGCTTGCACCGTGTTTTCCAAAGTTGGTAGGTACCGCTCCGTGCAGATGCGGCATGGTGTAGCGCATTTACTATCCACGCATAGTGTCGCGGCATTTTACGTTGGAAGGCAGTATAGACCCAGTAACGTCCTATGCCCGCAGTTGTGACTCATAGAGGCAACGCCAGGCGGCGGGTCTACTATCCACGCAGCAGCTTGGGCGTCTTCCGTTAAAAGGCAGCCTGGCAGTAATGTCTCTATCCATGCATAGCTGACGTCCGTAGGCAACGCCAGGCAGCACATCTAGTATCCAGGCAGTAGCTTTCGCGTTTTCCGTTGAAAGGCCGTACGGACAAGCTGGTGTCCTATACACGCGCGGTCGCCATTCGGCGGCAACGTCAGGCGGCGCATCTATCCACGCAGG
>Ga0307516_10005081_pt1 | contig 15909 bp, 16 predicted proteins | sample 19_EM_MG_FD_203310 | JGI IMG/M metagenome (GOLD analysis project Ga0307516, IMG submission 203310) | Populus trichocarpa ectomycorrhiza microbial communities from riparian zone in the Pacific Northwest, United States - 19_EM | ecosystem: Host-associated > Plants > Roots > Unclassified | place...
ATGAGGAAGATCTGGGATTAATAGGGGGATTGATCCAAGACAAAACAGCCACAAGAAGGGTACCAGGGGTCCAGAGGTCTTTGGGGGGTCAGCATACACTAAGGTGTAATGCATGTGTTCTAGTGCCGCTGAAGCGCAACCATGGGCTCCCTTGACGAGCTCTCTTCTGGGAAAGAACAAGAGAGGGCTCTTCTTCCTAATAGCACTCTAAAGTGGGGATATAGCTGTCATGGTGCTGGAGGACGGCGTCTGAAAGTAGGGAAGCGGACAGAGTACTGAATTTGATGCATCCAGGGAAGCGAGATGAATGACAGAGGAAGATGGACATGGCAAGTATCTGGGAGGAAGGGACCATAGGCTGAGGGCTCAGGGGACACAGAGACGACCAGAGAAGACTTTTCAAGCTTGACAATAGACCTAAGGCGACCAAAGTATGTCCTTGATGCAGGACTGATGAGGAGAACATGCTGACCGAGAATGAGGGGGACTGAGGGAGCAGGCTGGGAAGATATGTGCCAGGCAGTGCACGGGAACTCAGGGAGAGGCTGTCCTAAGAGCAGGACATAGTGGAGATCTGCAGCAATGGCGGAGAAATGATCCAGAGAAAATACGGACTCCATAGTGACCGATAAGATGAACATCTGGATTGTGGGGGGAATATCTCCGTGGGAAATGAACAGATTTACATCGGAACTTGACAGGCAGATAGACCACGCTCTAGGCCTTCTGACAGTATAGTCACGTGCTTGACAGCTTCAGAAACGATGGAGCTATTCAAAATATCAGAATGCCAGCACTGGGCACCTAAAAATGACATTTGGGCGCTAAAAATTGTTTCTTCTCTTTCTCCTTTGTTTCTCCATCAATTCTTCAGCTTCTTTGATCGTTCTGGTATGGGAGTCAGACTGCAGATGTGTGCATTCCATTCTCATACCAAAATAGATGTTATTCCTTCAGTTTCTTCTGCTTCTTGGCAGTTCTTGTGTGAGTGATAACTGCTAGACGTTGGCAGTCACCTCTTGCATCAGGATAGTCTTCTTGTGTGATAGATGGCTACAATGAGGTTCTGTCGTACTCATCCTTCACATCAGGATCATTTGATATAGACGTTATCTTCCATGTTCACTGTACCAAACCTGTTTGGTGCGTGACAGCGGGTGCTTACCTGCAGTTGCATTGATGGTCACCGCCACCATTGTTGTCGTGGTCACTGGGGCTGCCGTCCTTGTTGCTGGGGGTGGTTAAGGTGGGTGATGCAGTCTCTGAGAGAAAATTGGACTTCAAATTTTTTTGGAGTGTTGTGATGACAAATCACAACAACACATCACAACACTCCAAAATCTTTCAGTCGAAGCCCTGTCGCTGTCGACCAGAGCCACTGATCACCATCAACACAACAACAGGTAAGCACCCTGTCAGGTCGTCCACGGCCCACCACTGACGACGCCAACCACCACCTCAGCGACCACGACGGCGGCGGCCACCACCATCACCCCCAGAGACCACGACAACACGATGGCAGCAGCAGCAGTAAGCCTCCCTCACCACATTGCCTACACCACTGACGATCCCAACCATTGCCACCCCCAGCATTGTCCAACAACGGTGGCCACCCAACCCCACGTCGTTTGACAATGATGATGACCACCCCCCAGTCCCAGCACCATCCAATGATGACAACGACGACCTCCACCACCCCCAGCAGCAATGGTGGCAAGCAGGCATGTCTCCTGCTGGTCCTGGGTACAGCCTGAGTTTGCCAAATGCATATTCACCTATGTCGCCCTATGTTCCACAGTCTCCGTATGCAGGTGCTACTTCACCATTCAGTATGTCACCGTATGTGGCATTGCTGTTTTACAATCAGAGCCAAGGGGCTACATCCCCTACACCAGTGACTTCACCTGCACTCAGGATGCCTGCTGACATACCAGCAGGTATTCCCTTGGACCAGCAGCACCTTATCTTCGTAGGCAAGCAGCTTGAGGACAGGTATACCCTTTCTGACTACAACATCCAGAAGGAGTCCACCCTCCACCTTGTTCTCTGTCTCTGTGATGGTGTGCAGATCTTCAGATCACCCTTGAGGTGGGTCCTCTGACACCATCAACAACGTGTAGGCAAAGATCCAGGACAAGGAGGGTATCCCTCCCAACCAACAACGTCTTATCTTTACTGGAAAGCAGCTCAAGGACAGCCGCACCCTTTCCGAATACAACATTCAGGAGTTGACCCCCCATCTTGTCTTGCATCTCCATGGAGGGATGCAATTTTTTGTCAAGACTATCCTGGGAAAGACAACCACCCTTGAGGTTGAGTCTTCTGACATGATCGACAACGTCAAGGCGAAGATTCAAGACAAGGAGGGTATTCCACTGGACCAGCAGCGCTTGATCTTCGCTGGGAAGCAGCTCGAGGATGGAAGGACTCTCTCTGACTACAACATCCAGAAGGAGTTGACGATGCACACCATCCAGCTGCACTCAACAACAACCAGGGAAGCACCAATATCAACATAACAGCCCACTGATGCCCCCCCCCCCCAGCAATAACCCCCACTCCAGCAACGACAACAACCTCCCAGCCTCAGCATTGCCCAGGGACAACAGCAGCCACCACCACCCCAGCACCAGCACGTTGACAACGACAATGGTGCCCACTCCCAACCCAGCCTCTTGATGGATGACGATGATGGCCATCCCCATCCCCAGCTTTTCCCGACGACAATAACACCCAGCTGCCCTGTATCAATGCCAGCATGCCAACACTGGCAGGTATGCCTTTTTATCATTCATTTTTTTCTTTTATTCATTTTTTTCTACCCCAGTTTTGCTGACAATGACGACCATTCCCAGCTCCAGCTTCACCCAATGATGCAACAATGGGCCTCGCCCAACAACGATAGCGACAGCGGCCATCTGGCCATCCCCAGCCTTGTCCAATGGCAACAACCCTCCAGACAATGACTGAGAGACTGACTTACTTAGTGTATGGTAACTTCAGTGTACCTTTTTGACTTTTTTTGCCTATTATAACTATTCTGACTTTAAGCTATTGGCTCACCTTCAAAAAAAGTAGAACATGTAAGAAAAGTAAGAAATGTCATAAATAGTATGTAGATAGTAAAATTAGTATTTTGTTAATTTGCTGATGAGGCCTATTGCTCACCCAGATAATTTGTTATTAATTAAGTGACTGCTAGGTCAAATAAAAGATGCACACTTGACGAAACTCAACTTTGCTGTGACTTGAAGTAAAGGCTTGTTCTGAAATTTCAACTTAAGACCTTGGAGTCGTGGGGTACACTTCACTGACTTCACTTAGTGTTGTTGTCACGTTCTTGGTCACTCCAAATCCTGGAATGCACTTCAAGTCACTGCTTCAATTCAGCTGAGACAAAAATGTAGATATGACTTGAAGTTAAGATGAGGATTCACCAGTGCATATATGTGAATTTCACTTAGAGTATAATATACTAATAATGAATCAATTTTTCTTAAAGTACAAAGGCGATATTAAGCTGAGCTTTTATGCATCTTTTACTTGAAGTAATTTCCACAGTGTGCCACCAGTAAGCATGTTGTTTTTTTTTGACCTAGAATACTTGTCTTCATCCACATAATGTCTTGGCTGATTTTGGCCGATGCCCACTCAGGTACCTTGGCTGGTTGTTTTGCTGCTTTGCTCTGGATCCTGTACTGGCACTTGCACTCATCACTACATGCTGTGCTCTGGTCACACATGACATTGTAACGAGTGACTGTGATGTCAACACTGGATGCGCACCTCCACCATACATCTCCATCGCCATCTTGCAGCATGATCTCCACTGCGCAAATGCTCAGCTCGGCCCACAACCTATCTAATGCCTGGCATACAAGTTCAGCACATGTGTAGATTATGCCGATCGAAGTAGTCATTAACCAGTCTCCTTTGTTCTGAAAAAAAAAAAAATGCCGAACTCATCTGCCTCAAGGTACACTGCTGTCAATGTCGGTGTTCGAATGAGGGCTCCAAGGAGCGCATCGGAAAGATTAGAGGTAAATGAGTCATCGCATGACAAAGCAGTACTGACTCTGCGTAATTGGGGGGTATATACTCTTCTGGCCTGCGCCTCAGCTCATCAGCATGTTTCTTTTTCACAAGAGACACTTTCCAGTTATTGTGCTCCACTCTGTCTTTCCAAGGGAAAGGGACAAGAGCCCTCCCCTGCCTGAGATACAAGTCATGCTCCGAGGTCTTCCATCCAGATAATAACTCGGATTCCTGCTGTCAGTCTTCAAATGGTGAAGGACATTCTCTTAATCAACTATCAACACCCAGGTCGCTGCTGCCGTCCTCCGCTCTACATGGTCATGACCACCCCACCATGGGGCGCCCAAAAGAAACTCAGACTTGTATTCAAGGTGAGTCCATTCAGCCTTGCGCTTCTCACTCAAAACTGACCATGAGGCATGAAAGGAAACATGATGAATGAACCCGGGCAGCATTTAATTCCTGCGCCCGCAGGGGCACTGTCTAGGCCCCATGCAGGAGGTTATACACTAAGTACTGCTCTTGGATGGGAAAATGGAAGGTATAGATCTGTCCAGGTAACATAGTTCATAGTTTACTGTTCCTATTTAACTGTACTGAATAGTATTAGATCGCTCTTCACGAGATTGCAAAGGAAGTACTCGACATGTTGCAGCTCATGAATAAACAAACGGCAGAAACTATAGATTCGTTCTGTCGGCAGGTGAGTGTCTTTGGTGTCGTGCTCAATTGAAACTAATTCCAAACTATCTAGGCAGCCGAGCAATTCCCATTTTTGAATGGATACAAGAACTGTTGGCCAGCTCGTGATTTTGCTGCCATGTACCTGAAGAATCAGCCCAAACAGGGACCAAACAGCTCTCATGACGCAGGCGAGTAGAAATTTGTCAATGCTATCTACTCACGCTAGACAGTCCTGTGATACAGCTCAACAAAACCAACCAAAGAGGAGCAAATGCTGGAAAGGGCAGAAATGAGGAGAAAACTGTCATTGTACGTACATATGTAGTATTGTGTTGTGCCTCTGACCAGGATTCAGTCCAAATCCGCAGAATGAAAGGAATTCCTGCAACAAAGAAACAAAACTGGCTTTAAGCGAGCATCAACATCCCAACGTACAATGCACACTTCCTCCCTCCCTCTATACTCACTTGGTCACATGTCTGCCATCATCCCCCACAGAGGCTTTGGTGAGTACTCACGACCTGTTCCTCCAAGCCACTCACAGCACCGCCCTCAGCCAACTACCACCTGCATACCAATGGTGATCTCAACCGAGGCTTTGTACGCCGTCAATCGGACCATTCCTCCCAGTCACGCTGATGTTTTTTTTTTGATCAAGGATGCTCATCTTTTTGATCTTTTCTTACAGATTCATGAAGCGAGTTTCACTCATGATTTGGTATGTTTTTCCTCAGTGTGTGGGCAGAACTAACATTCTGCATAGCTGATCGAAGAAGCGATGGCTTCGCTCGTGGAGCTGTCAGACGACTTGCATGTGCGTCGCATTATCTTCTATTGTGACTTCAATCAGGAACACTACTGCATAGAATGGACCATTAACGATTGTAATCAAGACATCTCAAGAGTCGCAGCTTAGCCAAGAATCACAGGTTAGCCAAGAATCCCACTCTAGCAAAGCATTGCAGGTTTGTAATTCACATTGGTTGGGAACTTACTGACCTCTTTGACAGTCCTCTATTAGTATCCAGCAACCATGGTGCTGTCCAGGGAAGGTCATGCTGGTCGTGTTGGTCATGTTGGTCGTGTTGGTCATGCTAGTCGTGCTTACTTTTTTTTTTGGCTGTGCTCTACTCCACTGTTACAACTCTTTGTGACAACAGCAACAATGAGTTTGTTTGTACCATCCATAATCTTTCATTGAAGATCACATTCCAGTAGTTTAGCAACCATCTATCTACCCACCTGTTTTACTTTTAAAATTGATTAGCTATGATGGTGAAGTAACAAAGTGTAGCAATGGCGCTACTGTCTTCCTCTTCGTCCGCTGTAGTTGTACGTCCCACATCATGCTAGTGCTGCCTTTCTGCTGCAAAAACCATGTGGAGAAATGTGAGAATTCTTAGTAGATCTTTCGGAATGTCTAGACATTCCAAATCACTCCTTCATCTTATCATGGCAAGACCATTGATGCCTGGGAGGAACAATGGCAAGCGCATATGCAGTTGCAATGCAAATTTCTGTTTTCAATATCAGGTTACTGATCCTTACACTCAACAGATTCACTCAGGGCAGTGGATTAGCTATTCCACCTGGCGCTGACATGCGAAAGAAGAGGAAACTTGGCTCAAATTGCAACAAGACCAAGATGATGCCCATTGATCATCATCTGCTATGTACATCCTGTGTTGCCCAACCCATCACACAATTATACAACATATCACTAGACAGTTGAAGGCACAGTTTCCCCTTCTTCACCTTGTAATGCCTGGGCCCAACTCCCTAGCATGTTCGCAGCTCCTTGACAAATTTGCTTCACATTTTTGGATGCAGCTATCTAGGTATGTCCAGACTTGCAGGAGGATTTTTCAGAGGGAGCACGAGGAGGAGCCCACTTATTCCCACATTCTGAAGGAGACGACATCAATGGTCACAGAGATAATGCACACAAAGATGAGTTTGCAGGCAATCAAGGGACATTTGAGATACTATTTCACCTACAAAGTGAGCACGGCAACATGGTCATGATAATAACTTCTGTTTAGAGCCAGACTATGACAATTTTCCACCTCCACCAACACTTCCACCTCCTCTGCCCTCACCATCACCTCCTCCACCCCCTGACAATGACATCCTTCCTAACCTGCTCGTCAAACTTCATCTGGACAAGCTTGCAGATATGGCAAAGTTGCCAAAGCTCCAGCAGAGCATGTCCTTCATTCAAACAATCTGAGATGCATCTCTTGATGATGGTATTGGACTCACTGGTGAGGCTCTTGAACAGCTTTGCAATCTGCCCAAAGCCACTCTCCATATCAACAATCACTACACTGAACTTGCCCTCTCAATGTTTATTGCACTCAAACATTCACCTGAAAGTATGTACGAGAAAATTCAGAGATCAATTGAGCAGTGCTTTCCAGATGCCGAACTTCCAAGTTTTCATCAAACAAAGCACATCCTCACTGATCTCAGTGGAGTCACATCCATTGTCAAAGATATGTGCATCAATTCTTGTGCTGCATATGTCAGCCCTTTTGCCGACCTTGACTCTTGTCCGGAATGCTCTGAGCCATGGTACGATCAGGTCAAATTCAACAGGAGCAACGGAAGAGTAAAACATCCATGTGCTGTGTTTCACACTATCCCCATTGCTCCTCAGCTTCAATCACTATGGTGACATTCTGACAGCGCTGAGAAGATGCAATATTGTGAGCAACAGACACAGCAGATCTTTCAAGAACTCCAGCGGAACAATGGCTTAGTTGATACATATGATGATTTATTCTATAGTCAGGCCTACCTTGATGCGGTTACTCAGAACAAGATCCAGCAAAATGACATATTTCTCATGTTATTGATTGACGGCGCACAGTTATGAGAGCAAAGACTCAGACTGCTGGATTTATATATGGATTATACTCAACCTGTCCCCCAAATATTGCTACAAGAAAAAACACGTTCTTCCAGGGGCGATCATTCCTGATCCCAAAAAGCTGAAGATCATTGACTCATTTCTCTTCCCAGGCTTACACCACCTCTCCACCGTACAGCAGGAGGGACTCCACATCTGGGACACGTCCCAAGATCATGAATTTATTTCATGGCTCTTCTTGTTTCTTGCATGTGCTGATGGCCCTGGGCTGCTGACCTTAAGCAATTTCATCGGACATCAGGGAAAGAATGGTTGTCAGATGCTCTGTCCCTTGAATGGATGTTGTAAGCCCGGTGCACCTCAATACTATCCAGTCCTCCTCAAGCCCAATGACTACAACGTACGTGGATGTGACCACCCTGACATCAATGTCTATGATATTGGGCTGAGTGACTCACATGTATATATCCAACACCTCTTGAACCTTCTTAACTCACCAACACAGCACATGTACGAGACCCAATGCTTGGAGACTGGCATCGTGAGCCCAAGCATTTTGCTTGGCCTCCAGCCAGAGCTTATTCAAGGTATTCCAGAGGTATTTTCCTCTGAAATGATGCATCTCAGTGGTGTGAACATGGCTGCTCTCTGGCTTGACCTTTGGTGTGGCAAATTTGACTGTGCTCCTACAGACAATCAAGTCAGCTAGGATTGGACTATTTTTAAGGATGTCGCAACCTGGGAAGCCCATGGTTGTGCTGTCGCTGCCTGCAAGATGTATCTACCTGGCTCGTTTGATGTAGCTCCCCATGACCCCAGTCTCCATGCTAACTCATGGTACAAGGTGACCGAATACATTACCTGGATATACTCCCTATGCTGAGCCCTACTGTATGGAATCCTCCCTGAGCGCTTTTGGAGAAATTTCTGCAAATTTGTCACCAGCCTTTGAATCATGGCACAATACAGCATCACCCCCATTCAGCTTCAGTGCGCTTGTCAGCTTTTTGCATTCATCTGTCTTTGTGTTCACTTAACCTGCCATCTCGCTTCAGAGGCTGCATGCGTCAGCTCACCAATTTGCTCTTCACAGTGGACAATGGAGAGGACAATCAGCAATCTTGGCCAAGAGATCAGACAGCCTTCAGACCCTTTTTCCAACCTTGCACAGCAAGGCATTCATCATTGTCAAGTTAACACTCTCAAAGCCATGATCCCAGGGTTTGATCCCCCCGAGAACATGAACCCACATGCATCTGCTGACCTTGGAAACAGTTACACTCTTCTTGCCAAATGTGCCAAGCACATCACTATGGTTCATGGAGATGAAGCAAGGGTCATTGCAGATTATCTGGGACTGCCATGCATGCCCAAAATACGCTGTTGGGCACATCTTCGCCTGCCCAATGGCCAGATTGCCCGATCTGAATACCAAGAGTTGCAGCGTGCACCTGAAGACGTCCGCATGGCTCACAATGTCAAGGTATGTCAATCTTGAAACTGATTGTGATGTTGTTTTGTGACATAATCCAGATCACTTTTAATGGTGGAGACCAGATCACGGAAGTATGCTACTTCACAGGGCTCACTAGGGACTTAGTAAATGGCCGACTTGATCCAGATGAAGAAAGGAATGCCCAAGATTGCCTGCAGTTCATTGACGTTGCTCTTGTCACACTATATTCTAACTCCCACCCTCACTTACTCGAGTGGTCGTATGGTGTCTTGGCATCCTGCACAAAGCTTGGTGAGGAGAGTTTGCAGTTCATCAAGATCACAGACATTCGATTGGTTGTCGCTATGATTCCACATTGCCCTGTCATGGATGAAGTAGCAGAAGATAGGTATTTCTTAGCTGAGAAGACAGGCATGGATATTGCATGCTTTGGTTTAGAGAATGAGGACGACTAGGACATTTATTATCATTATTACAGTCAATACAGACACTTGCTTCGAAACAATGGTGGTACATGCAGAAGGTTTATGAAACACAAACCAGATACCTGTATGTGAAAACCTCTAGTTTTTCTTTGCAGCTTCTCCAGTACCAACCTCCTCAACCAGGCCACTACCAGCATTGTCAGTTACAGCCTTCAGCGCTGCTGGAAATGTCATGAATCCATTATATGAGGCAATTGAACTCTTTGCAGAAATCTTGCGATACGCAGCTGGTTGCACTGGTCGATGGGGAGGCCAAGATTCATCGAAAAACCTGCACTTGACAGGAACAGGCTGTTCCTTTGGAAGGCTGGCAAGATGGACTGGAGTTGCAGTGACAGGGATCAGAGGGTTTTTTCGCCGGAAGACATCTCATTGTCTCTGTCATCAGAGGATTCCTCTGATTTGCTTTCATATGGCTGAGTCAGGCCATTGGATCTACAAATATTAGTTGTGAAACATAGCTAGAATGCAGCTTACCGTGACTCAGAAACCATGACACTTGTATCATAATTTTGCATCAAGGTTTCTGGACCCAGGCTCAATGAGGGTGCATATATGCACAATGAGACTCACTATACTCGCTCAGATGCGATACAAACTCACTCTTGTCATCTTCCAGTCCAATAGACACACAGTCAGGGGGCTTCTTCAGGCGCAGGATGATTTTCTGTAGCACAAAGTGAGACAATGAATAAATATATGTGGGGTTGAAATACATACGTGCAGACGCATACTTTCTGGTGTAAAATTGACAACGTATGTGGGCCAACCTTTCAGAATGTTCTCCACCTTGAGTACAATGACATTGTCAATTACTTTCACAGTGGTGTTTGTCGCATCAGACATGGTCGCATTGAAGTACTGTGTATGCAGCCTTATTTGGACTTAAAGAAATCACGGGCTCAAGCAACAAACAGTGACAAACATCATCTTGCTCTCCCCCACCATGTTGCCTGGTCCCCTGTCCTTCTTGCCTCTTCAAGATGGCCTCAAGTATAACTTTAACAATAATTCAGGTCCTTACAATGCTCCCACTGGAAATTTGTATGGAAATGGCAGTGGTCAATTTCCTGTGCCTATGCCCCCTATCTCAGCATGGGGCGGCAATTCACAGACAACACCAGAGCAACAGTAAAATGTAATGTTTACACACACTTCTAGTTTATCTCATCATCTCTCCCACAGATCCATAACAATAATTTTGGCCAGAACATTCCAGACCAATTCATAAGTCTTTGGTCAACCTGTGTCGCAACCTGCTGATTTCCTGCACATATATGCAACATGTACAGCATATTCAATACCTTCAAGATACCGTCAACAGACTTCAGGTTGAAAATACCTCGCTCAGAGCAGAATGCTCTGCTATTCAGTAAGCTGATCGTGATCATTTAAGTTACTGATGCTACTTCTATCATAGAAAAGCATATAATACCCTCGTTTCCCAACTAGCAGTACAGTTGACTACAGCAAAATGCATTAGAGCAGAATGCATAAAAATTTGTTTGGCCCGAGTTGGGGCCCCCTTACAATGGCTCACCTGTGCATAATGAAAAATGCATGCCATTGTGACTGGGTTATGCATTATTAGTGAGCTTGAAATTGTCTTTTTCCTAATATAAATCTGTCGCAGTAGCAATGAAGGGTTCAACTTTACTCCAGTATGCTGGAAATCCTGAAGAGGAAACCCTGTGACCCCCCCACAACCACCCCCACCCCCCCACCTCCAAAGCAACAGAAGGGGACATGCCTCACACATCTGCGCAGCTCCCAAAAGCATCTTCTTGTCAAAATCTTACTCTCTCTGATGGGAGGCACTCCCTACTTCCAAAAAAACTACCCTTGATGTGTTTTTCATTCAGTAATATACTGTACATGCTTTGTATTCTCACAGTTAGTACTGGGTACAATCCTTGTCACATATAGCTATTAAATGTCACACTAATGTCACAAATATGTGACATTCATCTTTGCATAATTGACACAATGCATAAACTTTTGACTGGTCCCGTTGATATGCATTTTGCCATATTCAACTGTACAGCAATCTGGCTCTGCCACATCTGGAGAAGATGGTCCCATTGGCGTTGTGCTACGCCCTTTGCCCATCAACATTGCCAGCCCTCTTTTGAAGAGGAATCCCCCCCCTCCACTTGACTGTGCCAAATACCCCAATGTTTGCTTCTGGACAGAGACAGATTGGAAGATGTGGAGAGCAACAACACCAGAAGGGGAAAAAGCAAGCCAATACACATCATTCCTGGAAGACAAGGATGGAAAACCGCTTACCAGCATGAGGATAGGCGATATCCTTCAGACCGCATGGGATATCTGACATGACTTTCACCAGCACAGGCTTATTGACGCAAATACTACATGGTTGTCAATGTCTGTGAGTGCCAAGTGGAGCTTCCATGATGAGGTCACAAGAGCATGCCTGGAGCTCAACTTGGGTGAAGACTTGTGGAAGAGCGATATGATTGGCAGAAAGCATTATGGTACTTTCAAGCAAATTTGGTTTACTAATAAGACAGATGATAAGGTGTCTGGTAAACGCAAGGTGAAGAAGGAAAGTGTCGGTTCCATAGACTTCCCCAAGTCCAAATGTGCATGACACAGTCCCTCACCATCTCCAGATGATGGCAACAGCAATGCCAATGGCTCCAGCGCTCAAATAGTACCTAACCCTATCAACGCCTCATCTGCAAGTTCTTCCAGCATCCAATCTGTACCTGGGCCACATACTCCATCTATCCCTCCTTCATTGCACTACACCTCTCCTGAGGCTGATGACTTTGAACAGATTTATGACTGCTCTGGCATGCCAGGCGATATGTGTGCTGACGCTGACACATTAGACCCACAGCTTTACGATGACGCTTGCACACCAGGCGAGAAGATATGTAAGGCCTAATCACACTACTAATGATCTTGTTTCTAGCTGAGTCTACTACAGCCAATGCCTCATCAAACTCAGTTGAAGGGGCTGCCATCTCTAACAACAACAACAAGCCATTGTGAGTGTATACTTGTTCGCATGCACTTACTGACCTTTGTGCTGTAGGTCCACTGCGCCCGATGTTGCTGTGCCAAATGTAGTCAAAGGTGGTGCCATGGTGGCGGTGGCTCCCATTGCTCCTGTGGTCAGGAACCTGCTGTGAGTAAACATATCTTTATAACTGCTTTCTAACCTTTGAGTTGCAGGCTTTCCATGCACTCAAAGCCTCCCATTGATGCTGCAGTGAACACGAGCACATCACAATCAGTAGTACAGCCAGCACCCGGCAGTGGACAATCTTCAAGGTCACCAGCAGAGACACCAGCCAGTGGGCCACTGCCATCACAGGCAGTGCATGACAGGTCTGAGAAGAAGAAGTTGTGGTGTCCACCATCGAACAAGAGCGCAAGGTAAGTGCCGCAGTCAACATTGGAAGCTTGCTAACTGGTTTATTCTGCTAGGATGCTCTGTATGCATCACTATCACTGCCAAATTGGTGGCTCGCTCGAAGAGTTCAACACATATTTCAAAATGTTGCCTCCTGAGGCAATTTTGGTATGTAACTTTCTTTGGACTATTCTTAACTAATAATTGGACACAGAAATACAAGGAGGAAATGAAGCAACTGGTGAGTTTTATGTCCTAAAATAGAGTCTTTCTGACGATGCTCTAGGTTGCTAATGGTGTATGGATTAACGGGACAGCATATGTCATTGCAAAGTTTTCGGGCCTGCCTATGTACTAGGCACTTCATCGCATTGTCAAGAGGGAAGGATCATTGTTCGAACACCTGGGGATCATGTCTATTGGCAGAGGGAGCTGGATTGTAGGCTAGCAGGCGGTGGCAGCGGTGCAAGGTGGGTGGGTGGGTCATTATAACCATGCCTATTTGTGCATATATGTAAGCATACCACGCTGCAATCACCAATCGAATGTTTTTGTATAACCTGGCATAAATGGGCATACAAACTGGATGAGCAATTGGAGGTACACCCCATTATATGTAGATTTAGGCAAATCCTGCAGAATAACTTGGCATATGTCTGAGTAATTGTGGGTATCAAACATGTATTCAAAACACTTATGGAGTGGCCCATTTTGTATGCAAGTGTATGCCCGTCTATGCCATAGATATACATACGTGTACATGACTATGCATATGGCTATTTCTCACTGGGACTGAGCGTGCAGACACTGCTGCAGGTGACTGAAGGAGCTCAAGACATGGATGGAAGGCTGCAGCTCTGTGGGACTGATGTATGTGCACCTAACAGGGAGTCCTGCATGCACTAGGGCGCCTCCAGTGTGCATGGGTACCTGCACTCCATAGCTCCTGGCCAAACAAGGTCTAATGTGCAGATACACACCTAGAGATGCACATGTCTCTACAGCAGATGTCAATGTGCTTGTAGCAAGGCTCCATTACAGGGTTGGATGGCATGAATATGGACCCCTGATTATCTCCACAAATTGGAATAGTTTTTAGCTTATAGCCAAGCTCACCAAGCAAACTTCGAATCCAGGTAACTTGGTGAATGCAATCACTCAAAGTCATGTATTCAGCCTCAGTGGATGAGTATGTGATAGTCTTCTGCGCATGAGAAGTCCAGCTGATCAAGCCATCTGCAAGCTTCAGGTAGAAACCTGTCTGCGAGAGGGGAGAGGTAGGATCTGATCCCCAATCTGAGTCCATGCATGCAATCAGTCCAGCACTGGATCCATCATTGTATACTAGGGAGTATGTAGACATCCCAATTGAGTAGTGACAGATATAAAGCACCTTATTCAGGTGGTCCTGAGACAGGTTCATGGCATGGCATGAGAGATGGGTGACTGCAAAGGCAATGTTGGGCCTAGTGCCCAACATGAGATACAGGAGGGACCCTATTACCATCTGGAAATTGGAGCAGAGTTCTGCATCAACAGGCTCTGTATTCTTGGTGGTATAGTAGCCAGCCAGCAGTGGGGTGCTTGCAGACTTTGCATTGAGCATGCTGCAGTATTCAATGACCTTTTGGAGGTACATGCATTGATCCAAGTGGATAGCGAGACCTTTGTGAGTGATTCACATCTGGAGGAACTCATTAGGTTCTCCAAGGTCCCTGCACTCCCATTTGCACATGAACTGTGCTTTAATGGCATCAACAACAGCCTGTTAGGGCTGCAGAATAGTGCATTGTCAACGTATATGGTACCAATGTCAATGTTGGTGCCTTTCTTCTTATAGAAGAAGATGCCTGTTTCAGACTTAAGGCACTCAAACCTGAGCTCTTTCAGAGACTCATTGAGTGTGCACCACTGAGCTAGGCTGGCCTGTTTAAGGCCATAGAGGGCACACCGAAGGTGGAGCACTTTGCACTCTTGCCCGGTGTCACGCACCAAACAGGTTTGGTACAGTGAACATGGAAGATAATGTCAATATCAAATGATCCTGATGTGAAGGATGAGCATGATGGAGCCTCATCATAGCCATCTATCACACAATGAGACAACCCTAAGGGCAAACACCCAAAGAACTACCACACAGGGACTCTGAGGAGGAACGGAGTAGGATCGCAAGCGTCTTAGAGCAAAGACCCAAAGAGAGCTCAAATGGAGAGCCTCTGGGTGCTGGATTGCAGCAGTATATATACTATACTACACGTGTCCTATGCGAGGCTATCCACGAGGCTGTATGCTGTACGAGGCAGTGAGCACAGCTGCCATCCTGTGGTAAGGCTATGCTAATGACATCAAGGGATACAGCATGCACAGCACGAGGCTGTGGTCCAGACAGGTCTACAGATAAGGCGCACTAGATAAGATACTATGGTACGATAAGATGTCATCTAATCGTAGACTAGATAGGATAAAAAGTTAGACCGTTACACACAAGAAGACTATTCTGATGCGAGAGATGACTGCTGATGTCTAGCAGTCATCACTCACACAAGAACCATCAAGAAGCAGAAGAAACTGAAGGAATAATGTCCATTATGGTATAAGAAAGGAATGCACACTTCTGCAGTCCAACTCCCATACCAGAATGAGCAAAGAAGCTGAAGAATTGATGGAGAAATGAAGGAAAGAAGAGAAGAAACAACATTAGCTCAAATGTCATTTTTAGGTGCCCAGCGCCAGCATTCGAATATTTTAAATAGCTCCATTGTTTCCAAAGCTATCAGGCATGTGACTATACTGTCAGAGAGCCTAGAGCATGGTCTATCTGCCTGTCAAGTTCTGACGTGGATCCATTCATTTCCCACCAAGATATTCCCCCTGCAATCCAGACATTCATCTCATTGGTCACTATGGAGTCCATATTTTCTCTGGATCATTTCTCTGCTATTGCTGCAGATCTCCACTATGTCCTGCTCTTAGGACAGCCTCTCCCTGAGTT
>Ga0307516_10005082_pt1 | contig 15905 bp, 15 predicted proteins | sample 19_EM_MG_FD_203310 | JGI IMG/M metagenome (GOLD analysis project Ga0307516, IMG submission 203310) | Populus trichocarpa ectomycorrhiza microbial communities from riparian zone in the Pacific Northwest, United States - 19_EM | ecosystem: Host-associated > Plants > Roots > Unclassified | place...
GGATCCCCTTGCCACTGCCGTTGCTATGCCATTGCTCTTCACAGCGTTGTCGTCGCCGTTGCTGTGCTGACGCTTCCACCGGCGCGCCACGCCGGAGTGGCGAGCGGCGAGAAGCAATTCCAACACAGATGTCCAATGCTTCCTCGGGTTTGCCAACTTCTACAGGCGGTTTATTAAAGATTACTCAAAGGTGGTGACGCCGTTGACCAGAATGACGAAAAAGGAGGGAGGCAAGTACGTTCCATTTGTGTGGGGACCGGAGCAGCAGGCAGCCTTCGACCTTCTCAAGAAGGCGTTCACGTCGGCCCCTATCCTCCGCCACTTCGACTACGACCGAGAAATAATAGTCGAAACCGACGCTTCAGACTCATCAGCAAAAACTCAAAAAATGCTCCCGGTGCTCCCGGTGCTTCCGTAAGCTTTATTAAGCTTTATTAAGCTTCTGTAACAGAGAAGTTATATTTTGCTCCTGTAAGGATTTGGAAGAAAAAAAATCTCTTTTATTTCAACTAAAACACCGAGAAAGAAAATTTAAAATTTGTGTCTCACTTCGAAAAAAAGCAATATACCTCAACTTTTCATTTTTTTTGCTGATGCTACGTCTCGGCCGGCATCCTCTCCCAGTACGACGACGAAGGTATCTTGCACCCGGTGGCCTTTTACTCGAAAAAACACAGTCCTGCGGAATGCAATTATGAAATCTACGATAAGGAAGTCCTTGCAATCGTCTGCGCATTCAAGGAATGGAGGCCTCACTTGGAGGGTTCGCACCACCCAATCCAGGTTTTGAGCGACCATAAGAACCTGGAATACTTCATGAGCACGAAACTGTTGAACCGTCGACAGGCCCGATGGTCTCAATTCCTTTCCCGTTTTGACTTCAGGATCACGTACCGGCCAGGAAAAGCAGGAGGGAAGGTGGATGCCTTGACTCGGAGATCAGGAGATCTCCCTAAGGAGGGGGATGAAAGACTGCTAACCAACCGTCATGCCGTTTTGAAACCTCGGAATCTGATCGACGTTCCGGAAGCTGTGCGAATCGACGTCAGACGGATCAAGGTTCCGGACGTCAGACGGATCAACGTTCCGGATGACGCCGGACAGCCGGACGCGCTGGACGTCGTCAAGAGCTTGAGGTTGATGGCTAACGATGTGGCCGACGCCAGACAGCCGGCCGATAGACGGATCGATGTTCCAGTTGCCGAACCGCCAGACGCCGGACAGCCGGATGCCAGACAGCCGGACACTGGAAGGATATCCACCTTGCTCGCTGAATCCTATCAAGCAGACCCATTCCCAGCGCGGATACTGGGGCTGCTCAGGAACGGTGCCCGCCAATGTAAGGAGATATCACTAGCGGAATGCAAGGAAAAGGATGGTCGGCTACTCTACAGGGATTGTATCTATGTGCCGGACCACCCACCTCTTAGGCTGCAACTGCTACAGGACCATCATGACCCGCCGGCTATGGGTCACCCGGGATGCGCCAAAACCCTGGAACTGCTCACGAGGAAGTACTTCTGGCCATCAATGAGGAAGGATATCGACCGATTCGTATGAAACTGCAATGTCTGCCGCCGAACGAAGTCCACACGACATGTGCCATATGGAGTCCTAAGACCGTTGTCGGTACCGGAACGGCCATGGCAACACGTATCCGTTGACTTCGTAACTGGCCTACCGCGGTCCAAAGGTTACGACGCTATCTGTGTGGTGGTGGATCGCCTGACCAAGCAGAGGCACCTCATTCCCTGCACGACAACGATTACAGCTGAGGAACTGGGCGTTCTCTTCTGCAACAGAGTCTTCCACTACCGCGGCCTAGCGGAGACTATTTTGTCAGACAGAGGACCGCAATTCGCGTCCCGCTTTTGGAAGCACCTCTGTTCGTGTCTGAAAATTGACGCACGACTCTCGACTGCATTCCACCCACAAACAGACGGACAGACCGAGCGAGTGAATGCAGTGGTGGAGCAACACCTCCGGGCATACATCACATACCTCCAAGACGATTGGGCAGATTATCTCTTTCTGGCAGAATTCGCAGGCAACAACCAAGTATCAGACACCACGACCTTGTCGCCGTTCTTCGCCAATTGCGGTTTCCACCCCCGTTACGACTTCAAGCTGGACATTCGAGTGGATGCTCCGGAAGAGAGGGAGGCACAAACTGCAGCAGAACGATTGGAACTTATTCACGAAGTAGCTCAAACCGAGATGCGATATGCCCAGCTACGACAGGCAGAGGGGGCAGACGCCCACAGGACTCACGCACCAGCCTTCAGACCCAGTGACCTCGTGTGGGTGGACGGCTGGAACTGGAGAACGGCACGCCCAAGTCGAAAACTGGAAAACAAGCACCATGGACCCTACCATGTTGTCCGCACCATCGGAACGCATGCCTACGAGTTGGACATAGTACCGGCAACCATACAAAAACACCGAACTTTCCCAGTATCACTACTACATGCTGCCACTGACGACCCACTCCCTGGCCAGGTGGTTCCACCATCCCTACCGGTAATCGTTGAGGGCGAAGAAGAGTGGGAGGTAGAAGAGATTCTGGTCAGTAGGAGGACGAGAGGACAGTTGCAGTATTTGGTTAAGTGGAGGGGGTTTGCGGACCCAACATGTGAACCCGAGGAAAACCTTGTCGAGGTGGAAGCAGTGGAGATTTACCACAGACGCTACCCTGAGCGGCCGGCACCTGTACGGGCTGCCCTCGTGGGAACTCGGGCATAAGGGGGGGCTACTGTCACGGTGCGTGCCAGCTAGGCCTCGACCCTTGGCGCCGTCTGGAATGCGGGAGGAAGGAGTGTGGAGTGACGCCGAGTGGGAGGATGGAATGTGGAGTGACACCGAGCGGGCGACGGATATCCTTAAAAGGAGCCGTCACCCACCTCTTTCTTTCTTTCCTTCTTCCCTTTCCTTCCTCACGCAACAACTTGTACCCTCAGTTCCTTAAATAGAAGAATCACACTTTCTTTCCCACAACCCTTCTCCGCTCCGCTGTGTGCCATCGGCTCGCCGCCACCCTTGTCCTGTCTCCACTGCGCACCGCCCGCTCGCCGCCTCCCTTGTCCTGTTCCCGCTGCGCGCTGTCTGCTCGCCGCCGCCCTTGTCCTGTGTCCGCTGTGCGCCGTCCGCTCGCCGCCGCCCTTGTCCTGTCCCTGCTGTGCGCCGTCCGCTCGCCGCTGTCCCTGTCCTTGTCCTGTCTGCTACCGGGAGCCCGTCTGACTCTGCGCCGTCACACCGGGCTTGTACAGACAGGCCGGACAGCAGGTCGGACAGCAGGTTGGAATGCCAGGCTTGTACGGACAGGCGGGACAGCAGGTCGGACAGCAGGTTGGAATGCCAGGCTTGTACGGACAGGCCGGACAGCAGGTCGGACAGCAGGTTGGAATGCCGGGCTTGTACGGACAGTACGGACAGCAGGTCGGACTGTCGGGATTCTATGGACAGCAAGTCGGACCGCCGGGTCCGAGCGGACAGCAAACACAACAAGGCCCTAGTCAGCATCCAAGCCAGGCTGTCATTCAGACCACACAGCCGAACGTGGGTGGAACGAGACAAGGAATCGCGGATGTCGTCTTAGCGGAGATCGAGGAAGGGGGCATGCTGAGCTTGGCACTGGAAGAAATGGAGTATGCTGATGTGATGCAATGGGCTAAGGAAAAACAGAAGAGAGTAGTTTCAGAGGGTGAGTTGTCAGCGAGTCGTCCACGGACCAAGCGGCCCGTCCTGGAGCCAGTTGGCCGTGGGATCCCAGGTCAAGCCATTCTGGAGGAGGATCTTGCCGGACGCCCTTCGGCCCCACCCCCAACCAATCTTGAAGGAAAGAAGTCTAAGAAGAAGCGGCGTCACCCAAAGGATAAGGAGCCAATCTGAATGATGAAAGGACAACCATTCTTCAATGCCATGGAGGCATTGCGGAATACTGAGGTCAAAGGCATGACCTTTGGACAACTATTTGTTCTGGCCCCAAGCACTAGACAGGATGTATCCTACGGACTAGCTCAGGAGTGACAACCGAGGAAAAAGAAGGGGAAGGGCGTGGCTGTGGTGGAGCCCGTGTCGCCACCACTCACATCGGGAACTGGATACGCACTGCCCGAGACAGAGGGAAAGATTGTCAACTTCTATACGATGGCATATGTGATGCAGGCTGGAAGAGGTACACGTCGTGCAAATAAGTTGCAACGTGTTCTCATTGATGGGGGGTCGGTTCTGAACATGATGCCACTGGCCGTGGCGCAGCAGATGAAACTGGAGCTGAAACCCCAGAAGGAGATTATTATGAGGACAGCAGCTTTGACGTTCCATAAGATCAAATATTATGTGAACCTTGAGGTGATCGTGGCCGGAGTCACATCTTTCATCCATTGCTATTGTCTTCCAGGAGTTCAGTCATCGTACACTCTCCTTCTCGGCCGAAGGTGGATGAAACAAGTTCGTGCTTTGGGCAACTACGCAAAGGATACGTACCACATCCACGACATGGCAGGGAACAGATATGCTGTTGATGCCGAGGCTGCGCCGTCGACCATTCAGGCTGAGATTCCACAGCTCTGCACTAATACAAACGAATTGTCGACTCTGACAGACCTGGACAGCGAGTCTGTTGACGAGTTAAGCGTTTCGAGAAACAATTTGTGCAACCTTCTTTACAAGAGGATTCGGGAGCAAGTGGGTGCAGCCCAGTCAGAAGAAGAGGATTCCGAGGAAATGTCTACGGTTGACGAAGAGTCCGAGTCCGGTGAATACGATGAGAGGAAGACTCGGAAAACGAGTCCCGCCACGAGGTGTCGAGCCTCCTGGTGACGGCGTCGAGTAAGAGAGCGGCTCGGATCAAGAAAATGAGGAGTTAATAGGCACGGTCTTTGACTGCTCCGAACTGGCGGAAGTGGGCAGTTGGAGGGAAGGGCCGGTGAAGTCAAAAGTGGTAAGAATCAAGGAAATTACGGATATAAATTATGGTGGATCGGCAGAGGAGTATTATGAGATTACGGGAGTTTGGGAGTAAGGTTCAGTTGATTCTATTGATTATACGGTTTCCGGAACAGACGACATTATTTACGACGAAAAAACAACTTCCGGGGCGGACGGCAGTTTAGACGATTATACGGTTTCGGACGAGGACATTATTGACTACTATACGGATTATTATACGGAGACGGCTACAAACGACAGCATTACAGGGGGCCACCGGAGTGGGACAATTGGTGGAAATAATGGGTGCGAAAAGTTTACGGCGTGTGAGGCGGAAGCGAGAGAGGTGCGTGAGATGTTTGCAGTTTGTAAGGCGGAAGTGAGTGACGTATGTGCGAGGTTTGCGGCGTGTGAGGCGGAAGCGAGAGAGGTGCCCGAGTGTTACACCCGAAATATCTCGAGTGGGTAGCTAGGCTAGAGGAGGAGCACGTAAGGATGACGGAACGAACTCAGAGAGTCTAGGCGGGAGTTAAGGAGCCAGAGTTAGCTTGTGACCGAGAAGATCGGTCGTAAGAAGAGAAACTCCGAGATTAGGGGTCAGAGTGCAAACGAGCAAAAGAAGAAACTTGGCAGATGCTGGTTGGGTTCCTGACGGAGGGGTCTCGTACGAGAGATCCGAGTCCTGACGGAGGAACCACGTACGAAGAGGTCTGGGCCCTGCGGGGGAGGCCACGTACGAGTCTGGAGCAAGAGAGTTCCCCGCTCAGCTGCATGAAGAACTCATCTCCCTTATCTACACCCGGCCAGAACCAATGAGTCGCCCACGAGGTCCATGCACCTCGGGGGAATCCAAATCCGAGTCACCGCCTCTCACACCAGCGTCACTCAGGTATAAGACCGAGGGTTTCCGCCCTGACGGAAGGGAGAACAGCACGAACGTCCTCACCTACACTACCACCGAACCCACACACAAGATCTAAGATTATTCCGTTGTGAATTATCGAAAGTAGTCTGATTACCTTTGATTCTCGCCGCACTCCGGTTACGAGACAACCCCAGTGTCACACTATAATCTTGATCTCAAATCACCCTACTTTCATGACTTACTTCGACGACACCTACTTCGAAGACCACCTCTACCTACTCGAACTATATACCTTCTTAGAGCCTAAGACGCAATACTCATTCGACTACACCTTTCAGTCAATCGACAACGAAATCGCATAATACGAACAGTGGGAAGAATCCTTCGATGGACCATAGCCAACCCACGAAACAATCGAGTGCGCCCCATACCATTGGTATACCCAGCAGTGGTGGAATTGTGCACTACTATCCCAACCCGCCGACTTCGACGAAGATGAACACTTTGACCTATTTGACTCCCACTTCGACTACGATTCAACCATCCACAGTGGAGACTTCCTTGACCTATATTAAGAAATGTCTACCTCGTCCGACTATAACATGCTCCGGTTGGAGGCGCCCCAAGGGCTGCTCCAGATCACCAATGACGAAGAGCTCCAGGAGGAAACCTTGGAGATCGCCAACCCGGTCGGGTGGAGGCGGGCGATGGCCAACCACCAGCAGCATGCCGAGCAAGACCTACGCCAGCTAATGGACGTCTGCGGCAACACGTTGGACCACACAGACGGACGCATCAGGCGGATCGAAGCTGCCTACAACCGACTGGCGCAAGGAGCCCAATACGTCTACGAGCAGATGGAAGCCAAGGAACAGATCTCAGGAGACAGGGTAAGAAACGAGCTGATGGTATCCGCTAACGCATACCAGGCATTTATCCGACAGGTCTGGGAAGCTATCATCGACCACTCCAAGACGAGTGATTTACATCGGGTACACGAGGCAACACAAGTAGCCCGAATGCACGACGCAGTAGCTTTCCTGTCGGAAGCAAACCTGGCCCGAAACGTCCACCTAATGGAATTCCAAGGTAACGTGGAAAAATGGGCTGCTGACCACCAAAAGAAGGTAGAAATGCTCGAGCAACAACGACACGAGGACCAAGATCGAATGACCGGCCTGGAGCAACGGCTGGCCCAAGCACAAAACGAATTATTGCGAGTAGCAACTGCAGTTCCCCTGCCCGCAACACTGGCCGGACGGACCCGGCCCACTCCAAGCCCAGGGGCACCACCGACCCGACTAACGCTGGGGAGCCCCTTACTCGGAGGAATCCAACAACGACGACAAAGGCCCACGGCAGTCCCAGCTACGAGCCCACCGCACAGACCCCCAGGAACAGGAGGGGCAGGAAGAGGTGGACCCCCACCGAGACCTCTGCAAGTGGGAGCACCACCCTCGCCTTCGCCCCCTCCTAGCGAGGACGACAATGACCTGTACGAACGGAACCTACTGACAGGAAGGCCCCCACCAGGAGCAAGGGAACCTACCCAGGACCGGCTGGCAACCATGCTCACACCAGGGGAAATAGCCCAGCTAGTGGGAGCCGGAATCGCGGCAGCACAAGCCGTAGAGCAGCTAGGAAGAGGAGCCCAAGTACACACCTCAAGGCTCAAGATGGACAATCCGGAAAAATTCGACGGGAAAAGCTCGTCCACCTTCAACCAATGGTGGGAATCGGTCACAATATATCTGGGATTCTACCTGGAAACGGTCGACTGCCAGAAAATCGCCTGGGTCGGAACCCTTCTAACCGACACCGCCCTCGTATGGCACCTCCATCGGTACCGAGAACTGGGCGAACACGACACCTGGGTTAACTACTCCGCGGCTATCCGAACAGAGTATCGAAACGAACGGGAAGTGGCGGACGCCCAACTCAAGTTAGGACAGCTCAAGTACCAAGGGTCCATCCGTGTCTACCTGACAGAGTTTCGAGCGCTCAATAACTTCGCAAGGGCCACTGGGGAGGCACTAAGAGAAAAAGTGGACCTGGCCATGCCCGACACGGTACTGGACATGCGATTTGCCCACTACCTCAAGGACTTCGCAGACGATGAGGGCTTCCTACAGGCCACCCACCAAGCCGGCCTACAGGTGGAAAAGAAAAAAGCGCTCAGGGCAGCCAAGGAAGCGATGCGAAGTGGGGCAGCACCCAACAAGGACGGCACAAAAAATGACCGCCCCAGGGAACAAGGAAAGAAAAACAACACACGACCAAGTCCCAAAGAAGGAGCCCCGCAACCCAGGTCAAACAACACCAGGCCACCAAAAAAGGACTCCTGGCTGTCGCAAGATGCGGCCCTCAAAGGAGTACCAAGCAAGGAGGCAGAGGAATACCGGAAAAGCCGGGAAAACTGCTGGCGATGCGGCCGACCAGGCCACAGGACCTACGACTGCTTCTCCTTCCAGACGGTACAGGGAACAGCCTTACCACTAGCACCATGGAAGGTCGCGGCTGTAGAAACGACGAAACAGAAAAGAGAAGACGAGCCGGAGGAACCCCCAGCGGCAAAACAGCAGAAGGTGGTAGTGGTCGAGAAAATGGCCACGGATCCACAGTTTTGGGAAGACTTGGAAGACTCGAATTTTTGAGAATCTCCGCCCTGCCGCGAGTCGGAGTAAAAAACCTTGTATGCGGCACCTCGAAAAGGAAAAGGAAGGAACCGGACCTGGAAGACTCGGCACCAGGGAAGAAAGGAAGGAAGAACGACCGACCAATAATCTCCATGATGCTCCACTGGAAGGAAAGCCAGCATCCGGTAAAGGCGCTGCTAGACACAGGATGCTCAGTTGCCCTGATCAACGAACAAACGATTGAGCGACTAGGAATTCGGACCAAAACACATAAAAACCCTCGAACCATTGAGAACTTCACCGGGGAAGTGGTCGAAGGGGCTGGACAGAGCTATACGAGGATAATGCGTCTGCAACACCGGAAGCACTTCTCAGAGGAAACCTTCGAAGTAACTCCAATGGAAGCAGCTATCGACATCTTCCTTCCATTTAGTTGGATAGAGTAACACCCGCCGCAAGGGGCTTGGACAAACGAAGAGGTACGATTCAACAGCACGGAATGTATGAGGAAATGCACCCGGCACGAAACAGGGCCCTTCTCCCTAACCTGGGACAAATCAATCGCAACCAATCCCAGCGCTCAAGTTATCGGATACGTATCAGCAGTAAGAACGGAAGACCCGTTAGAAGCCGTTCCAATAGAATTCCGTCAGTACCTTGGAATCATGGGAAAAGAGGCGGCAGATGCCATCCCAGATCACCGACCCTACGACTGCAAAATCGATCTCCAGGAAGGAAGCACGGCGCCATGGGGACCCATCTACCCCCTCTCCGAACAGGAGCTCCGGACCCTGAGAGAATGGCTGATGGAAATGGAGAAAACAGGGAAAATCAAGCGCTCCACATCCCCAGCTGGCTCACCAATCCTCTTCGTGCCGAAACCGCACGGATGAAGACTACGCCTATGTGTAGACTACCGACTTCTAAATCGGATCACGATCCCGAATCGGTACCCACTACCTCTCATGCAGGAACTGCAGGATCGGGTCCGGGGGGCGCAATGGTTCACAAAGATGGACCTCAAAAATGGATTTCACCTAATCCGAATCCGCGAAGGGGACGAATTGAAAACAGCATTCAGAACCCGATACGGGCTTTTCAAATTCCAAGTCATGCCGTTCGGACTTACCAATGCCTCCTCCACCTTCCAAGATATGATGAACCACATCTTTCCCGACATGCTCGACATGGGACCATTGGCATACATGGACGACATACTGGTCTACGCCGACACAGAGGAAAAACATGACGAAACGGTCAGAGAAGTCCTAAAACGCCTACAAAATAATGGTCTGGCCGTCTTGCCCGAAAAGTGTGTATGGAAAGCCCAGGAAGTGGAATTTCTAGGCTATATCATCGCAAGGAACGGGATAAGAATGTCAGAAGAAAAGGTGGAGGCAATACTCGGCTGGAAAACGCCGGAATCCCTGACAGAAACCCAATCATTTTTGGGGTTTGCTAACTTCTACAGACGTTTTATCCAGGACTACTCCCAAGTGGCGAGACCAGTTACAGAGCTGACCAAGAAAGACAGAGAGTGGAACTGGAATGCAGAAGCAGATGCAGCCTTTGCAGAGCTAAAAAAACGATTCACTACGGCCCCGATCCTAGCACACTTCGACCCCGCAAAAGAAGTGATCATCGAAACCGACGCATCGGACTTTGTGATAGGAGCAATACTATCGCAGCGGGACGAGGAAAGAGGCCTACACCCGGTAGCATTCCACTCCAGGAAGTTCCAACCCACGGAAATTAACTACGAGATCCACGACAAGGAACTCCTGGCGGTAGTGGACGCCTTCAAACACTGGTGACGATACTGTGAAGGCGCAACCCACCAGGTCCAGGTCTATTCAGACCATCAGAACTTGGAATACTTTACGACAACCAAAGTATTAAACCGACGGCAGGCAAGATGGGCACAAGAGCTGGCCGGCATTAACTTCTGAATCTACTACCGACCAGGCACTCAGAACAGAAAACCAGATGCACTATCAAGGCATTCGGAGTACCGCCCTGAGAAGGGGGGGGTAGAAAAACAGCCGATAACCACGGTTTTGGGAAAAAATCACTTCGAGGAACGACTAACACAGTCGTTCTTCTGCTCCTTGGCGCGGCTGGCCTCGCTCCCGAAAAGAAGGTGGGCAGAGGAATTCCTAGCAAGCGTCAGGAAAGAAGGAAAAAAGGATGAAGCCTATGAACAGGCAAGGAAACAGAAAGCAGCAACAGAAGACACGTCGCCAAAGGACCGAAAGGCCAAGGAAGCGAGCTGCAAAAACGACCTGCTGTATAGACGGAACCGGCTCTGGGTACCAAAGGGACTGGTGCAGACGATTATGGAATCAGAACATGATACAAAGGTGGCCAGACACATGGGACAAGACAAGACCATCGAGCTAATCCGGCGAAACTTGTGGTGGCCAAAAATGAACGAATGAATCATCGACTTTGTCAGAAGCTGCCCAGAATGCCAGCAGAATAAGGTGTCCCGGCACCAACCCTACGGACTATCCTCCCCGTTGGAGTTGCCCTACGCCCCATGGCAATCCATAGCAATGGACTTCATTACGGAACTCCCAGTCTCGGAAGGCCACGACCAGCTATGGGTGATCATCGACCGATTCACCAAGATGGCGCACTTTCTCCCCTTGAGAACGGAGGGAAAGACAGCGGCAGACCTGGCCGTCATCTTTGCCCGAGAGGTATGGAAGTATCACGGCCTCCCTGCCGATATCGTGTCGGACTGCAACTCCAGGTTCACCTCAGAAACCCGGAAGGAGTTCCTACGACTCTCGGGAATCCGGCCCCAAATGTCAACCGCGTTCCATCCGCAGACCGACCGACAAATGGAACGGCTCAACCAGACAATCGAAGCCTACCTCTGAGCGTTCATCAGCAAGGAACAGGATGACTGGGTACGCCTGCTGCCGATGGCCGAGTTCGCCTACAACAACTCGACCACCACGGGCAATGGTATGTCTCCGTTTTACGCCAACTACGGCTTCCACCCAGCAGCCATGAACCCCGTGACAACGGAACCCCTGAACCCAGCGAGCCAAGTCTATGCCCACTGGATGCACGCCGTGTACGACGAATCCCGGAAAGGGCTGGAAAACGCACAAGAACGAATGCGCCGATACACCGATCCGGCGCAAAAGGAACCCCCGGCTTACCAAGTAGGAGACCTGGTAATGCTCAACGGGTGCAACATCAAAACGCGCCGCCCCTCGAAGAAACTGGACCACAAGAACCATGGCCCCTTTCAGATCGAAAAAATCGTCTCCCCACTGGCCGTCCGCCTCACACTGCCCCGGAAATGGAAGATACACAACGTCTTCCACATCTTGCTGCTCGAACCCTACCGAACCAGCGAGCACCGAGCACCACCGGACCCTTCAAAGGTACTCCGAGAGGCTGACGATATCGAGCAGTCGGAGGAATACGATGTGGACGAGGTTATATCCTCGGTCGAACGCAGCCGGGGAAATAACAAAAGGATCCTTTACCTCGTCAAATGGCTCGACTATCCGGAACGCAAAGACTGGACGGAGGAACCATTCTACTACTTTTCAGTAGGCTACCTGGAGAAACTCCGAGAGTTCCACCAACGAAACCCAGACGCACCGAGGGACTACCGGCTCACTGAGGGCTAGACCAGTTCCACCGAGGGCCAGGCGGTAGTGGGCAGAAGGGGCGGAGGATTTCAGTACCAAAGCATCACGATCAACAAAAAGACCCACTTCTCGGGCAACCACCGAAAGCCGCCGACCCGGCGCCCGACGAGGAGTGCACATGGCCGAAACCATTGAGAGTCAGGAAAACCGTTCAGAACAGACGTATCGACCTCTCGGCGACCGACTCGGACCGACGGAACCGGCACAGGTGGCACATAAGCGGTGAAGTGAGTCCCCGACAGCACTGTCACTGCTCCAGCATACAAGTCTCCCCCCGGAAGAACGTGGGCACGGTCACTGCCGAGTATACGGGTTACTAGCACGAAGGACACCATGCCACTCCCGATTCCCTGTGCCAACTGTGACCCCAGAACCTCACCAGGCTGGCCAAGCCTTGACACAGCACGGCGGCGAGTACGACTCAATATGACACGACAAGTAAGAGTACACACTGAAGGTTACAAAGTGCACTCCAATGCAACCGAAAACAGCAAAATATACCCGGCCCTCCACACATCGCCTACACCTCCTGTCACTCCTGTTCCATCCACCGGTAGACTCGTAGGCCATTCGCAGCGTGGTATTCACCCAGCAGCTAGTTGCTGCTGCCTCTCAGGTTCGCCAGCGGTTCCCACGCAGTGTCAGTGTAGCCGACCCATTTGACCAGATATTCGAGATCTCGAACCGTGGTGCCTCTGTGCTCGCAGATCGACTCAACCTCGTACTCGACAGTAGTGGTGGAGCATAGGGGTGGCGGGGGTGGGTGTTCAGGGGTTTTGTCGACCTTCGCCAGTTTGAGGCGTGCGACGTTGAAGACCGGGTGTAAGCGCCAGTGCGCTGGGATGTCGAGAACAAACGCATTCTAACCAGCAGACTTCAGGATCGTAAACGGACCGGCGTATGGATGTTGAAACTTTCGCGAGGGAATCGATGAGAAGGCAAAATGTGTGAGGATTTTGGTGAAGAGTGCTGAAACTGCAGTATAAACGATTGAAGGTGTGGGTTCAGATCGTTTTTCGCCGTTGTGTGGCTCTTCAGTACTTGGTGCAGACAGCAGCTTTTTTATATTATTTGCAAGTAGCATACCCTAGGGCTGACTTTGCTAGTCTTGTGAGTAGCAATGTGAGTACGTTTACTGAGAAGCCCTACACACCTGTTCGTGAGGATGTGTAGGTCTCAAGGAGTAAATGCTTCACCCAGGGCATGCTAATTGAAAATTCTATAATTGCATGTATACGACGCGTGTATAGATACTGCGCGCCTAATTCTGACTCGTGTATACATTTGCATACACAACGACTTCAGTGTTTCCGAAGTCGGAAGTCACGAGACTGAGCTCCTACAACCAGCGAGGTGCTATCACTGATAAGGCAATCCTTTTTCAGAAAAATCTCAGCTCAGTCTCGTGAATTCCGACTTCGGAAACACTGAAGTCGTTGTGCATGCAAATGTATACAGGAGTCAGAACTAGGTGTGCAGCATCTATACACGCGCCGTATACATGCAATTATAGAATTTTCAATTAGCACGCCCTGGGTGAAGCATTTACTCCTCGAAACCTACACAGCCTCACGAACAGGTGTGTAGGGCTTCTCAGTAAACGTACTCACATTGCTACTCACAAGACTAGCAAAGTCAGCCCTAGGGTATGCTACTTGGAAATAATATAAAAAGCTGCTGTCTGCGCCAAGTACTGAAGAGCCACACAATGGCGAAAAACGATCTGAACCCACACCTTCAATCGTTTATACTGCAGTTACAGCGCTCTTCACCAAAATCCTCACACATCTTGCCTTCTCAACTTTTTCCTTCGAATGGATGGGTGTGGGGACAGCTGCAGGGCCGGTGGTTGCGCCGGCAGCGGTCGTTTCCTCGTTGCGGGTAGTAGTTGTCATCTTTCATCTGGTGTTAAGCACCACAGTAATCGTCGTAGCAGGCAGTTGAGGGGTCGCGAGAAACATGTCCATTCTAAAGAGGGGAGCACTGGACACTTATATGAGTGTCCATGTGCTAGCGCTAGTGTGTGACTGTTTATCTACAGAAGCCCTTAGGGCAGCCATGTGCTAAGTACCACAAACTCTAGAAGCCACGCTAGCAGCCATGCTAGCCACTCTAGGCATGGCGTCCACGACGCCCGGAATCCTCCTCCTACCGCAGTCCAGTGTAGGGAGGCATGGTCGTTGGCACAGGGCTGTCCCCCAGCGGACAGTGGGGGTGAAGGTGCTGGTGGAGGGGCATTCCACCGATCTGTGGTGGTGGCATTGGCGGGGATGCCCCAATTGTTATCGTGTTCGGTTTCGGTGTTGGCTTGCTCAGCATTGGTGAAGGTCCTGCCTTCGTTGGTGTCAACAGTGGCAGTGGTAGACATATTTTTAGTTTGGAGGGGATGGTTTCTCCGGGTATTCCTCGTGGAATTGCTGGACGATGTCGGGTGAGTTTTGGAAGTTGTGGGCAGGATACCAGGTACCATCGGGGTCGTCGAAACCGGTCCACTTGACTCAATACTGGATCTGGTTTCTGTGGTGTCACTAGTCGAGGATTTTCTCCACTTCCCACTCTTGCTGTTCTTGGATGATAAAGGGAGGTGGTGGCGGCTGATGATGTCCGGGGATAGGTTCTGTACTGGCTGTGGGTTTGAGTCGGAGGCTGATATGGAAAACTGGATGGATTTTGACAGTGGCCGGCAGGTCCAACTTATAGGCACGTGAGCCTACTTTCTCCAAGATGGTATACGGGCCTATTTGCTTGTGGTCCAGCTTGTTCGATGGTCGGGTTGTTCAGATGTGTTTTCGCTGCAGCCAGACTTTGCCGCCTGGGTTCAATACCGGGTCCGGACGTCATGCTTTGTTGGCCTGCTCCATTCGAGCCATTTGCGCTTCTTTGATTTCTGCTCTGAGGTCCTCATGCAGCTTCCTTAATACCTCAACGTATTCTGATACTTCTGGTGTTTCGTCGTTCCTGGTGCCGAGGTCTGGTAGAAATCGTGGTTGGTATCTATAGTTGGCGAAGAAGGGGGTTATTTTTGTGGTTCCGGTTTGGGTGTTGTTGTAGCAGAATTCAGCAATTGGCAGTAGTCTTTCCCAGTCGTCCTGTTGATAGTTGCAGTATGCCCGGAGATACTGCTCCAGGGTGGCATTGGCCCTTTCCGTTTGTCCATCTGTTTGCGTGTGGAAGGCTGTACTGAGGTTGCATGATATCCCGAGTGCTTCTGTTACTCGTTTCCAAAAGTCTGAGGTAAACAGGGACCCTCTGTCTGATATAATGTAAAAGTTTGCCCGATCACCGTTTCTCTTAAAGTCTTCACACGAGCAGAGAGAGAGAGAGAGAAAGAGGTTTGACGAGATGATTGTATCGTTGACGTGTGATGATCTTCTATTTCCTTTTCTATATAGAAGTATGTAAAAGGAAAGAAGAAAGAATGCCGAAGACACTGCTATGAGAGAATGCCAAGCCGTCGTTGCCGGGATCCCCTTGCCACTGCCGTTGCTATGCCATTGCTCTCCGCAGCGTTGTTGTCGTCGCCATTGCTGTGGTGATGCTTCCACCGGCGCGCCACGCCGGAGCGGCGAGCGGCGAGAAGCAATTCCAACACACCCCCTCTTCTCGCGCTCCGTGCCAAAACAGAAATCCACCAAATCAAAAACAAAAGAAAATCAATTCCATTAAATCCTCGTTGACCTCATTAAAACCTCTGCAGTGAAAACCTCGTGGGAAAAACACCTGCTAGTAGGAAAAAGAGTGCCGACTCACACTTGCCGACAGGATGCAAGAAAAGAGGAAAAATGCTTCAACAAAACAATC
>Ga0307516_10005083_pt1 | contig 15902 bp, 14 predicted proteins | sample 19_EM_MG_FD_203310 | JGI IMG/M metagenome (GOLD analysis project Ga0307516, IMG submission 203310) | Populus trichocarpa ectomycorrhiza microbial communities from riparian zone in the Pacific Northwest, United States - 19_EM | ecosystem: Host-associated > Plants > Roots > Unclassified | place...
CTTCAACAGACGGCGCACGACCTAACGAGAAAAAATGCGTCTAACGTGGATGCCGGTCCTCGTCAGTCGCAACGCTACCCGTTTGCACTCAGGCCGGAATGGATTGGTGAGTCTCGGGCCGGCGCCACGCCAGCTGTCAGGGCACCATGGCTCTTTCCGGCCTCGTGACCTCTGTACTGGAAACGACGATCACCCGTCACCTTCACAACCACGCCCATCGGTAACCGGAATCGAAGGCATGTTTCGAAAGCGAAGGCCAACGGGATCCGGGAGTAACTTAGATCAAAGTCGATGTAAGTAGATCTGGCACCTTCCGTTTGGTCGGCCCTCTGACGGTTTGTAACCTCACAGCAAGGAAGCAGAGAGTCGTGGATGTCGCAAAGATTCTCCTCGACATTGCGAAGGAGTCTGCTGATTGGTTCCCCCCCCTCAAGTCTGCCCTTGGCGGGGTGAATGCGCTCATCAAGCATTATGAGGTATTGGTCGAGTGGATGACCCTCGCGCCTTACTAACACGGAGCGTCGCAGCAATTCGAAGACGTGAAGGAGAAGATCAAGGATCTTGAACCCTGGCTGACCAGGTTCAAACAAAACATTACCACGACGACGATCGACGGAGACACTGGGGAGACAGGGCGACGCAAAGAGTTAACCAGGTACGTTCTCCGACTCCCTCCCTCTGCTACCCCTGTCAACGCCCTTCGTAGCGCACTGGAAGAGATCGAGAAACGATCCCAGGCATTGCTAGCAAAGGGCCCCGCAGCTCGGTTTGTGGACAAGGGCGGGGATTCAAATGAGGTGGTGAAACTCATCGAACGGCTTCAAGAGGCGATTACCCACTACCAAGTGAGCGGGAGCAGGGTTATTATGTCGAGTACTGTTGACATGGAAGAACAGATCTCGCAACAGCAAGCAATCTATGACCGAATCACTGATCTCACTGTAAGAGCTCTTCGGTTCGTTTCAGTTTATTGCGATGAAAACCAACCCTTTTATCAAGTCGTCTTTCGGTGCACTCTTGAAACTTCATGAGGTAAGGTAATACAGCAAGGTCATCATTGCATCTGCTGACACTCGAACAGCGGTCTCCGTCGGTGAAGGACAAGCTGGATTCCATCATGGCACGGTTGGATGATCTGTGCTCGGAGGAGAGCGACAATGCACTCCATGGTGACGATAAGCACAAGCGGTGGGCGAAGCTGTTTGAGTGGGTGGTCGCGGTCAATCATGACCCATGATTATGCTGATTATCCCTCAGTATGCTCAGGCTGGTCAGCGACAAGGGAGCCGCACTCTACAATCGTATCGATGTCCAGGGATATGAGGAATGCCAGAGTGACATTCTAGCTGTGTCGGAAATGGCAGAAGATATCCGGGACGCGCTCCTCCAGTACCAAGTGGGTGGCGAAAAAGTCCCGCACAGCTATTGTGTTACTGAAATTGGGATGGTTCAACAGACAATCCAGCAACGGGCGACATATGACCAGAATTGCAGATTGATTGTGAGTAGTCGAATCTGTGTGCTGAGGACATATCTGACGGTGACCATGTCTTCCAGGATACTGGTTCGCCGGTCCTTTTATCTTTCCCCCTGTAATAAACTCACCCGTGTGCTATACAGTCCACCTAATGGCGTTGAACAGTTGCCGCCGTGCTCGTGGTGCTGCATATCAGCATGGTAGTCGCCCAGGATGCCTCCGAGGCACACGGGAGACAGTTCTGGACGAGATCGAGTCATGGACCAAGGATTTCAATGGGACCCCCATCTTCTGGCTCAACGGCCTTGCCGGGACAGGGAAGTCAACGATCGCTCAGACCACCGCTGAACGCTTGTTCGCAGAAGGTCTCCTTGGAGCGTCCTTCTTTTGTTCTCGTGACTTCCAGGACCGCAATGACCTGCGCTTCATATTTCCCACCCTTGCCTTTCAGCTGGCACATAAATACCCCACCTTTCGAGCTCACCTTGTCTCTCTTCTCCAATCCAATCCGGATGTTGTTGAAGAGTCACTGTATAACCAGATGGAAAGGTTGATTGTAGAGCCACTTCAGTCCCCTGATATTTCGACGGTCATAGTGATTGATGCTCTTGACGAGTGCAAGGACAGTGAACCATCATCTGCAATCCTCTCTGTGCTGGGTCGGCTTGTTGAGCAGATTCCTGGGGTCAAGTTTTTTGTCACTGGCAGACCAGAACCCCGGATCAAGACTGGATTCCGTCTTCCCCTCCTTGTGGATGCAACTGATGTCTTCATTTTACATGAAGTCCACCCCTCTCTGATCAACAATGACATCTCACTGTTCCTAAAACATGAGCTCTCTGAACTTGCACAACAGCACCTACTTGATGGGTGGCCAACAGATGAAGGCATAGATCTTCTGTGCCAAAGGGCAGCAGGTCTCTTTGTCTATGCTGTTGCAACTATCAAATACCTTGGTGAAAAGTTTTGCCTCCCTGACAAACAGCTCAAAACAATTGCCAACTTTCCAGACAGCACAGGCTATGAAGGGAAGACATCCCTTGATTCCCTATACCTCTGGATTCTGGGGGAAGCCTTCCATGTGGACAACCCTGTTATTTATTCCAAGGTCCAGTCCATCATTGGCACTGTCATCCTGCTTGTAAACCCACTCCCATCATCAGGGGTTGCAGAGCTTGTGGGTTTGGAGATGAGGGAGGTTTTACCCTTCCTTGCATCAATCCAGTCACTGCTCATACTTGATGAAGATCCCACCTGGCCTGTGAAACCATTCCACAAGTCATTCCCAGATTTCATCACTGATCCATCCCGTTGCACTGACATGAGATTCTATATCTCCCCTGAACACCTACACTTGGAACTTGTTGCAAACTGCCTGAGAGTTATGGGTGAAGGTTTGGAACAGAACCTCCTATCACTACCTGATTATGCATTGAACTCAGAGGTTAAGGATCTGCAGACCAGAATTGAGAACCGGATCAGTGTTGCACTGCAGTATTCCTGTCAATATTGGCACAATCACCTTACAGAGACTGAGGGAGATGTTACCAATATCATTTCCAGTCTAGGTGTTTTCCTGAAGGAGAAGTTCCTGGCTTGGCTGGAGGTTGTCAGTGTCCTTGGAGCCATGAGGGGAGCCATTGCTGGATTTAAACAGCTAATCCCCTGGATTCAGGAGGTTTGTTTTTACCTCTCCCCAGCATCCTATAACACTAACACATGCAATGGATTAGGTTTCTAGGAACAAGGAGCTTCTTGATATCACAAGGGATTGTTTCCATTTCATGACCAAGTTTTTTGAGCCCATCAATCTCTCAGCTGTCCACATTTATCACTCTGCACTAGAGCTATCCCCTCTCTCTTCAATTGTCCGAAGGTTATACTATCATAAGGGACACATTACCTCTCCACAAGTGGTATCTGGGACCCCATATTCATGGGACAACAGAGTTAGCATTTCTGGTATATCTGATTGGAAATCCTATGTTTGGTCACCATGCAGTCAGTTTGTTGCTGCAACTACTGGTAACAATGTAGAGATCCGGGATGCCCTCTCCTCTGAACTAGCCTCCACCCTCACTGAAGCTAATGGTCACATAGGCTGTGGCCTTGTCTATTCACCAGATGGATGTTACCTTGCCTGTCTCTCTAACACTCTCATAATCTGGGACATCCAGACAGGTGGAACAGTCAAAAGAAACCAATACAACAAATTCCATAAAGGCTCAATAGTGTGGTCATTGGATGGAAAGACAATTGGCATGACCAATGGTTCAACTGTGTTCATATATGACATTGCCTCAGGTGTGACACTGTCCCCTGGCACAGTCCAATCAAGTGCAAAGCTACATCTTTGGGCCCATGACAAGTCCTTTCAGATCATGGCAGCAGGGCAGGACAACCAGGTCTTTACCATAGAGATCTTTGAGGTTGGGTCTGATCTCACTAAAATCAAATCATTCTGTATCAAGTCACAGGAAGGCTCTTGCAAGATTGGATCCTTCTCTCCAACAACTTATCGGATTTCCATTTTGAGTTTGTTACAGTTTCACATCTTGGATGTTCAGAACTCAGAGTGCTTGTTGGAGGAAGTAGGTGACTTTGGGGCCCACTGCTTCTCTTCTGATGGGACCCTATCTGCAGCTTCCACAAATTCAAGTGTCCATATCTGGAAATACACTTCTGGCCATTACACCCCATGGAGGGAGTTCTCAACTCAGAACTGGGTTACCTATGAGGTTTTTCCCCTTCAATTCTCACCAACCTCATCATCAGTCTTGGGCCATTTTGGCAATGTCCTCCGAGTGTTCCAATTGGATGGCCCCCTCACCCCTGCTGACCCCAACAGTCCCACACAACTTGCTGTCCTTTCTCCCTGTGGTACTTACATGGTAACCACCTGCAAGTCAGGACAGACCATCACAATCACCAACCTCCCTGCACAAACCACTTCCCAGCTCATTAACACTGATACAGAGATGAGATCATTGGTCATCACTGGTAACATTCTCTTAGGGATTAGTTCTAATCATGTGACCACAGCTTGGCGGCTCACAGATGAAGGGTTGGTGGATGGGGTATTTGGGGAGAGGGTGGCAGGCCACAGTGACAGCATCTGGGTTGCATCAGCACAAAACTACCCAAGATTTGGAGTTGATGACCAAATTGTGGTCATAATGGATGGTGGGAAAGGTTAGTACTGACAAATCAGTCCAAATTTTCAGTCACTATTTGGCCCTTTGAGTACCTCCAGTACTGACACATTTTAGTGCCTACATTCCAATGGTCCAAAAATCATCACTGTCAGTACTGCTGAACTTTTTATACTGATGATCAGTACTAACCTTTCTCAGTTATAAGGGATAAAGAAATCCTTTGCATCTACCACACAAGGACTGGGGAGGTACTTGAGCTTGCCAAAGCATCCCTGTGTGCCCGCACCCCCCAGTATACAGAATGGGACATGTACACTGGTCAACACTATCCCCACTGCCATAGATTTAACACAGACATCCTGCCTGAAGGGGTCTGGCCAATTTCATGGTCTACCTTACAGGAGGCCTGGGTGAAGGATCCTGAAGGGGTCTGGCCAATTTCACGGTCTACCTTACAGGAGGGCTGGGTGAAGGATCCTGAAGGGAAGACCCAGCTATGGATACCAATTGAATGGAGAATGCCACACAATCAGGTCTGGTTCACCAACCTTACAACACTGTTGCTTGATCTTCCTGGTGCAACTGTTATCATTATGTTCTAGTTGGATTACCCCCTCCAGGTCTGATTCAGATCACTAGAGACTTGTGCTGTGATACAGTTTCATGACACCTTTGTTTAGTTCTCAGACATATATAGGGGGGCATGGTGGAATTATATTGCATTTCCAGTTCCCCTCCCCTTGGGTATAAGCAGTAGGGCAGTGCTAGTAGGGACTCATTCCTAACCTTTACAAGTGTCCCATCACCACCCAATCCCAATTCTCAGTCAGTTCTCAGTCAGGCACAACAGAGTCTGTTGGGTTGCTCTAAGGTGAAGGTCCCTCCATGTAAAGTAAGTATCTTGCATCACACAGGCAGTCTGGTTTCCCCAGGGAGAATTTCCTGCCTTGCCCCCATCAAGCAACAGCAACCATGAATCTATATTCCAGGTATACTCTTACACTTCAGTGGAGAACACCTTAAGCAGGTCCAACAGTTAGGGAAACAATGTCCAGGAACACCTTGTCATTGCAGCACTGAATGAAATATCATACACAACCTTCAAAACAGTTGGGCCCCACCACAGCTGGTGGGGGGTGTAAGTGAAACTGGTCATAGTTGTGATGCACTGTGAGGTAAAGCTACTATCACACCAAGGGTAAATTCAGGGTATGGTGGATGAAAGCAAAAAAGTTTACTGGATGATTACCGGATACATTGTTACTCAGGGTGGTGCAGAAGATCTTCATTGGGTTGTGAAGTAGTTACTGATTGCTGGTGTAGGTCACTGGGGTTAAAGCTCACAGCAATCACCCATACTTCAATGTTGGTTGTTGTGCCCCTCATTTGACCGAGGAACCAGCCATTCCGTCATAGCCATATGATTCTATAGTCTATCTAGTAAACAGTTAATACTAGATTGAAGACCTGGGTTGAAAACTTACAATGGGGGTGTGGCTCCGGAGGCATAGGTATTTGACACATGCAGACCAGCAGTTGTTTGTTCAGAGCATCAAAGTATAGAGACTGTCCACGTTCAGATGAAACCATTAAATGGGTATCACCCTGGGTTTGGTGTCTATCCAAGCCACAACAATGGGGCCACTGTGGTGACATCCCAGTTTGCCCTCCGGTGATCATACTAGCTAGTAGACCTTCGTGCAGAAGAACCATTTTTCATAGTGTCGTGAACCGTGGGGTGATGATGCTACAAATAAAGGAGATTCATTTAAAAGGGACTTGAGGGAGAAAAAGACAGGTACTCACACCACATTGACCAGAGACATCACTGTTTGGTTGGAGACAAGGGTCAGATGGCCCGAAAGAGGGTGAGCGATCCACTCGTAGCGGGTATGGGGAGTCTTCATACGGGTCTGTTCGTTATTGATAGACCTGATGGAAGCTTGACTACTAGTCGTTGTACAGGAACTACTCCCACGTCTAAAACGCATCAGCTCCCCCGCAGAGTCGGTTTCTCCCATGTACTCACCGTCTATGCACGGGTTGAGAATCCTCGTGACCCCGGTGGCCAACGACACCAAAGAGTTACCACCAGCGTTGGCGTTGCTTCCGGAGGGGTTCCACGTAGTGAGGGTACCTCACGGGTCTCGAGTTGTCGGTGGTGTCCTAATGCGGCGGCACGCCGGTCTCTGACCGCGGGTTCGGTCTGTCTCGCGACGGGGAATTGTTAGGCGAATGCGACATGCGAGGACGGTGAGACTGAACACCGACGCGAGGAACCAGGTGAACATGCCAAGAAAACATCTGGAGGGACTCGTAAGTAAACGGCTCCGGGGAGCGAGCGCGCGGTGGACCCGTGTAAAACGCCGGTGGTTTGGTGGGTTTTCACCCCGGCCCTCCGGAAACCCAGGGGTGTACAATAGGAAACTTGCACTGCCGGTGGGAGTTGAAGAACGAGATAATCGTCGGTAATATCTGGTAATACCAGCGCATACGGCCTACATCGTGGTCCTGGCTCGGATGAGAGTACCGGATCAGCCACGCGATTCCCACATCCCACAGTCGAATACCTCTTCATTGCCATCGGGTCAAGTCCCATAGGTACCCACTCACTGCGAGGGATAGAAATTTACCGCGGGAAAACCCATCTCCAGGCTCCGTTGAGAGCTCCTCGCTGATCCCCACCCCTCGGAATACCGCCTGGCCCGATGATCTGCTCTCGGGGTGGGGAAATGCATCTCATTACACACCGTCCGTTTTGTGAAGCAGCCGTACACTTGGGACCTCTCGCGCACGACTCGCCAGCACAGATAGCACTCGGTCTGACTCGGTCAAAGTGGTTTGATCTGAACGATTAAATTTCAACTTTAGCGGGGTATCCGAGAAACCAACTACGTAGAGTGGGGGGGAGGATTTGAACTAGAACTTGATAATAACGGATTGCCAGTCTGAAAGTCTAAGCTGCAGGGTCGCAACATCGTCGAACCACTCCACATTTCGGAACGTCCTCTGCTCAACAGGCAACCACAACCGATGCCTCCCCGCAGGATCCTTTACCCACCCCTCCTGCACGGTGATTCGTGAAACTGGCAGACTTCCTTCGGCGGGGCAATTACGCCCGTCCAAATCACGGTGGCGGAGTTGGTGCCAACCCTGAGAGTTGACCGCGAGACGCCACCAATCACCAACACCACAAAATGGTAGAAGGGAAGAGTCGATTACCCCCCCAGTTCGCGTGTGGTAGATGTGAGGGGTGTTTGAATCGGAACCGATTACCCCAATCTGACCTTCAGCAAAGAGACCCAGATCAGAGGGCCGCCACTGGTCCATCAGTACGGTCCAACTGCTGTCGCCAGGTCCCGCCCTTCTATTTCCAAAAACTCCGTCCACTGTCCCCTCTTCTGTGAGTAACCATGCCGCAGTCTGTCCCACGCCAACTACCAAAAGGGTATTACCAGTGATGGCTAATCCCCGAATCTCCAGACCCGTATCGATGAGCTGGGAGGGGGTCGGCGAAAGGAGTTTAAAGATCATGACGGTACCCCCCCGATCGCTAGCGGTCGCGATGTGTGTTCCAGAACGGGAAATGGCGGCAAACTGTGGACCATGGGCGGAGAGAGGAGTGGGGGGAACGTCCGAACGCCACACCCGGAGAACTTGCTTACAACGAACCAGAATCGACGACGAAGTTGGCGAGAATTGAGGGAGGCCGTAGAGTGAATCCCGAGATGGGAATTCCCTCCACGGGGTATAACGACCGGCGGCGTATTTCCAGAGATGAACGTGATCCATCGTAGAAGCTGTGAAGAGAGACCCATCGGAAGAGAAGCAATGGGATTCGAAGTCGCCCATTTCCATCAACAACTGCTCTGAGTTCCGAATATCCAAGACGAGTAGCTGACGGTCTGGTACAACGACCGAACTGGAAATGCGGTAAGTGGTCGGGGAGAAAGAGTTGATCCGATGGCCGCGCCCCCCGAACTGGATAAGGAAGGATTCGATCTTGGTAAGCTCGGACCCGACTTCGAATATGTCAATGGTACAAGCTTCCCCGTCTCTCGTCGCCGCCATGACCCGAAAAGATTCGTCATGGGCCCAAATACGTGGCCTATCTTCTGACTGGAGCGCGAGGGGGGGCAGCGCTGTACCCGACGCAACATCGTATCTACACACAACGGAGATATCAGACCCCAAGTCCCGAACGGTGGTGCTAATTGTCCTTCCGTCCAGCGACCACACAATGGGGGTACTGCGGTTCGTGTTGCATCGGATTTCTTCAGCCACTCCACCGGTCTGAACGTCCCAGATTATAATGGCACTGCGGGAGGCACAGGCGAGGGAGCGTCCATCCGGTGAATAGGCAAGTATCCCCATTAGTTGAGAGGTGGGTCTTGTCGGTTGGATAGTGGGGAGTCTTTCCAGAGTAAGCGCATCCCGGATCTCCAGAGCTTCCCGGGTCCGCATAGCCACGAACTGACCACACGGCGACCAGGTTGTGGATTCAGGAGAGTAACCTATGTTGGAAATGGTGATACTCGGATCCCATGAATCCGGGACCCCAACTGCCACTCTTGGAAAGGGAATTGGTCGTTGGTCGTAATACAACTTTCGGACAATTGACGACAAAGGGGATAGCTCCAGTGCGGAATGATAAATGTGGGTGGCGGAGACATCGATGACCTCAAAGAACTTGGTCACAAAGTAAAAGCAGTCTCTAACGGTGTTGAGAAGTTGCTCCTCCCTGGTAACCTGATCCGCGGTACGTTAGTTTCAGAATATATTGTAGTGGGGGCGAAACGGACCTGTTCTATCCAGGACATTAATTGTTCCAATGCACTGACGGCTCCCCTCACAGCCCCAATGGCGCTCACCACCTCTAACCAGGCCAAGAATTTCTCCGTCAGAAAAACCCGTAGGCTGGAGATGATGCCAGCGACACCTCCCACAGCCCTGGTGAGGTGGTTATGCCAAAACCGGCAGGAGTACTCTAGCGCGACGCTGACGTGACCCTTAATTTTTGTCTGTAGATCCTCGACCTCCAAATTCAGTGCGTAATTAGGGAGGGGTAGGAGACCCTGTTTTAAACCGTTGTTCATCATCCTCAAGCAATTCATCGTGAGTTCCAGGTGTAGCGTTCCAGGTGAGATGTAGAACCTCCTTTCGGTACAGCGAAAAGGGTTGGTGATGAAATCTGGAAAAGAATTATGGAATGGCTTTACGGGTCGGCTGAAACCCTCATCGATGGTGAGCAGTGACTGAACCAACGCAAGGAGCAGTATAACCTCCTCTGGGTCCAGACCGATGAGTTCCGCAATCCCGGAGGGTGGAAGGGGGTTGACGAGCAGGATGATGGCACCAATGGTGGACCGGACTTTGGAATCTACCTCAGGGTCTTCCTCGCTGAAGGCGTCCTGGAGAATTGACGCATAGAGAGAGTCAAGAGTCATCTTTGGTTTGAACTGTGTCCTTCCCTCGGGGACTGTGCACTGAGGAAGACCCAGAATGACACCGAGTCGCCGTTTCGGGAGATGGGTACTGCTATCCATGAACTTGACAGTGGCGACCGCGTAAACGAAGAGGCCGGCTGCTCTACGACACAGTATATTGATGTGCGCGTCACTCGGCCACCCCTCTAGTCGATGCCGCCGCGCGAGTTCGGAAAGTTCGTGCTTTAGAAACAGCTTGATATCGTTGTTGACCAGAGAAGGGTGGACGTCGTGTAAATCGAAGATCTCGGTTACCCCTGCGGGGAGGGAGAAACGGAATCCGGTGCTGATCCGGAGCTCGGGTCTACCGGTGATGAAGAACTTGATCCTGGGAATCCGCCCAACGAGCGGTCCCAATACGGAGAGGATAGCAGATGATGGACCGTCGTCCTTGCACTCGTCGAGAGCATCAATCACTATGACCGTCGAAACCCCGGCCACCCGAATCGGCTCAACGATCAACCTATCCATCTGGCTGTACAGCGACTCGTCGATCACATCCGGATTGGACTGTAGAAGCGAGACAAGGTGAGTTCGGAAGTCGGGGTATTTGTGTGCCAGTTGGAAGGCGAGGGTGGGGAATATGAAGTGGAGGTCACTGCGGTCCTTGAAGTCTCGTGAACAAAAGAATGAGGCTCCCAGGAGACCTTCGGCGAACACGCGCTCGGAGATGGTCTGAGCGATCGTCGACTTTCCCGTTCCGGCGAGCCCGTTCAGCCAGAAGACGGGGGACTTGTCAAAGTCTTTTGCCCAAGACTCGATCTCGTCCAAGACAGTCTCCCGAGTGCCTCGAAGGCAGCCTCGGCGATTTCCGTGTTGATATGCAGCCCCACGAGCACGGCGGCAGCTGTTCAACACCGATAGATCGACTATATGTCACACGGGTAAGTTTGGTTCAAGGGGGAGGGTGAACAGTTGAACCTGCATCCTGAAAACCGCGATTGACATCAGATATACCCCAAACGCGCAGATTCGACGACTCACAATCAGCCTACAATTCTGGTCATATACCATCCGTTGCTGGATCGTCTGTCAAAGCATCCAAATCTCAGTGAAACAACAGCCGCGCGGGCCCTTTCGCCACCCACCTGGTACTCGAGGAGTACGTCCCGGATCTCTTCCGCCATTCCGGACACTGCCAGAATGTCACTTTGGCATTCATCGTACCCCTGGATGCTGACACGATTGCAGAGCACAGTGCCGTTATCCCTAATCGACCTGAGAGTACTGAGGGAGAGTTAGTTCGGTCGTGGATTGGAGTTGATCAGACCACCCACTCGAATAACGTCGCCCATCTCTCGTTCCCGTTGTCACCCTGTAGGGTATCGCAACTGCCCTCCTCCGAGCACAGCCTACCTAGACGCGCCATAACGGAGTCCAGCTTTTTCTTTACTGACGGAGATCGCTGTCCAAGTGTCAGCTGGTACCGCGATGAACTTGTTGTATTTGGTTACCTCGTGAAGTTTCAAGAGAACGTCGAATGACGACTTGGCAGAAGCATTGGTCATCAATACAACAGGCCGAGACGAGTCGCAGAATACTCACAGCAATGTCAGTGATTTGGTCGTAGATTGCTTGCTGTTGAGAGACCTGTCCTTCCGTGTCGACGATACTCTACGCAATGATCCAGTATCCAATGCCCACTTACTTGATAATAGCTAACAGCCTCTCGAATTCGTTCGATGAGCCTCGCCACTTCTTTGGAATCCTCGCCTTTATCCATGAACCGAGCCGCAACACCTTTCGCTAGTAATGTTTGTATCCTCTTCTCGATCTCTCCTAGAGCGCTGCGAGACCGTTTACGGGGTGGGGGGACGGACAATCAACGGACATACCTTGATAACTCTAAACGTCGTTTCCTCTCCGCTTGGTCCCCGTTCATAATCTCCGCGTTCGCCCGCTGTTTGAACCTTCCTAGATGCGGGATAAGATCCTCGATGTTCTCCTTCACATCTTCAAATTCCTGCAACCGTTTGTGTCAGTTGTGCACGGCAGCGATCCACCCGATCAATACCTCATAATGCTTGATGAGGACGTTCAGTAAGTCAAGGACAGACTTGAGGGGAGGGAACCAGTCGGCGGACTCTTTCGCGATATCGAGGAGTATCTTTACGCCATCCGCTACTCTCTGCTTCTTTGCTAGGAGAGTCCAGACGGTCAGAGGACTGACCCCACGGAAGGTGTGGTTAAATCCACCCACATCGGCTTTCGTTCAAATTACTCCCGGAGGCCTCTGCGTTCACCAGACGTCGCTTTCGAAACGGGAGCATTCGTTGGTGGGGCTAGGGAGGGGAGGGTAGGTAGTTGTCCCTTGAAAATCTCGACCCCAACAGGTATTAGCAAACACAGCCACGATTTTAGGGTAAGTGGCGCCATTTCGTACCAATTCATTCTGGTCTATTATGGCGGTGCGGCTAACCGAGCTCAATGCTTGGCCCAACTGGAGAGGGCGTCGGGTTGGGGCAGCAACATCGGAGCAGGAGGACACAGCACCCCAGTCGCTTCTCTGGTCCGGATGGCGGAAAACTCCGCCTAGGAGACAGTGGGTTGCCAACCGCCAGGCTGGAACCTAAATCTGCACACGGGGATGGTCCACTCTACCGTTAGCTCAAATGTGGTGAATCGAAGACATGCAGGAATGTAGCGGTCGAATACTGAAGACGACGTGGGAACAAATACATCGGACTACTGCGGCGTTCCGCTGAACTCGGCGAATCTCACTCCTCGTTTTTGTCGTTCCCATTATCATTTTCCGAAAGTTTCTCTCCCTGCTAACCCACCCGCTGGCGTTTGCGTTGATGATATCAGCGCTCGCTCTAGCGCGTGGACGAACACATCATGTTTCTGTTCCTCCACCCTGCAGGCGACCGCTTTCTCCCCTCCGTATCGCACCCGACTCAGAAATCCATCCCTAACCCCTCCAGAGGTCACGCTCAAGTAAACACACTTGGGACAATCAACCGACTTCCACCGCGCCGGTCGAATCCGCCCCAACAACCAATGCCCAGGTGGGGAATGTACTCGTGTTGAACTTGACACAAGCAAAGAGGTGCATTCTGGTCCGCGGAACCCATGATTTGGAGACAACGGAACACGCTCTCAGGGTGGTTTGTTGGCCGTGCACGTTGTCGACGATGAGATCAAGTATCTCTCGCAGGAGGAATGAAGGAACTTAGGCATGGTCTGTATTCAATAGACGCTGGTCCAGAGATAGTACCAAAAGGCAAATGCTGTTCGAACTCAAAAACCCATTCCCCTTCAACCCAGGGTCTTATCCCCTGTGAAGCGGGCGAGCGGTGAAGGGGTTCGTCGTCGACTGGACGAGCGAGCGCCTTGTAGGATTGAACCCTCACGCGCGGCGAAATTCGTTACCAAGCACTTCGACGGAGTGTGGCTTATACGAGAGGGCTGGTAGATCGAGGGTTGTCTTGTTTATAACGTGTGTTGAGACCTGGAATTCGTTTTGTTGACGGCATCGTGCGGCGAAAGCCCATTGAACGCCGCTGTGGTCGACCCCGAGGTACGTTACAACTGCATACACGTATCATACATCGACTCTAATACGTTACCATTTTTCCCAATCATAGCAACCACTTCACTACCAATCTATGGGTCGTAAAGAGGGTCAGTTCTATGGTCTCGCTCGAACACGCTGACTCACTGATAACTAATTTGGCCCTAGTCCCCCCGAGGTTATAGAGAGAAGTGTACATATACTACACCTTCGATGGATATATACGGGGATCCAAGGGCTGGAAACAGGTCTCGGCGGGCAAGGACACGTTCGAAGTAATCCCAACAACCGGTATTGAACGCCTCAGCTAAGGGACAGTCATATACGATCGTGACACTGTCCACTTCGGGAAGCGGAGGGAGGCCATTGAACGCCTCCTCCCAAAACCGGGTGTTCGTCTTGCGGAGTTGCGGTCCGATGGTCAGTGACTTCAAGGTCCACTTCCTTGACAAATGGTCCATGAACGCTTTGACCAAATGTTAGATCCGTCGTCTTCTGGAGTTGAGCGGTGTGCGCCCACCTTGGAAACCTCCTGGCTCTCTGCACGCAACTTGGAACTGTTCCGCCGGAGATGCAGAGACCGCCGCCGCGACGCGTCGTGTCTTCTCAGAAGACCCTACGTCGCACACCAGGGCAGCGAGCGACTCCACACCCAAAGCGGCGTCCTCAATTAAATTCGAAACGTCGATCAACGTCCCGGTCGACGAGGAAGAGGAAAGTTGGAGATCTTTGATGCTAAGTTTGTGCTCCGGCAGCCCAGCAAACACGTTTCCGACAGCAGGTTTCCCCCGGGTAACACAACCCCTAAGGAAGAGTGAATTGCAAAGCGGGAATGAGCGAATGAGAGACACCATCTCCTGGAGAAACGGCATCCGTATAACCCAAGTTCGGTGACGGTGGAACCTAGCGCGGTGATTGTTTCCCTCAAGTCTTCTGGTCGGGCCGGGATCGGTTGAAGGGCACTTCCGACAGCCAAAGGCAGTCCAAAGTACGATATCGGGCAAATACTCCAAGGATGACGAGGCAATCCTTCCAATAAGCCTCCGATATCGGTTTCCCATCGTTGATGCCGAGGTCAAGAGAACGGATATGTTGGAACGCGCCTGCAGCGACTAGTTGGGCGCACTCCTTGAGGCGGTCGAGGGTGTTAACGGTGAGGTGGCGGCCAAGGCAAGACAGCGCGACGTAACGAAATTCGCGCGATACTCGGGAGCAGGCGCGTATGGTGTCCTCATCGTCCCCAATTCTGAGGATCATCCCGATTATCTCGGGAGGGAGTGTGCGCCAACGCTGTCTCGTGCTAGAGCTGCGAGTGGGTGGTTTGAGACCATGTGAGACTACGAGGAATTTATGACCAACCTGATGGTTCCATCTCTCTTGCCTTTCTTCTTCGACTTTTCTTTCATCATGGGGGAGGAGAGAAACCTGGTTGATGTGGGGAACGGCCTTCCACCACCTTGGTCCTTGGGTCTAGTACCCCCGTTGGCACGACCGAAATCGTGTACTCTTTCAAGGGAAATTAGCTTTCCGTCCGTTTCTGAATCTATATACAAAACATTTATTTGCTGGGTATAACTAGAGGTACAAAGCAATCGTATGTATGGCGGGATCCAGTTTGGCACAGGGCTGCGGACGAACACGGGACATGGTCCCAGGATAATGGAGGGCGGCCAGGGGTAGGGGGAAGCGGGGATCTCCAGCGCCATGCCGACGGCGGCGAGGGGGGCGTCCGAGCAGCAGCACCATACAACAAGAGGGCGTTGGAGTTGAACGTTGAAAGTCAAAAGCCGGACAACCCCGGTCACATCTCGTTAGGTCATTTACACACCACAAAGCGGCAGGGGTGGTACATCCCCATCGCCTGAGCCAGGGGCGCGGATCGTGGGCCGTGCTTTACCGACGCTGCACCAGGGACTCGGGGAGCGGTCGTTTGGCATCGGCCTCAGAACAAACCAAACACCGCTCTCTCACTCACCGAGTCTATAGTCAGGTTGAAACGTTGAGATCTAAAGGAGTGGGGTCACACTGCTACCTTTTGTGATTAGGCTTGCATGCACGGCGGCGGTCGTTTTCGGGTTTCGTCGCGTCTACCCAGCTAAATCTCAGAGCGTCCGCTTGCGGTGCGGATTTTTTTCCGGACGGTAGTCCGCTGGGCCGAGGCGGAGCGTATGTTGTACCCTCTGAGGTTTTGGGGTTTTGGTAGAGGGGGCGTCGAAGTCCAAGGAAATATCGTAGCGTCCTTGTGCCATAACCGGGACTGCAGGCCCGCG
>Ga0307516_10005084_pt1 | contig 15902 bp, 14 predicted proteins | sample 19_EM_MG_FD_203310 | JGI IMG/M metagenome (GOLD analysis project Ga0307516, IMG submission 203310) | Populus trichocarpa ectomycorrhiza microbial communities from riparian zone in the Pacific Northwest, United States - 19_EM | ecosystem: Host-associated > Plants > Roots > Unclassified | place...
CGCCCGCAAGCGGCGCCGGCCCCGCCAGCACCGGCACGCCGAGTGCGCGCAGGTCATCGACCAGCCGCTGCACATCACCTTGCCAGTCGTAGGCGCGCAGCTTGCGCCAGGTGCGCTCGCCGATCTGGTCGAAGGGCGGCGGCAGTTCGCTGGTGGGCGGCGGCGCGTCGAAGCCGTCGCAGAGCAGCGGAACGATCTGCGCGTTCGCTTCGAGAGCATCGGCCAGTTCGCGCCGCACCGGGTCGTCGGGGTCGTTGATGCGCAGTTGCCCGGCAGCGTCGGTCGCGGCGAGCAGCTGGGGCGTCATCAGCAAGAGCAGCACCGGGCGCTGGTCGAGCAGTTGTTGCACTTCGTCGCGCCAGCGCGAGCCACCGCGCAGATCGTCCTTGTCGAGAAACACCTGGGCGTCGCCGAACACGGTGCCGAGGTCGCGCGCCAACGCCGTGGCCTTGTCCTTGCCGTCGCTGCTGCGGTAGCTGATGAAGATGCGGGCTGCCATGGCGCGCGAGTTTAGAGAGCACCTTGGGCCGAGTCACGATAATCGCGCATGAACCGAACCGAATCTTCCACTCCCCCGCCCTTCAGCGAGCTGCCCTTGTCGGCCGCCGCCCTTGCCAACCTGGAACAGCTCGGTTACCTCGGCATGACGCCGGTGCAGGCAGCAGCCCTGCCGATCGCACTGGCCGGCCACGATTTGATCGCGCAGGCCAAGACCGGCAGCGGCAAGACCGCCGCTTTCGCGCTGGCCCTGTTGAACCGCCTGAAGCTCGACGACCCCGCGCTGCGCTTCAAGGTGCAGGCGCTGGTGCTGTGCCCGACGCGCGAACTGGCCGACCAGGTGGCCGTGGAGATCCGCCGCCTGGCGCGCAGCGAAGACAACGTGAAGACGCTGACACTCTGCGGCGGCGCGCCGATGCACACGCAGAAGGCGAGCCTGGAGCACGGCGCGCACGTCGTCGTAGGCACGCCGGGCCGCATCATCGACCACCTGGAGCGAGGCCACCTCGTGCTGGAGGCGCTGAACACGCTGGTGCTCGACGAGGCCGACCGCATGCTCGACATGGGCTTCTTCGACGACATCGCGAAGGTCGCGAAGCAGTGCCCGAAGGAACGTCAGACGCTGCTGTTTTCGGCCACCTACCCCGAAGGCATCGTCAAGCTGAGCCAGCAGTTCATGCGCGCGCCGAAAGAGGTGAAAGTGCAGGCGCAGCACACCGCGAGCCAGATCGAACAGCGCTTCTACGAAGTGAAGAACGACGAGCGCCTGCACACCGTCTCGCTGCTGCTGAACCACTTCCGCCCGGTCAGCACGCTCGCGTTCTGCAACACCAAACAGCAGTGCCGCGACCTCGTCGACGTGTTGCTCGCACAGGGTTTTTCGGCGCTGGCACTGCACGGCGAGCTGGAGCAGCGCGAGCGCGACCAGGTGCTGGTGCAGTTCGCCAACCGCAGCTGTTCGGTGCTTGTGGCAACCGACGTGGCAGCACGCGGCCTCGACATCACACAGCTCGAAGCGGTGATCAACGTCGACACCTCGCTCGACCCGCAGGTGCACATCCACCGCATCGGCCGCACCGGGCGTGTCGACGAAACCGGCCTGGCTCTGAGCCTGGCCAGCATGGACGAGATGGGCAGCGTCGGCAAGATCGAGCAAGTACAAGGCGCCGAGGTGAAGTGGTTTCCGCTCGCTGAGCTCACACCTGCGCCGGGCGGCAAGCTGCAGCCGCCGATGGTCACGCTGCAGATCGTCGGCGGGCGCAAGGAAAAGATCCGCGCCGGCGACGTATTGGGCGCCTTGACCGGCGAGGCCGGTTTCACCGGCGCGCAGATCGGCAAGATCAACGTCAACGAGTTCTCGACCTACGTGGCGGTCGACCGGCAGATCGCGCGCGCCGCGCTGCAGCGCCTGTCGGCCGGCAAGGTGAAGGGGAAAAAGGTCAAGGTGCGCCTGCTGGACGAAGGCTTCGGCACACGCTGAAGCGCCGCTCGGCGTGTCGCCCGTCAGGCGCATCAAAGTGTAATTGCGATTGATATGGGATATTTTCCCATTTAAAGTGCGCACATGGTCGGCCGCAGGGGTCGGCCCGTCTGCCCGTCATTCGCAAAAGGACCCGACCATGTTCAACCGACCACAGCTTCCGACCCGCCGCCTCGCGGCGGGCGTTGCCCAAATCCTGTGTATCGCCGTGATGCTCGCCGGGTGCGGCGGGGGTGGCAGCGACAGCGGTTCGTCCGACACCGCGACCACCTACGCTTCAGGCCCGATCACCGGCTTCGGCTCGGTCATCGTCAATGGGGTGCGCTTCGACGACACGTCGGCCCGCATCACCGATGACGACGACGTGGCGCTCGGCCGCGACGAACTGCGCCTGGGCATGATGGCCGAGGTGCAAGGCGCCGGTGTGGCCACCGACAGCATCGGCCGTCATGGCCGCGCACTGGTCATCCGCATCGGCAACGAGATCGTCGGCCCCGTGAGTGCGGTGGACGCCACCGCCAAGACGCTGACCGCCCTCGGCCAGACCGTCGACGTGACCGACAACACCGTGTTCGGCGAGCGCATCACCGGCGGCCTGGCCGGCATCGCCGTCGGCACCGTGATCGAAGTGAACGGCGCACTCAACGTGACGACCGGCCACTACATCGCCACACGCATCGACGTGCGGCCCAACGCGCCGTACTTCCGGCTGCGCGGCGTGATCAGCGGGCTCGACACCACCGCCAAGACCTTCAAGATCGGCGACGCATTGATCTCCTACGCCGGCCTGTCCACGACCGACGTGTTCGCCTCGCTCGCCAACGGCTTGCTGGTGCGCGTGCGCCTGCAGACCACGCAAGTGGCCGGCGCCTGGGTCGCCACGCGCATCGCCGGCGGCGTGCGCAAGATCGAGAACCAGGACGAGGCCGAGATCCATGGCCTGGTCACCAACTTCACCTCGGTCACGCAGTTCAGCGTCAACGGCATTGCGGTCGACGCGACCAATGCCACTTTCCCGGACGGCCAGACCGGGGTGGTGCTGGGCGCGCGCGTCGAAGTCGTTGGCAAGGCGGTCGATGGCGTGATCGTGGCCAGCAAGGTCGAGCTCGAAGACCAGCGTGAACTGCACATCCGCGGCTTCGAGCTGCACGGCGACATCACCGCGATCGACACCACACTGAAGACCTTCGTGCTGCGTGGTGTGACCGTGAACTACGCCACCGCCGTGGTCTACAAGGACGGCACCGAGGCCGACCTGAAGGTGGGCGCGCAGGTCGAAGTCAAGGGTGTGCTCAACCTCGACGGCAAGACGCTCGCCGCCGTGCTGATCGACTTCGAGAAGTGATGAAATGCACCGGCAGGTGCGCGGCGCGGGCCTCTTAAACTCGCCCGATGCCCGCCCTGCCGCCCAAGCGCCCGCGTGCGAAAGCAAGCCGCGCCCCGGCCGCCCCGAGCGAGCCGGGGCGCAGCCGTGTGGCGAGCCCCGACCAGACCACCCTGCTGAACACGCTGGCCGCGCTGATCGAACCGATGGCCACGCTCGCGGTGGCCGAGGGCGTGCCGCTGGCGGCAGTGCAAGACCTGGTGAAGATGGCCTTCGTCGACGCGGCCAGGAGCGCCCACCCGGCCCTGCCGGCGCATGGCGCGGTCAGCCGCATCAGCACCGTGACCGGGCTGCACCGGCGCGAGGTGGCGCGCATCATGCAGCTCGACCGGACAGCCGTACCGACACGGCGCTCGCCGGCCTCGCAGGTGTTCACGCGCTGGCAGTCCGACCCGGCGCTGAAAGACCGCCAGGGTGAAGCGCTCGCGCTGCCGCGCCAGGGCCCGGCGCCGAGCTTCGAAGCGCTGGTGCAGTCGGTCACGCGCGACGTTCACCCACGCAGCCTGCTCGACGAGTTGTGCCGGCTCGGCCTGGCCCGGCTCGACGACGACGACACCGTGCACCTGACCGGCGCTGTCTTCGTACCGCAGGGCGATGACGAACGCATGCTCGCCTACCTCGGCAACAACGTCGGCGATCACCTGCGCGCGGCGGTGGCCAACGTGGTGTCTGACAAGCCGCCGCACTTCGAGCAGGCGGTGTCGGCCGACGGCCTGTCGCCCGAATCGCTGGCCGCGTTCGAACAGATCGTGCGCACCCAGTGGCGGGCGCTGCTGGCCGCCACCGCGCCGGCACTGCAGCAGATGATCGACGCCGACCGCGCCGCCGGCCGCAGCGACGACGGCCGCGTGCGCATGGGCCTCTACAGCTACAGCGAACGGCCACCGGCCGCCACCACGACACCCGAACCTGCGGCCGCGCCCAAGCGCAAACCTGGCCGGCCGAAGAAGGAAACCTGATCATGATCTTGCGCCGCCTGCACGGTTCGACTTTCGCCCACGCGCGGGCCTGGGGCCGCACGCTGCTGATGAGCCTGTTTCTGGTGGCCTGCGGTGGCGGCGTCGAAAGCGGCGGCACCGGTGGCAACTCGAGCGCGTCTTACGCCAGCGGGCCCATCACCGGCTTCGGCTCGGTGATCGTCGGCGGCGTGCGCTTCGAAGACAGCGCCGCCGCCGTCACCGATGCCGACGGCGACACACGCAGCCTCGACGACCTGAAACTCGGCATGACGATCATTGCGCGCGGCACCCCGATCGCCGCCGACGGCAGCAGCGCGGCCACGAGCATCGTCTACGGCAGCGCGATCGTCGGCCCGGTCAGCGCGATCGACATCAATGCGGCCTCGCTGACCGTGCTCGGCCAGACGGTCGACGTGCTCCCGACGACGGTCTTCGAAGAAAGCCTGGGCGGAGCGATCGCCGCGCTCTCGGTCGGCGACGTGCTCGAGGTGTATGCCCTGCTCGACACTGCGACGCAGCGCTACAGCGCCACGCGCATCGAACGCCGGGCCGTGGCGCTGGTCTACCACCTGCGCGGCGTGGTCGCGAACCTGAACACCAGCACGCGCAGCTTCACGGTGGGCGGCGAGAGCATCTCTTACGCCGGGCTGAGCGGGAGCGACGTGCCGGCGGGCCTGGCCAACGGCAGCATCGTGCGCGTCATCCTGCGCACCACGGCCCTCACCGGTGTGCGCGACGCGCTGCGGCTGCGGCTCGGCGTGATCGCACCCCACGACTTCGACGAAGTGCGCATCGAAGGGCTGATCAGCGCGTTCACGTCGAGCGCCGTGTTCAGCGTCGACGGCGTGGCGGTGGACGCGGCGCAGGCGAGCTTCCCCGACGGGACCTCCGGCCTCGCGCTGGGCGTGCGCGTGGCGCTGGAGGGCACGGTGAACAACGGCGTGCTCAACGTGTCGCGGGTACAGATCAAGAGCCAGGCGCAGGTCGAGATCGACGGCTTCGAGCTGCGCGGTCTGATGACCGGCCTGGACACCACGACCCAGCGTTTCACGCTGCGCGGCGTGAGCATCGACTACAGCGGCCCGGTGGACTACCGCGACGGCACCGAGGCCGACCTGCGGCCGCTCGCGAGCGTGGAAGTGCGCGGGCGCCTGTCGCTCGACGGCACGCGGCTGGTGGCCACGCGCATCACGTTCCGGCGCTGAATCGACGCGGAAGTTTCAATCGACGACGAGGCCGTCCATGCGCAGCACTTCGAAGTGGCTGCCCTGGACCTGACGCAGTTCGCTGGCGAGCGCGTCGTTGTTCCAGCGCTCGTCGGGTGCACCGCTCACATACCAGTTGCTGCCGTTGTCGGCCACGATCATGCCGAAGGTCTTCATCGCGGTCAGCAGCGCGCGGGTCTCGGCGCTGAAGCTCGCCGGGATCACGTAGCTGGCTTTCAGGCGCACGCGCATGCCCATCGGCGGCAGGGTCGCGCTGCTGTTCGACGAGGCCGAATGCGAGGCCGGCGGCACGTAGGCGCTGCGCGAGCGCGACACCGTGAAGCGCAGCGCGTGTTGAATACCGCCCGGGCCGAGCGCGGCTTCTTCATAACGCGCGAGGCCGGGGAAGATCGGCAGACCGGCGGCGTCGGCGCTGGTCCAGCCGGGTTGCGCGGTCGGGCGCACGCTGTTGCTGTCGAGGTGGAACACGGCGCCGCAGCCGGCGTTCCACGTGCCGTTCGGGTTCAGGAACGCTCGGTAGAGCTCGTAGAGCCGGTTGTTGTCGCGGTCGATCACGAGCACGTGGCGGTCACCGCCGGTGGCGGGCGCGCCTTCGACCGGGGCGTTCGCCGGCACAGGGTAGGGGCCGGGGTCGCTCTCGCTCGGGTAGTCGGTCCAGGTCATCGCCACGCGCGCCTGCGTGCCCGAGACCACGACGTAGGGAATGCCGATCGGCGAACCCAGGTAGGTGCCCGAGCCGAAGTCGGCATGCAGACCGGTGGTCAAGCCGATGCTGGCGATCAGCGCATCGGAGTTCGGGTCGACCGGGGCCGAGGACACGTCGGTGTTCCAGGCGTTGCCGGCCGGGAAAGAGAGCGCGCCGTTGAGCGCAGCGCCGATGCCGAGGGCGGCGCGCGAGAAGTTGCCGTAGCTCGTTGCCGCCGGTGCCGGTGCGGGCACAGGCGCGGGGGTAGGCGCGGGCGATGGTGCAGGGGTTGGTGCCGGCGCGGGCGCTGGTGTCGGCGAGGGTGCGGGTGCCGGCGCGGGTGATGGCGACGGCGCGGGTGCCGGAGCCGGAGCCGGCGCGGTGGCCACCGTGCCCTCGCTGCCGCCCCCACCGCAAGCGGCGAGCCAGAGTGCAGACAAGGTGGTGAGCGCAGCGCGTCGATCGGGTTGGGTCACGAACGATCCCTTCGAGCCCGTGCGGGCGGTGCGCGATTGTTGGCCCGCGCGAGCCGCGCGCGGTGCAAGCGCATGTGACATCACGCTCCGTTTGCGCGCCGCGTCGAAGCGGCTTCAGCGCACCACGTGCAAGCGGTCGGGTTCGCCCTCGTCTTCCGCTTCTTCGCCCAGGAAACCGCCGCTCTGGTGCGCCCACAGCCTCGCGTACAGCCCGCCGTGCGCGAGCAGGCTGCGGTGGTCGCCCTGCTCGACCATGCGACCCTTGTCGAGCACGATCAGCCGGTCCATCGCGGCGATGGTCGACAGCCGGTGCGCGATCGCGACCACGGTCTTGCCTTCCATCAGCCGGTACAGGCTGGCCTGGATCGCGGCTTCGACTTCGGAGTCGAGCGCACTGGTCGCTTCGTCGAGCAGCAGGATCGGCGCGTCTTTCAGCATCACCCGCGCGATCGCGATGCGCTGGCGCTGCCCGCCCGAAAGTTTCACGCCGCGCTCGCCGACGTGCGCATCGAAAGCGCTGCGGCCGGCGGGGTCGGTCAGGCCCTGGATGAATTCCAGCGCTTCGGCACGCGTGGCCGCCTTGAGCATCAAAGCGTCGTCGGCATCGGGCCGGCCGTACAGGATGTTGTCGCGCACCGAGCGGTGCAGCAGCGAGGTGTCCTGCGTGACCATGCCGACCTGCGCGCGCAGGCTGTCCTGCGTGACCTGGGCGATGTCCTGCCCGTCGATCAGCACACGGCCGCCTTCCACGTCGTAGAGCCGCAGCAGCAGGTTCACGACCGTGCTCTTGCCCGCACCCGAGCGGCCGACCAGTCCGACCTTCTCGCCAGGGCGGATGTGCAGCGACAAGCCGTCGATCACACGCCGCGTGCCGCCGTAGGCGAAGCTCACCTGCTCGAAGCGCACGTCGCCGCGGCTCACGTTCAGCGCTTTGGCACCAGGCGCGTCGAGCACGGCGTGGGGCCGGCTCAGCGTGTTGATGCCGTCCTGCACCGTGCCGATGTGTTCGAACAGCGACGCCATCTCCCACATCACCCAGTGCGAAATGCCGTTCAGGCGCAGCGCCATCGCGGTGGCGGCGGCGAGCGCGCCGATGCCGACGGCGCCGCGGGTCCACAGCCACAGCGCCACGCCGGCGGTGCTGGCGATCAGCGCCATGCTGAGCGCATGGTTGACGATCTCGAAGCTCGTCACCAGGCGCATCTGGTGCTGCACGGTGCCAAGGAATTCCTGCATCGCCGTGCGCGCGAAGCTCGCCTCGCGGCGCGCGTGCGAAAACAGCTTGACGGTGGCGATGTTGGTGTACGCGTCGGTGATGCGCCCGGTCATCAGCGAGCGTGCGTCGGCCTGCGCCTTGGCCACACGCCCGAGCCGCGGCACGAAGGCCCACAGCGCCACGCCGTAGAGCGCGAGCCAGGCCGTGAACGGCAGCAGCAGCCAGGCGTCGAACCCGCCCAGCATCGCCATGATGGTGACGAAGTAGATGACGACGAACACGAGAAGCTCGGCCAGGATCATCCACGCGTCGCGCACCGCCAGCGCCGTCTGCATCACCTTGGTGGCGATGCGGCCGGCGAACTCGTCCTGGTAGAAGTGCATGCTCTGCGCGAGCATCAGGCGGTGGAAATTCCAGCGCAGCAGCATCGGGAAGTTGCCGGCCAGCGACTGCTGCTTCAGCAGCGACTGCAGCGCCACCAGCAGCACGCTGGCGGCCAGCACGCCGGCCAGCCACGACAGCTTGTGGCCTTCATCGGACCACAGCTGCGCGGGCGTGGCCTTGCCCAGTCCGTCGACGATGGTGCCGAGAAAGGCGAACAGCAAGGCCTCGAACGCGCCGATCACGGCCGTGCACAGCGTCATCCAGAGCATGTAGTGGCGCAGGCCACGGGTGCAGGCCCACATGAACGCGACGAAACCGCGCGGCGGTACTGCCGGCGCTTCGTCGGGAAACGGATTCAACAGCTTTTCGAACAGGGCGAACACGCGGGTGCTCCTGGGTCGGCGATCGGACGGGGAAGCAGGAAGGGCGGGCTTTCTGGCGACTCTTCGAGGCGAATGGCGCACCAAGCTTGTGCTTGCGCAAACAAATGCGCACCTCGAATGCCCACGTTAGGCGTTGGGATCTAGGGTTTTCCCTTATTCTTCAGTCTTCCTCACAAGAACGCATCTTTCCATGTTTTCCATCCTGAAGTCGATCAAGAGCCTGTTCAGCGTGTCCGCCTCGGTGGAGCAGGACCGCGACGAACAGTACCTGGCCGAAGCCGCCGACATCTACGACCTGGAGCGCCGCATGCGCCAGATCGATTCCGGCCGCCACAACCTGTACGCGATCGGGTCTTACGGCATCCTGATGCGCTGAGTGGCGAGCAGGCGCAGACTTCTGCGCATGACGCCACCCCCCCCACCGCCATCGCCTCGCCGTTTGCGCCGCCGAATCGTCGGCGGTCTGGGCGCGACACTCGCGCTTCCGGTGTTCATCCGCCACGCGCTCGCCCAGGCGACGCTGCGGCCCACACCGGCGCAGACCGAAGGCCCGTTTTACCCGGTGAAACTGCCGGACGACACCGACTTCGACTTGCTCGCCCAAGGCAAGCTGCGCTACACGCGCGGCGCCGCCACCTGGCTCGATGGTACGGTGACCGACACCACCGGCCACCCTTTGCGCGGCGCGGTGGTCGAGATCTGGCAATGCGACGAGCAAGGCCACTACCATCACCCCGGTGACGGCGGCACGGCCGACCCGGCGTTCCAGGGCTTCGGGCGCGTCGTGGCGGGAAACGACGGCAGCTACCGCTTCCGCACCATCCGCCCTGCCCCCTACACCGGGCGCACGCCGCACATCCACGTCAAGGTCAGGCTGGCACAACGCGAGTTGCTGACGACACAGCTCTACGTCGAAGGCGACCCGGGGAACCCGCGCGACTTCCTTTGGCGCCGCCTGAGCGCCGAAGACCGGGCCGCCATCACCGTGCCTTTTGCGCCGGTCGCCGATGGCTTGCAGGCGCGTTTTGGCATCGTCGTCGACGCGTGAAACACAGCCCTTCGCGGGCATGACATAAAACGAAACACGCCGATACCGCCGCGAAAGGACAGCCGCGCCTCGCCTGGGCACGATGACATCCGTGCTGAAACCACGCCCTGTCATTCACCCCACCCTCAAAGGAAACCCCATGCGACCCTGGATCAAACGAAGCCTCATTGCCGTGTTCGGCGCGAGCATTCTTGTTGGCGGCCTCACGGCCTGCGGCCATCACCGCCACGGCAACTGGCAGGCGAGCGAAGAAGACTCGGCCAAGATGCGCACCCGCATGCTCGAGCGCGCGGCCAAGGAGCTGAGTCTGGACGAAGCGCAGAAAGCGCGCCTGGCCACCCTGGCCGACAAACTGCGCGAACAGCGTTTGGCCCTGCTGCCCCAAGGCACCGACCCGCGTGCCGACATGCAGGCGCTTGTGGCCGGAACCAAGTTCGATCGCGAAAAGGCGCTGGCCTTCGTCGACGCCAAGACCGGAGCGATCAAGAGCAAGAGCCCCGAAGTGATCGCCGCCGCCGCCGATTTCTACGACAGCCTGAAGCCCGAGCAGCAACTCAAAGTGCGCGAGTTCATGGCCAAGCGGCGCGGCTGGGGCCACCGCGGCTGAGAGCTTGAAAGGCAGGGCGCGGCGCGTTGGCGACAATCGAGCCATGCGCCGCATCCTGCTGATCGACGACGACGAGCTGCTGGCGCCGCCGCTGGCCGCTTTTTTCAAGCGCTTCGACTTCGAGCTCGACAGCGCGACGCTGCCGAGCGCGGGCCTGGCAAAGCTGCGCGCTGAACACTTTGATGCCGCAATCCTCGACGTGATGCTGCCCGAGATCGACGGCTTCGAGCTGTGCCGCCAGATCCGCCGCGAAAGCGACCTGCCCGTCATCATGCTGACGGCGCGTGGCGACGTGATGGACCGTGTCGTCGGCCTGGAGATCGGCGCCGACGACTACGTGCCCAAACCCTTCGAACCGCGCGAATTGCTGGCGCGTTTGCAGACCGTGTTGCGGCGCGCGCGCCTGCCCTCACCCAACAACAAGCGGCTCAGCTTCGACGGTTTATCGATCGATCTCGAACGCCGCCAGGTGCAATGCGCCGGGAGCACGGTCGAACTCACCAGCACCGAGTACGAACTGCTGGTGATGCTGGCGAGCGAGCCGCAGAAGGTGTTCGACCGCGACCAGATCCTCAACAAGCTGCGGGGCCACGAGGCCGAACTGCACACCCGCGCGGTCGACATTCTCGTGAGCCGCTTGCGCAAGAAGCTCGAACCGCTGGACTGCATCAAGACACTGCGCAACGCCGGCTACACCTTCGCCGGAGCGCGCCTGTGAGCGCTGCGCATCCGCGCTGGCGGCGGCACTGGCAGCGCACGCGCCATTCGCTGGGCGCGCGGCTGGTGTTGCTGTTCCTGCTGTTCGCACTCGCCGTGACGGTCACCTTCCTTGCCGGCATGCAGTCGGCACTGCGCTTCGGCTGGCACGACTACGCACGGCCTCTCGTCTCGGACTATGTCGACACGCTCGTGCTGCAGATCGGCACGCCGCCGGATGTCGAGAAGGCCCGCGCGCTCGCTGCCCACCTGCCGCTGCGCATTCGCATCGAAGGGCCGGTGGTCAACTGGTCGTCGCACCCGAACGACCGGCGCGAGGAATGGCGCCGCCAGGCCCACCCTGAGCGCGAGCGCAGCGGTAGCTCATGGCGCCCGGTGCGCGTGCTGGCCGACGGCCACCGCGTCAGCTTCGGCCTGGCCAACCTGCCCCGCGGCGACGACTCACCCGAAGACGAACCGCGCCTGATCGGCTGGGTCACGCTGGCCGTGCTGCTCGTGCTCACCGCCTTCGCTTACCTCACGGTGCGGCGTTTGCTGCGCCCGCTGAACGACATCCGCGCCGGTGCGCTGCGTTACGGCAGCGGCGATTTCTCGCAGCCCATTCCCGCGCGCCGCCGCGACGAGCTCGGTGACCTCGCGCTGCAGATCAACGGCATGGCCGACGGCCTGCACCACATGCTCGACGCCAAACGCCAGCTGCTGCTGGCGATCAGCCACGAGCTGCGTTCGCCGTTGACCCGCGCGCGGCTGAACGCCGAGCTCGTCGACGAAAGCGATGCGCGCAGCGCGCTGCTGCACGACCTCTCGGAAATGCGCGACCTGATCACCGACCTGCTCGAAAGTGAGCGCCTGGCCGGCGGCCACTCGGCATTGCAGCTCGAGGCCACCGACCTGAACACGCTGGTGCGCGAGCTGGTGCAGGCGCAGTTCGGCGAGCGCGGCGTCACGCTCGATCTGGCCGCCGATCTGCCGGCGCTGAAGCTCGACCCGACACGCGTCAAGCTGCTGCTGCGCAACCTGCTCGACAACGCCTTGCGGCACGGCGGCGGGGCCGGCGAGCCACCCATCGTCAGCACCTCACGGCAGGACAAGAGCGTGCTGCTCGGTGTGCGTGACCACGGCCCCGGCGTCAGCGATGCGCAGCTGCAGCAGCTCGGCGGCGCCTTCTATCGCGCCGATGCAGCGCGTGCCCGCAGCACCGGTGGTGTGGGCCTGGGCCTCTACCTGTGCCGCCTGGTAGCCGAAGCCCACGGCGGCAGCTTGACGATTCGCAACGCCCAACCCGGCTTGGCGATCGAGGTGCGCCTGCCTACTTCTTGACCTTCGACCACTCGCGCAAAGCCGCCAGCGTCTTCTCGACGTGTTTGCTCGGGTTCAGGCTCTGGTAGTTGTAGACGATGGAGCTGTCGGGCGCGATCACGTAGGAAATGCGGTTGGCGTAGTCGGGCATGATCATCATCGCCGCGTCGTAAGACTTGATCACGGTCTTGGCCGAGTCCGAGGCCACCGCGAACTTGCCCTGGCAGGCCTGGGCCGAGAACTTGATCTGCGTGTCGATGTCGTCGGTCGACACGCCGACCACGGTGGCGCCCAGCGCTTCGAACTTGGCGGTGGCTTCGGCGAACTCGTGCGCTTCGGCCGTGCAGCCGACCGAAAACGCCGCCGGGAAGAAGTACAGAACGACCGGCCCCTTGGCCAGCGTCTCGGCGAGCGAGAACTTGAAGGCCTGCCCGGCGAGCGCCGCCGAGGTTGTAAAGTCGGGCGCTTTTTCTCCGACATCGAGCGCAGCCCATGCGGGGGGCGAGATCACCAGCGCCGCGAGGGCGGAGACCAAGATGCTTTTCATGTTCGACTCCATTGAACTTTGCCTGCCCCGGCCGGTGCCGGGAGCGCAACGAACCGAAGCATACGGCCGGATGAAAGGCCTGGATGCAAGCAATGAGTCGAATCGCCCGCGCCGCCCGCCGGCTTCCGGTTTTTTTGCGCTGCTGGCGCTGGCGTTCGCCGGCCTGTTGACGGGTTGCGGCAGCTTGCCCGAGGCCATTCAGCGCACGCCGTCGCAATCGATTGCGCCGAGTGTGAAGACCGCGCTGGGGCAGATCGCCCAGGCCTCCACACCGTCGCCCGAACAGTCCGGCGTGCGCCTGCTGCCGCTCGGCGTGTACTCGCTCGACACCCGGCTGCAGCTGGCGCAGCGCGCGCAGGCCACGCTCGACGTGCAGTACTACCAGCTCGAAAACGACCCCACCGGCCGCCTGCTGCTGCGCCAGCTGCGCGACGCCGCCCGGCGCGGCGTGCGCGTGCGCCTGCTCGTCGACGACCTGTACACGACCCACAGCGACGGCCTGCTGCGCGCGCTCAGCGCCCACCCGAACATCGAAGTGCGCTTGTACAACCCGTTCTGCTGCGCACGCGGCAGCGGCGTGGCCGGGCGTTATGCGGCGTCGCTGTTCGACTTCGGGCGGCTGAACCACCGCATGCACAACAAGATGTTCATCGCCGACGGGGCCATGGCCGTGGTCGGTGGGCGCAACATCGCCGACGAATACTTCCTGCGCCACGCGCAGCAGAACTTCCTCGACATGGACGCGTTCGTGATGGGACAGGTCGTCGGCCAGATGGCCGGCATCTTCGACACCTACTGGAACAGCGACGTGGTCGTGCCGATCGAGGCGGTCGGCGACAAGGTGGCGCGAACCGCCGCCGAGCGCGAAGCCGCGCAGGCCTACTTCAACGAACAGCTCGACACGCTGCCGCCTTCGGCCGCGATCGAGTTGCCCGAGGTCGACGTGCTCGGCTACGGCCCGCTCGGCGAAGACTTCGAAGCCGGCCGCGTCGGCCTGGTCTGGGGTCAGGCCCGCGCCTTTGCCGACCCGCCCGACAAGCCGCTGAAGAAGACCGCCGACGAAGCCTTCAAGACCAGCGTCACGAACGACGTGGTGATGGCGCTGTGGCTGGCCGACAGCGAACTCGTGTTGACGTCGCCCTACCTGATCCCCGGCCCGGCAGGCATGCGCTCGATCGACGGGCTGCGTGCCAAGGGCGTGAAGATCACGATCATGACCAACTCGCTCGCTGCCACCGACGAGCCGCTCGTGCACACCGGCTACTCGCGCTACCGCATTGCGATGCTCAAGGCCGGTGTCGACCTCTATGAAGTGAGCCCGACCCGCACGCAGGCGACCAAGCGGCTGGGCATGTTCGGCAAGTCGCTCGGGCGGCTGCACGCCAAGACCGCGGTGATCGACCGCAAGACCATCTTCATCGGTTCGATGAACCTCGACCCGCGCTCAGCCAGCGCCAACACCGAATTCGGCATGCTGATCGACAGCCCGGCCGCGGCGAAAGAACTGCTGCGCGTGATCAACATCGGCCGCCTCGAGAGTTCGTACCGCGTGCGGCTCGAACCCAAGGGCTCGGGCCTGCAATGGCTCACGACCGATGGCGACGTGGAAGTGATCCTCGGCGTCGAGCCGGAATCGAGCTGGTGGCTGCGTGCCCACAACTTCCTGTTCGGCCTGTTCGTGCCGGAACAGCTCTTGTAGGCCGCACGACAACCGGGGCGTTGCCTCGGCAGCTGTTGCCCCCCCCGCGCCGCCGTGCCGATCAGCCAGCGCGTTCCACCTTGACACCAGCGCTGCGCAGGGCCGCCACGGTCTTGGCGGGCGTGCCGGGCGACACCACGATCAAGGACGCCGCGTGGATCGGAGCGATCACGTAGGGCGAGGCACTGAGCAGCTTCTCGCTGGAAGCCAGCACGACCGTCTCCGCCGCACGCTCATGCAACGCGCGCTTGACGTCGGCTTCTTCGGCATCGCCGGTGCTCAGCCCCACTTTGGGATGGACGCCGGTCACGCCCATGAAGAACAAGTCGGCGCGAAACCGGGACGCCGCCTCGACGACCGTGGCACCCACGTTCACCATCGAGTGCCGAAAGAGCCGCCCGCCCAGCACGATGATGTCGATGTGCGGATGAGCCGCCAGCTCTACCGCCACATTGGGGCTGTGGGTGAGGACGGTGCCGCGTAAGTCTGGCGGCAAGTGACGCGCCACTTGAATGGCGGTGGTCCCTCCGTCGAGAAACACTACCTGGCCGGACTTGATCAGGTTCGCTCCGTGCCGGCCCAGGGCCTGCTTTTCGATCGATGACACCTGTTCGCGCACACGCAGGTCGCCGACGGCCAGAGAAGCCGGCAAGGCACCTCCGTGCACACGTTGAAGCTTGCCGTTCAGCGCCAGCTCACGCAGGTCCCGGCGGATGGTGTCTTCGGACGTGTCCAGTTCCTGGGCCAGGTCCTTGGCCACGATCTGCCCATGGGAAGCAAGGCGTTTGAGGATGAGTTGTTTGCGCTGGGCGGTGAGCATGAATGAAGGTTGCCTGTGACTTGCGGCCGTGCAGCAGGGCATCGTATGATGCACGAACTTGCATGAATCTGCACGAAAGAGAACGATGACTCAAGATTCCGAATCGCGAAGCCGCCCACTGCTTGTTCTCATCGCCGGCCCCTACATGTCCGGCACGAGCGGCGATCCCGCGCGCATCGCCGTCAACCGCGCGCGACTTGAAAGTCAAGCCTTGCCCATTTACCAGCGAGGCCATGTGCCGCTGGTGGGCGAGTGGATCGCATTGCCCATCATCCAGGCCGCAGGCGGCAAGGTGCATGGCGACGAGGTGTTTCAGGAGTACCAGTACCCGGTCGCGCACCGGCTCATCGAGCGCTGCGATGCGGTGCTGCGCATACCGGGCGAATCGCAGGGGGCCGACAAGGACGTGGCCCGGGCCCGTGAATTGGGATTGCTCGTGTGCCACGACGTGCGCGATCTGCCAGATCGTTCCCA
>Ga0307516_10005085_pt1 | contig 15901 bp, 18 predicted proteins | sample 19_EM_MG_FD_203310 | JGI IMG/M metagenome (GOLD analysis project Ga0307516, IMG submission 203310) | Populus trichocarpa ectomycorrhiza microbial communities from riparian zone in the Pacific Northwest, United States - 19_EM | ecosystem: Host-associated > Plants > Roots > Unclassified | place...
CAGGAGTGGTATGCAGCCTGAACCTGTGCAGAGATCCAATACCGAGAGCGGACGAGTGCTGGAGGGAGAGACGATGCTAGCGAGACGAAGAGCCCAGTGCTCAGTCTCTGGGCGGGGTATTAGGGTAAGTGGCCGGGAGAGGAGGCTCAGCGGTCCGAATGGCGTGGTGCCTGGAGTAGTCATGATGCGTCAGGATGAAACCTTGGTTGCGACAACTTACCCAAGATGTACTGGAGTGGTTCACCTCGTAACCTTCGCTCGAGCATAGCCACGAGTGTCGTGGGAGGGTCGGACGGCGTCAGAGCTTCCCTCATCCATCTGAGCTCGAGCCTCGCACTCTGGCGACCCAGGCCGGTGGCAAGTCTGGCAATGAGATCGGCGAGCATGATGAGCACCTGCCTATCAGGGCAATCATGGGGAATGTTTTGTATATGTTTTCACCGTCGGTAGCTTGATACGTGGCGGCGAGTACGTCTTTCCTATGATATATATGCCTCATAAGTTCACCATCAGGAATTTCATCGTCGCGGGTATTCGGCCGTGGATGGTGCACGAACGCTGCACATGCGCCCCATCATTTCGCCTGACCTGGCAACCCCATAAAATAAATAAATAAATAAAATAAAACAATCATAGCAATGGCTCAATGATGTAAATGGTTTGCGGCCGATGTCCTTTGCCTGTCCCACTGGTCTGCTAGCTCGTCAATCGCCTTATCCACGTAGTATATCTGTGCGGCCTCCTCCCTCGTGGCCAGCAAACGACGCTTAAGGTCGAACTTGTGCATGTACCCATGACACTCTCCCTAACCAGCCCACCGCTTATCCTTACTCGTCCAGACACCTCCTTTGTCGACTCCTCATCGTCAGCAATGCCCGCCGCCACTGCATACGTGAACCCAGCCCAGATGTCCCAGGACCAGCTGGCCGAACCCACGCCATCAAAGCGCAGAGCTTGCGCAACCGGAAAACGAAGGCGCGCTCCTACTCCAGACGAGAGCGGGGATTCTTCCTCACAACCACCCCGAAAGAACAGAGATGGCCCCAAAAAAAAGAAAGCTAACCGTGCCTGTGCACATTGTCAGAAAGCTCATCTCACTTGCGACGACTGTAAGTACATAGATAACTTATAGCCGCCTCTCCATCCATCTCACAGGCGCCTGATCTAGCGCGCCCTTGCCAGCGATGTATTAAGCGCGGAATGGCAAACTGTTGCGTCGAAGGACATCGCAAGAAAGCCAAGTATTTGCTCGATGATGACGAACTTGGTATTTCATCAGTAGCATCCTTCCCTGCACTACTCCTGATCACGTGTATAGAGCAACTAAAGAAAAGACAGTCAGCGCCTAAGGAAAAGCAAGAGCCCATCCCTGTACCTTTACCACCACGTAAATTCTTCCTTTTATCTCCCCATTCTTCGTCATGCTAACTGCACCAGCGGACCCGTTCCCAGCCACCGCCGACCCCCTATTCAACCTCAGTTTCGACCCTAATTTTGCATTTGGCTCTGAAGCCGCAAACTTGGAGTATTCTATCCTATCAGCAATATTGGGCAATCCAAGTCCACCAGACTCGGCTAGTGCACCGTCACCCTCACAACCGCCTATCCCTTCCGCTCTCCAGAGTTCAGCCTGGTCCCCTGAACCGTTACACACCCAGCCTCAATACATCCAAAGCAGGTCAGCCAACTCATACGGCCCAGGTTTTGGGGACCAAGTACAACTTGCTATTCCTCCATCTGAAACAGCTCTCCCTCCTTCTCGGTCGTCTCCCACATTCATGTCCTATTCTCCCACGCAGGGTTCAACAGACTTGCAGTATACACATCCATACGACCAGATACAAACAGGCCAAGTCACGGGTTCGATGCAACACGTTCCCTCGCGGTATACCCGCGATGGTAGAAATCCGTCGCCTGCGGTCATGGTACAAGAGACTGGCTCTCAATCGATCGTGTCATCGTCGCATCCATCGCCATCACCAGTGAATTCAATACATCCGAGTGGTTCTGATCATCATTCTGTTCGTATACTTGCTCGCTCTCTAGCCCCCTTACAAAACTAAACGTCACCAGCCTCTCAATGTAACAGCTCCATATGATTACACGGAAGGCTACCACTTCCTTATGAAGCATCTTCCGAGTCGGTGCGTACATTCTCGCGTCGAGACCTCGCGCGTGAGTGGCCCCTGTGGTCAAATCCTAATATTGTGTCTTGGCATCCTTTGGATGTTTTGGGTTTTTGGATGGCAGCTTTGAGAAAAATGACATCCTCCGCATTGTACGAGCACTTGCCATTTACCGCCCGTCACTCATTGCATTGCAAATGCCGTTGACGGAAGCGGATGAAGTATTTGTGGAGAAGTGCTTCCAGCGCTCATTGCTAGTGAGTTACCATGGTCAACGTTGTATCCTTTTACAACATCTAAATCTGCCGTAGGAACTCGAGAAGCTCATTTCATATAGCGGCACTCCGACTGTGGTATGGCGGCGAACTGGGGAGATCTGCCTGGTGGCGCCTGAGTTCTGCATGCTGACAGAATGGCCAATCGATGAATTGGTCGGGAAGAGGAAATATATTTATGAGGTAACAACGATCTTCATCTCAACTTCGTCTATACCCACCGCATCTCACATTACCCTGTCACCAGCTCTTCGAGAACCAATCAGTTGTTGAATATTGGGAAAACTTTGCTACCCATGCATTCGAGAACACCACCAAGTCCGTCTATTCACATTGTGTTCTTCTGAAACCCTCTGGTGCACCGATACCGGCCACGTTTTGCTTCTCTATACGACGCGACATATTTGACTTGCCCAGCATCGTCATAGGTGCGCGAATGCTCCCCTTGCTGCTTCGGATCCACTAACTAGCTACACTTGGTGGCGGCTTGGCGGACACAAAGGTCAGTGGCTGCCACTATTATAGCCAGTGCTGTGGCACCAGCCTTCTCTCCTTGTTTATATCTTCAGCCCTTAAAAAATCGTGGCTTAACTTTATGTATTCCTCCAGTGCTATACAACAACTTATGTGCTAGCGTTTAGATCGCATATTTTCGGTCACTCCTATTTTTCTTCCGCTCACATGCATGGGACATTGCAAAGACCCTGTTTTTAATAGCGAAAACCGGTTATCTCGGTTATTGGTTTAAAAGAAACCTCATTCTATTAGAATCCATGTTCCATTACCATTGCTACTTGCGGGCTGACCGTTTGTTTTTTTACCATTTTTTGTCTTGCCTAGAGACGGTTACTGGGCGTTGCTGTCGACCATAACGCTTTGACTCGTCACATTCAATGGTGCTGTTGGTACCTTATGCTTGGTGGGTGCCTGCCCTTGGCGCGTAAACGCTTGGTCGACGTCGATCGGTGACTGCGTCTGCACGGGCTCGGGAAGTGGACATGCTGGTATTGGGAATAGAATAGAATCTGCACCCTAGATGTATGGATGCATGTACACACTATTTAGAGGAGAAAAGGTGTTCAGCCCTCGGAGTCGAGACTATTATATTGCCTAGAAACGGTTACTACTAACCACGGCATACTTGGACTATGACGAAGAAAAGTCCCATTGTGTTGCCACTCGGCGACGCGATGATCGCAACAACAATATGAGTGCAACGATTGATCATACAGCGAATTGAGATCCTTGATGGGATCATTCGAAAGGCGAAGAGACATAGTATTCGTAGGGTCTAGTAAAGCAGAGCAGTGGCCATTATTCGTCATATCGAGGGTAGCAATCAATTGAAAATGTAATGGGTCCATAAACGAAACAGGAGATTGTGAAACCGCTATATCCACAGAATTGAGCGAGTAAATCGGAGGAAGGTAATGTCCGTGATCCCTGTCAACGGCCTCAATTCGACGAAGGGTACTTTGGATAATAATACGACGGCATGCGGGAATCGTGACGTCTCGTTCATTACACGGTGTCCTGGATATTTGCATACTCGCTCTCAATACCCGGCTCGATCAAACTGGCGTGTCCAAGAATGAGACAGGATGACGCGCCGACGAGCCAGAAGAAGGTCATGAAAGGAGACGACAACCACAATAACGGAAGGCCGATCACAAAGAGAGCAGTATACAGGGACTTTTGGGTTATGACGTGGTCACCAACCTGGACCGGATCAGGAGCTGACGGAAGCAAAACAAAGAAAAATTATCCAGTCAGAATATGTGACGCTAGTAATTTTTGCGTGAGAACTAACCGAACTTGTTGATAGCAGCGAATCCTCCAGTAAGGAAAGCGAGGGAGAACAGGAGAAGAGGGCTTGTGAGGCTGGAAAGGATATCATTAGCACGGACGAACTATCTCACAACGGTGGAAGGATGACAGGAGTGTATTATAATGTGGTACTAACATGGCATATACCCCGAGAATGGCTATGATGAGCATATAGTTTGCAGAGAAATACCGGGTGTTGTACGATATGCGCTGTGAGGTCGCTGTCAGTCATCGTGGAGCCCATAGTATGTGTGCTGGAGCAACTCACTGAAACAGCCTGGTTCACATCCCCAGGCCTGGAGATACGGTGAAAGTCGAAGAACTCAGTGGGAGAGCGGAGGGCACTAAGACGTGTCTCCTATATAAAAAAAACGGATGTTCAGCCGTGAGTTAACATGGGGCATCCAAGAGCAGCCCAGTCTGAGTCTACTTACTCTGAGCCTCTTGACAGCGTCGGTGACACGCATGACGGCTTCCATGGCTAGCTACTTGGTTCGAGGTTGGATTGGATGGATTGGTATTGTGCTGAGTTGTACCAACTGCGGTGACGTTGGGCACTTGAGTACTGCGCGCGGCGCTGTGTTGTGACCAAACAGCCGTCGATGGACGTCTTTTGTTGCACCAAACAAATTTGCGACTCACAGCCATGCTTCGCCGTTCCCCAACCATGATTCCAATGAATGATTCAGACGTCCAAGAGATCCGTGAGCTTGTTGCCCAGCAAAAAGCTCAGTTCGAGCAAAAACAAAGGACCCTCTTTCGGATGAAGAAGTTCGCCGAACACCAGTTCAGCGATGAGGATCCACAGGCGGCCGCTTTCCTCAACATGGTGTCTGAGAGGACAAAGGCGAGGGAACGCGACAAGGAGGAGAGGAACAAAAGGCTGGGCATTCCGCCTGGGCAAAGTTCCTCATCTTGTATGCATTCTTTGTACTACGTCCATGTCTCTTATCTGACTCTTTCGCTTGTAGCGTGACATGCAATGGGGAGTAATTAATTGTCAAGAATCCGTCAGCCTGGGTCAACAGATTTATGTGAAAAGTATATCGTCGAGATTGTGATGTGATTTCCACCATTTCACCATCCTAAATCTTATGTGTATTATTCCGGCATGAGAGTCCTAGACTTTGTCGCACTAAACTATCGTAGTCCTAGCAAGCGTGGGCCCCCGTGCCCCACCGCTCCCCCAGTGTACGAATGCCCTGCTGGCCAGGGTCCCAGAGCCCCCAGCAGTCCCTCTCCATTCCTACCAGAATCCCTACATTATCCTTGCATTTTGTTGCAGTGATATCTCACCGTTGAAAATGCTCCTAAATCCTGTGTAACATCAGGCAATCAGATCTATCAGACGATGCGTATGCGAGGAATGGCACCCACCATCCAGATCCCGACGGTCACACATTGAGGCCAGATCCGCTCTCGCCAGGTTCAGACATGCCGTTCTCAAGGTGTCCCATAGTGCAGACGACGTTACACCCCGCCTATTGGCAGACCCTTCCACTATCCCATTCACAGTATCGCCACCTTCGCTATCTTGAAGGACCAGAGCGTCGAGAATGTGTGTGGCTGCTTCTTCGTAACGCTGCATGGACCAATAATAGTCAGTAAGTTTACAATACAGGGTGTCGCAGGTACGTACATGTAGATTAACACAGGATATGCCAAGATTGTATCTGCAGCACGTTGCGCATCATTAAAATGCTTCCTTGAAACGTACAGCAAGACATACCGCCCCCGGATATACCCAGGATTCAACTCTAACGCACGGTAATAATACGCCAGAGCCTCCTCAGCACGGCCGTTATTTGCCATCGTCGCTCCAGCTCGGTTATACAAGAGCCAATCCTGTGGGAGAAAGCATCATTCATAATCAGAACACGTAAACACAGGTGAAGACCTACATCAGGACGGATGGCCAGTGCTGTGAGGAAGCAATCCAAGGCCCTTGGATAATCCTGAGGATGTTTTGGTCAATATGCACGAGCATCGAAGAACGACCTACCTCCATCGCATTCAACAGCACAGCCAACACGATCTGGACATCCGCATCCACCTGCTGCACCTCGCCCGAGGCTCTCGCCATTTCGATCAATATTTCCACTAACTTCTTCGGTTCACCGCTCTCCAACGCCCCACCTGCCCTCTCCTTCACAATCTTTCTGTATCTCGGATCAGGATGCCTCGTTACCCACTCTCGCACTGCATTGTACGTGCCCGTCCGGTTGCTTTCATTCGTGCACGATACCCCAAGTGCGAGCCATGCCGGAAGGTAAGACGGATCGATGGCAAGACATCGACGCAGAGCCTGTATGGCTTTGCTCTCCCGTTCGCTCGACTGCTGTCGGACGCCAAGCTCATACCACGCGTTTGCATTGTAGGGATCTTGTTGGACTGCTGCTTCGAGCTCGAGTATGTTCTGAGTATCATTTCGAGGAGTGTTAGCAACCATCTACCTTTAGCTTCTCCCGACCTTCAAGTGGAGGGAGAGCGAGATAGCGCAAACCACTTACCTCGTATGTCCTATCTACGGCCCCCGTATGCATGGTATGATTCCTCGTTCCTCCCATTTCTGCCCCTTCCTTCAAATACAGGTTCTCTTTTTGGAACTTATACTCCACAACGGGCCGAACGCCAGTCGTTGTTGCCTCGAATTCATCCCATGCGTTCTGCATCTCGTACCACTGTCCTATCTCCCTTCGCTTCCGCTGCAAAGGGGACATGGCAGACAACTCCGCGGTAGCGGTCGAGAGTTCCGTAATAGTAGAAGTGGTAGACGGTCCCGCATGGTATGCCTCCCACCAAGCTTTGTACTCGGCGTTCTCCTGCTTGAAATAAGCCTCGTCCGCGTCCTGCTCCCGCTCTTGCGTGGACGACGACGAAGGGGAGGTGATACCCCCTGCTGTCAGTGTAGTGCCTGATACATTGATGTCCCGCGCCTTTCCCTTGCCTTTCACGTCAATAGAGGTGGAGAGAGGAAGATGGTTGATGGGGACGGTGGTGGAAGTAGAATCGCTTGCTACGAAGCCATTCTGGTCCAAAACGACGTCACCGTCACGCAGCTGGAGCATCAAACCCATAAACGCGCTTTCCTTGAATTTTGGATTCTGCTCGTGCTCCACTGCTTCAATCACTTGGGCAGCAAGCCGGGCCATCTCATCTGTTGGGGATGCGGATGACCGCTGAAGTTCGTGGATGTTCTCTTCTTTTACAGAAGCTACGGGTGTGAGTGTAGAGGTGTGCAAAAGGTGTTCTTGAGATTGGAATTCTTTATCCCATAGCGTATCTACATTCCATGCATTAAGACACCATCTAATAAATGCAATACGATATGACCCACGATCGCTTTGTATCGCCGGCCTATGCATCTGACCATGGACCTGTCCCAGCATCGGAGTGGCCATAGTAGTCATGGGCATTCCCATTGAACTCATTTGATGCGTATACGGAGCTGCCCGTGGTGCCGCACCCGCAGAAATGGGACTCTGAACATCCTCCCTGACAGTCGCAGTTGAGGGTGTCCCCAGCAGCTGCCCTTTCCTCTGTGCATGTTGGTGCTGGGAATAATTCAGAATGAAATCACTTGCCCACCCAGCACCCGCGAAGCCTGCAAGCGGCGATTGCACGGATGTGTTAGGTCCAGGGGGGGCCAGCTGGGATAACGTTTCGTGCAGTCCGGCCATGTCAAAGACATGTTGAAAATGCTGCTGCTTTGTTGTATTCGCCATCACCCCCTGCTTATCAGCAGCTGGAGCAAAGAATCGTGCTGCGTCATGCTGAAGCTCTGGAGTGGGTAATTGTGTGGTTCGGAATGTCTTGTCGGTTCAGTATCGTGGACGTACAGCGTACGATGGACACGAATGTCAGTCTAGGGATCACGCAATGTACAGTTCATACATACCTCCTGAGCCTGCCTCGCCCTGTCCTATACATAAAGCAGAGACTCAACACACGACCGGGGAAGAACTAGATATCCCGAACCTGTTGCGGACCGCGGTCCTGGTCAAACTGCTTCGCAAGTCCTTGGAGAGGGTTGGTTGGCCCACACTCCGAGCCTCCATTGACCAGCATTGGGAGCGACATGGTTCTTCGACACGACGGTTTCAGAACTCGACTCACTGCCTAAATGGGAAGATGCATGAATCATGTGTTTTTTTCCTACAACAAAGCAAGTTGGAAAGCGGGAAGAAGTGTCATAGCGGTCTAAGGAAGGTCCCTCTGTACTCATGAGTATATACATCCTACAGTACAAGTCATCTCACACCCAAGTATAGACTCCACAATCATGAATTAGTCAAGGTCGTTGGAGCTGACACCCCTCCACTCGGGCTCTGCGGCGAGCCCTGAGGCAGCGGCGGTTTTACTTGCGGTTTCTGGGGTTCAAGTGGTGCCAACTGCGGGACTTGTCCAGATTGGGATTGTGCTTGGGCAGCTTGGGCAGCTTGCACGACCTGCTGCGCAACCTGAACAGCTTGGGCATGCACCTCTTGTTGTGCAGCTTGAGCTTGCTGCATCGCTTCTACAGCTTGCCGACATTCGGCACCGCCTTCTGAACGGACTAGGAATACAACACATGGTCAGTGTGCCAAAAGCGAATGCTAAAGGACAGAGACTTACGATGTCGCTGCAGAGCCGTTCCCATGACGCCAATAATAGACACGTGCCAAGACCGAACGAAAATCCAACAAGGAGCAAGGATTCCCAAGCCAGTCAGCATATGGACCGACCCCAAAATGGGCGACTTACGTTGAGAGCGTCTAGCCGACTAAACGTCTTCCTACACCCTTGGCACACGTTCGCCTGCGACCTGTTCGCATGTAGCGCTTGGTGCCGTCTGTACGTACGCGTGCATATCGGAGCATGTGAATGCATTGCATGTGCACACGCGATGGGTGGATAGGGGAAAGGGAAAATTAAATGAGTATATCTGCCACACGCAAAAGAAGACGGCAAAGAAAAAAGGATGCAGTACACATGACGGGGATTGACAGAGCCAATGAATGGGACAAACGCGTATAACTAGATATATGAATTAAAACGAGGTGATAGAGCATCGGAGGTGGCAGTGGGCCCACAGCACAGCACCCGTGTGGGAATGCAGAAGCAACGGGTGACAGTAAAGGAACGGACAGGAGACTCACTTGCAATCGTGCTGTCTTGCGAATCCCTTTTTGCAATCGGGATACTCGCATACATATGGTCGTTCTTCTGTGTGTGATCGAAGATGACCTAGACGACCAAAATGGGTGGTTAGTCGTGTATTAGATAGAGATGTGGAGATGTGCAACAAGACAGGACGAGTGGAATGGAAAACGAGGAATATGATGGAAAGACGGGCCGACTGAAGGATATTCACAGTCGCACTTACCTCTGAGGTTAAACCGACGCGTGAACGTGCTCCCACAGCCTGGGACGGGGCAGATGAAATGGGCCTCGTTCCTTCTCCTCGAAGCGCTGGCAGCCTGTGTAGCGGAGGTGGTGACCTGCTTCTTTTCCACCTGGAGGATAGGAGGGAGACGGGTGACACCGTTTGCAAAATGGCCCTGGGGATCTGCGAGTGGCGCAGAGGAGGAGGCGATTGCCTGGGAATAGAGCTCTGCGGCAGTTGGAGCGTAGAACGGTTCTTGCTTGAGATCGTGCGGAGATGCTGGTGCGGGTGCGGGTGGCGCAGACGGTGCGGACGGTGGTGGTGGTGGTGGGTGGGCGGCGGGTATGGGGTATGGGGAGGGATGGGACGTGTGTCGGAAGGGGGAGTTGCTGTGGCTCCTTCTGTAGGCATGACCTGGAGGAAAGTGGGCATGTTGTTCGGTGGGATCGTTTGGGCCTGAGCCGGGGGGGAACGAGGGGTGCTGGGACATGGGCTGCTGGTGGTTCCAGCGTGTGGTGTGATCGCTCTGGGGGTCCATGGATGGGCCTTTTATTGATCAGAAGAAATGTTTGCCTTGTTATTCAGGCGCTCACTAGGAACAGACGCTCGTTTTATGTGGTAGCGTGGCTGTGCGACTCAATTTAGCCTGCAGCGCCGCAGCACCGCCTCAATTTGTCATCTCGCCCTCATACATGCTGTGTCAGCGGAACAGCCACCTCCCTTTAGCTTCCCGGCCTCGGCTTCTTTCGCCCCCGTCTCCGTCTCCGTGCCCGTCTCCGTTCCCCTCCCCCTGCACTCCACCTCCCATTCCTAGCACCGGATCAAAATTTCCTAGTCTATCCCGGCATCGAAGATGTGTGCATCCAATAGCCTTCTCCGTCGCATCAGCTCCCCTTCCGAAATCCGTTGCCCCCCATTCCCACCCCGGGGAGTGCCCACCTCCCCTGGCTCGCTCATCGGCGTCCTTGACCGTTCCGAGCCCCTCCTCGAGCCCCTCCCACTACACCCAGCACTGCTCGTACCCAACCACTTGCGCGCAACAAACGTAATCCCAGAGTCATCCGTCTCACCCTCGGACGCGAATGGGCTCGGACAACTCGTACTAGAACTCCGATTGGGTCCACTGCTCACCGAACGTGCCATCTCAGAGGGAGAGGGGATCCCAGTCGCAGTAGTGGGCAAATGAGATTGCGACCGTGTACGTGGTTGCTCCTCCGCTTTCTTCTTCGCTGGGCCTGCTCCCTCTGTTGTCGCACCATGGACTAGAGTAGTCCCATTCACGAGTCCTTGTGCCTCTTCACGACTTGTCCGCCCTCCATACCTCACAAACGCATCTTCGATCCAATCCGACAGATCATCCACCACTGCCCGTGCCTCCTTCATCAATGCCATCATCTGCAGGTATCCGTGACTCCAGTCCTTGAACAGCACCATCTGCACCCAGTCATCCTCTGACTCTCGTGCTAGTCTTTCCCGTTCTGCCAGCATCTCTTCGTGGAAATCCCCAGGCTGGACGTGGCTCATTCGCAGGTCTTCTCCGAATTTAGAACTTGCGGAGCCACCACAACTAAGCATCTCGTCCAACTCCGTTTTCCTTGCTCTCTTTGCTTCCCTTACCCGCCCCGCGAAGATGACCGTATCATCTACAAACGGGTCCTTTTCCCCACACTGCATCAGCACCGGAGGAAATTGCGCGAGAAGCGAAGAGGGCGTCAAGATCGGAGAAAGGAGGTAATCCGTCGCAAAATCGGGGTTGCGGTGTGGTCCAATGTAGAGGATCGCCATGGCACGCATCTGCAAGTTGTTGGTAGAGAAATTGGCACCTGACAGTAGAAAACGTATAATACTCACCATACTCGGAGAAACAATTCTGTCTTGGAAGTATCCCGTTCGACTGGTCATGGTCAATCTCGTCCCAATCGGCTCGCGTTCCTTCCCCTTCCCCTGTCGCTCTGGCCTGTCCCCCCCAGTAACAAGTGTCACCGCCTTAATATTTGCTTTCTGGACAGCCTCTGAAAGCTCCTTCTGCTGACTCTCCAGACAGGCGTGCAAGTGCTGGTGGGGTGAAGGGGGAAGAGGGCTCTTCGTCGTCTCTTTGGCCGGCGATGGACACTCCCTGTACACATACCGAACACGCTCCTCTAGCGGCCGATCTTCCTCCCTCACGACATCACTTCCGTCACTCTCCTCGTCCGCCCAGAAACCGCCCTCATCGTATGAGCCATGCGTCCGAACCTCGAATGACTTCACGCTCGACTTGCGCTTCATTGCCGTTGCAGTAGCTAATCTATCCTTTTCAGCGGACGCTTTCAGTAACAGTGCATCCTCCATTTCCTCATTTGCACCCGTCGCTGACATTGGAGAGGTCGCATTCCCCGCCAGGTCCATTAGCGCGTCCTTCCAGCTCTTGCCACGCCTCAATCCTCGGCGTTTTCCAAATGAACCACTGCCGCGCTTACCCCCAACCATACTGAGCGGGCTCACGTGCTGTAGATGGTCCTTCTGGGACGCAAGCTCGCGCAGGCCTGGCAGGTTCCCCGTGGACTGCTCGGAACGAAGCACACGTAAATTGTCAGGGGACATCCACGAGGTGAAATTGAAATCGAGCGCTGCATAGTTGAGCACGAGGGCTACGGGTAGACAAAGCTTAGCCGCGGAGGATGGGGGGATCAATTGATTATGTTGAAGGATCTTGACCATTACGCCTACGACAAGTGTTGCACCCCTTTTCCATGTCAAAACGCGATCAATCGCGCGGAAACCGTGAAAATGCATTGCACTCACGCTGAATCACCGGACAGGACCATATTAAATTGCTTCCCAGACATTCCAATACACCGTCCATTTGACTCCGCCAGAAGCCTATACAGGTCGAAACATTCGTCCATCGCAAATGGGTACGGATCTGGGAATGACAAAAAAGTAAATTTTAAGTTTAGCTTTGCTGTGCATGGCACAGCAGAAGAAAAAGGTAATCACACTCAGGCGCCTTGCCGTAGTCAACTGCTAGGACGGGTTTGCCGGTTCTGAGTGCCCATGTCCGCAGTCGTTCTTCGTGATGTTCCGGTGTCATCGCCACGAACCCCCCACCGGGAAAGTCAATTATCAGGTCCGTGCAGTTGTGCAGCTCCATCACAGGCCCCGCAAAGTAAACGTGAACTGTGATCGGGCGGTCATACATCGAAGACAAGGGTCTAGGCAAGAGTATCCTTCTGTGGAATGCTACCTTGGAGCCGTTCGATAGCAGGCGGAGCTTTGGAATGGAGTTCTTGTCAGTACATTTTGCCAGCCGGCACAGAATGTGCCTACATATGGATTAGATGTCTTCTCCCATGTCGTGCGGAACATTTCCACAGTCGGAACTGCCCTAAACCTGCGAAGCTGGTGGTGTTTTTTATTATTTACGCCATGGGTCAGCAGCATGGTTCATTGCACAGAATTGCACACACCTTTTCGTCTGCCTCGTTGGCATAAATGATGTAGTATATCGAGAACAAAATGGAGCAAATGTCCCTCAGCCATTTCGGTTTGATGGACATTGCAGTCGCAAAACCGGCATCCAGGCCTGTAGCGATCCATGTCATGCGGTAGTATGAATGTGAGTACTGCACAGGCCGTGCATTAGCATGTATGGTAAGAGATGAAGGGAGTGATTCGGACACTTACGAGGCGTGCCAAGGGCTCGGGAGCTGACGCATGACATCAGCACACCTCGTCCACACGTACCAAGAAGGTCTAGACTCACCACCGAGTCCGAAGATCTTGTCCAGGTTTCTAGCTGCGTATACAGCCGTAAGAGTGCTTACGATAATCTGCCATGGGGAGAACCGTTCTGCGGGATCACTTGGGTTAGGGTGAAGCGGGGTTCAGGGCTGGGCAACCCACGGAGTCTCTTGTTGAATCTGTGTATCCAAAGCACACGTGGCCCTCCAGGGTTACCTACGGTGAGCCTCCATATCCAGAAGAGGATGACGAGGAACACCTGTGTGCCATGCCACAGCCGATGAGCAGGTGACGGCGGGCGACGAAGCGACTCACTTGTGTGCGTTTCCAAGACAGGCTCGGGCGGCCAAGTAAGTGGTCTATCATGACGGTACTTGCAGTCTGCTGCCAGGAGAGCTCCGGGGCAGCAGCATCATTGTCGTTATAATAGCAGGCGCTAGCATGTGATTCTGCGACTTACTACAGCATATGCTCTTTTTGGGTTGCCTTAATCGCCACGTGGTTATCAGATTTCGATAAATGGCCAGCTCATCGTCCGAGACAGTCCAGGGCGCGGAGGGCCCTGCTCGCTGCAGGATGCTCACTTCTATCAAGACAGAGAGAGACAAGATCGAAATAGTGAACCAGCTCTTGCTCCCCCACTGTACAGAATACATTGAGATAAACACGATCGAGGAAGCCCACGATGCTATCAAGACCATGAAGGTAAATTTACCATGTTTCCAAGAGCATCTCTCCTTGTTGACATCTTTCTGGCAGATCCGAGGTGCACCTGCCATTGCATCGCTCGCGGCGCTGACTTTCGCAGCCAACCTGTCGAAAGCTCTCGAAACATCCCCTACCCCGCCCTTCCTCTCCTCTCCCGAAGCTCTCCAGGCGCACGTCACGCCCATTCTAGATTATCTTTACACCGCACGGCCGACGGCCGTCAACCTTGGTGCAGCAACACGCCGCATCGCTCGCAAGTTCCAATCGTCCAAGGATGCAGGAAAAGATACCATCGCTATCGCTCGAGACCTCGTTGCAGAGGCTAGACTAGTCTCTGATGAAGATTATTCTCGTAACATGAAGATGGCTACGTATGGCGGTAGCTGGCTTGTGGCGTTCCACGCGCTGTCGGCTGCCGAAACCCTCAATGTCCTCACCGTGTGCAACACGGGCTCACTCGCTACTTCAGTATGTGGGACGTTTCACTCCCGGTTCTTCCTCATGATCCCCGCGACCCTTTTTTCTTTGCGTGAATAGAACGCTGAAAACTTTTTGATTCTTCACCCAGGGATACGGAACAGCTCTGGGTCTCATCACGTACCTCGCTGACATCCAGCGACTTGGCCGGGCTTACTTTACCCAAACTACACCGTATCATCAAGGATCTCGGTGAATACAGTAATCCCTCGGCTTCGCAACGTATTCCTAACCCTAATTTTCTTTTCTGTCTTCTTACCCCCCTCGTGTTTTTCGTGGTCGCCGTGTGGCAGATTGACCGCACTAGAACTGCAGACATTAAGGATCCCTTCGACGATGATCTGTGACACCATGGTCGGATCTCTTTTCCAGCACCACAAGATCCATGCGGTGGGTACGTGCATCTTCCTTTCTTGATCCTTTTGCCTTGTGCTTACCTGGGCATTGTTTTACTCGTTAGCTGTCGGGGCTGATAGAATTGCTAGGAATGGAGACACCGCCAACAAGGTATCGTGGATATCTCATGTTCATGCTTCATGTTCCAGATGGTCCGGATGGTCCGGATGGTCCGATCACATCGCATCTACCACATGTTGTGATGTGATTCTTGGCAATTTTTTTCCGGACCACCCTTCGTATGCAAATGCACATTCGCCATCATTAATGTCTAAACAAACTAGATCGGGACGTACAATGCTGCCGTCCTAGCAGCACGCCATAGCATCCCATTCATTGTCGTTGCCCCAATAAGTACTATCGACCTCGATATTGCAGATGGGTCTGAGTGAGTCACTTGATTCCCTTCGTTTTTCCATCTTACTTCCCACACTCTCGGTAACGATCTGCCTCATTTCAATCCTAGAATCCCAATCGAACAGCGACCAGTCATTGAAGCCTGCCTGGTCCGGGGCGCACTCTACCCACTTCGGACCGATACCGACGGGCGATACGAACAGGCCCAAGTTATGATCACGCCTCCTGGTCTATGCACTGAAATAGACAATGTGTACAACCCGAGTTTCGATGTCACTCCTGCAGAGCTCATCACCGCAATCGTCACCGAAAATGGCATTGCCGTGCGGGAGGAGGGGATGAAGGTGTTTGACTTGAGCAGCGTTACTTAGGTGTTATCGGTTGGCCTCGGGCTGGAGGAAAGGGTTTCATACCGACTGTTCCAAACAATTTAATGGCAGGCGGCGCCTACCAGAGAAAATGTGGCCCCACTATTGAATTTGCAAATACTGCGCAGGATTTGTTGGGCGCATTTCTGAGGCCCTTGTGTGTACCATGCAAGCACCCACAGTTTACAACGACACGACTCTGTACAAAATAAGAAATATGACCCACTTGCCCGCTTCATCATGACAAGTTGAATGTGTCGCTGGATCGGCGGCATTGGG
>Ga0307516_10005086_pt1 | contig 15898 bp, 13 predicted proteins | sample 19_EM_MG_FD_203310 | JGI IMG/M metagenome (GOLD analysis project Ga0307516, IMG submission 203310) | Populus trichocarpa ectomycorrhiza microbial communities from riparian zone in the Pacific Northwest, United States - 19_EM | ecosystem: Host-associated > Plants > Roots > Unclassified | place...
GCGCGATCACGGCCTGTCCAAATTCAGCCACTTCATCGGCAAGACCCGGCCGCAACATGCCTCGCTCGAGGTCGGCAAAGGCGAAGTCCAGGTCTGGCGCGACACCAAGGCCGTGTTCAGCGCCAAGCTGCAGGACCTGCACCAGGTCTGGGACAGCGTGAGCTGGAAAATCAACCAGCAGCGCGACAACCCCGCCTGCGCCGACCAGGAGCACACCGCCGCCGGCGACCCGCTGGACCCGGGCCTGCACGTGTTTTTTGGGTCAGATCAGGCCCCAGCCCCCGTCCATGCTGGAAAGTCAGCTACCGAATCGATAGCAAGTCCGGCCCTGATGTTGTCGCGGCCCCGGGTCGCGGTGCTGCGTGAGCAGGGCGTCAACTCGCACGTCGAGATGGCCTATGCCTTCACCCAGGCCGGTTTCGAGGCCTTCGACGTGCACATGACCGACCTGCAGACCGGCCGCGCGCGACTGGCCGACTTCGCCGGCGTGGTGGCCTGCGGCGGTTTCAGCTACGGCGACACCTTGGGCGCAGGCATCGGCTGGGCGCGCTCCATCACCTTCAACCCGGCGCTGTCAGCGCAGTTCCAGGCCTTCTTCGCCCGCACCGACACCTTCGGGCTGGGCGTGTGCAACGGTTGCCAGATGTTTGCCGAGCTGGCCGACATCATTCCCGGCGCGCAGGCCTGGCCGCGTTTCACCACCAACCGCAGCGAACGTTTCGAGGCGCGCCTGAGCCAGGTCGAGGTGCTGGATTCGCCCAGCCTGTTTTTTGCCGGCATGGCCGGTCACCGGCTGCCGATCGCGGTGGCGCACGGCGAGGGTTACGCCAACTTCGCGCACCGCGGCGATGCCTCCAAGGCGATTGCCGCCATGCGTTTCACCGACCACCACGGCCAGCCGACCGAGGCCTACCCGGCCAACCCCAACGGCAGCGCCGGTGGCCTGACGGCGGTGACCACGGCCGACGGTCGCTTCACGGCCATGATGCCGCACCCCGAGCGTGTGTTCCGCAACATCCAGATGAGCTGGACATCGCTGGACAAGAGTGATCACAGCCCGTGGATGGGACTCTGGCGCAACGCGCGCCGCTGGGTGGGCTGACACGGTGAACCACGGCCTCGCTCGTCTTGCCTCGCAGCCCGCGCTGGCCCAAGACGCGGGAACCAGGCCATGAAAATTTTCATCGCGGGCGCGTCCGGCGCCATTGGCCGCTCGTTGGTGCCCATGCTGCTGGGGGAAGGCCACAGCGTCGTCGGCCTGACACGCTCTGCCGAACGCGCAGCCGCGCTGGAACGCACGGGCGCAACTGCCGTGGTCGGCAACGTGTTTGATGCAGCCGGACTGGCAGCGCTGGTCGTCCAGGCCCGGCCCGATGTTGTCATCCACCAGCTCACGGCCTTCGGCGCCACCGATGGCGACCCGCTGGAGCAGACCAACCGGGTGCGGATCGAGGGCACGCGCCATCTGGTGGCCGCCGCGCAGGCGGCAGGTGTGCGCCGCTTCATCGCACAGAGCATTTCTTTCATCTGCTCACCGGCCGGCGACGGCCTGACGGACGAGGACACGCCCCTGTACCTCAACGCGCCGCCGGCCATCCGGCCGCTGGCCGATTCGGTGGCCTCGCTCGAGACCCAGGTGCTGGACGCGCCGGGCATGGAAGGCATCGTGCTGCGCTACGGCTGGTTCTACGGGCCGGGTACCAACTACGACCCGCAGGGCGTGATCCCGCGCGCCATCCGCAAGGGCAGGATGGCCCTGGTGGGCGAGGGAGCGGGCAACTATTCGTTCATCAGCATCGACGACGCGGCCCGGGCGACGGTGCTGGCGCTGGCGCGGGGCAAACCCGGCATCTACAACATCGTTGACGACGCGCCCGCGCGGCTGGCCGACTGGTTGCCGCATGCGGCGCAGCTGCTTGACGCGCCCCCGCTGCCACCGTCCATGGACGAAAGCGTCGCAAGACAGAAGCTGGGGGACATGATGGTCTACATCATGAACGAGCAGCGCGGCGCGTCGAATGCCAAAGCCCGGCGTGAACTGGGCTGGGCGCCGCGCACACCTTCGTGGCGCGAGGGTTTTGCAGCGCTTTACGCAGTGGCCTAGCGCCCCGGCGGCGCCACCGCCGCGCCTTCGATGCCATGCCGCTTCAGGGCGGCGGCCACAAAACCCGAAGCCTTCATCTCTTCGATGAACCGTTCCACATAGGCCGCTGCTGCATCGCGGCCCTTGGGCAGGCCCATGGCCTGGTTGATCACCATGAAGCGGCCGGGCAGCAGGCGCACGCCGCCCACGCGTTGGGCATCGGCCTCCAGTTGCTGCTTCACGCCGGCGGCCACTTCCAGGTTTTGCGCCAGGAAGACATCGGTCACGGCCGGCGAGGTGGGCGCCTTCACCAGCTTCGCGTTTTTCAGCTCCCGCGTGAGGTGCAGGTCGTAGGCGCTGGCGTTGCCGACCACAATCCGCACACCGGGCTTGTCCACGTCCTCGTTGCGCAGCATGGGCGAGGTATTTTTCACCAGGTAGGCGCCTTCGATCACCACGTAGGGGGCGGTCTGGTACATGCCCGCACCGCGTACCGGATCGATGGCGACGAATCCGATGTCCACCTGCGCCTTGGTGACTGCGTCCACCGAAAAGCCGGCGGACGTGAAGGTGACCAGCTCCACCGGCACGCCGATGCGGCGGCCCAGTTCGTTGGCCAGGTCCACCGACACGCCGCGTGGCGTGCCGTCGGCATTGCGCAGCGCCAGGATGGGGTTGCCGAAGTTGATGGCGGCGCGCAGCTTGCCGGTGGGGGCCAGTTCGGCCACAGGCGCGCCTGGCGCCGTGGCGCAAGCCGTGAGCAGGGCGGCCAGGCCCAGCGCCAGCAGGTGGTGAAGGCGGGTGGCCATCAGAAGTCGAATTTCTGGCCAGGCTCGCCGACCAGCATGCGTGCGGTGCCGGGGGCGTTGCCCAGGGCGCCCTGGAATTCAGCCGGTGTACCGCGCAGCACGGGCGTGGTGCCGTAATGGATGGGCAGGGCAAATTTGGGGCGGATCATGTCGCGCACGGCCATGGCCGCGTCCACCGGGTTCATGACAAAGTGGCCGCCAATCGGGATCAGCACCAGGTCGGGCCGGTACATGTCGCCGATCAGGCGCATGTCACCGAACACACCGGTATCGCCCATGTGCCAGATCTTGAAACCGTTTTCCATCTCCAGGATGAAGCCGACCGCTTCGCCGCCCACATGCACCTCGTCCTTGCCGGTGGCCGGATTTTTCCAGCCGATCTCCGAGGAATGTTCGGCGCGCACCGCGGTGATTTTCACGCCCGCGGGACCGAAAGGCATGATGGTGCCGCCCTTGCCGAAACGCGGGGCCAGCTCTGCCGGCAGGATGCCCAGCGTGCTGACCGTCTGGTTCATGCCGGCCGGGCCATACATGGGCACCTTGTGCATCAGGGCCAGCGCGGGCGCGTCAGCAAAGTGGTCGAAATGGCCGTGGGTTACGAGGATCAGGTCCACCTTGCCCAGCGATTCCAGGGTCTTGAAATTGGCCGGTGTTTTGGGATTGGAGATCAGCCAGGGGTCGATCATGATGACCTTGCCGGTAGGCGTGGTGATACGCGTGGCGGCCTGGCCCAGCCACAGCACTTCGGTCTTGCCGGGCACAGGTTGGGCGCAGGCGAGGAGGGTGGCGCCGCCCAATGCAGCGGCGGCCAGCAGGCCGCGCAACAGGCGGGCGCCTGGGGATGAAGGGGTGGGCATGGCGGTCTCCTGGATTTTGGTTGGTATGCCACCTATTGGAACGGCTGGCGTTGCGTTCGTCAATCGGGTGGCGCCGCAGCGCACCGCGGGACGGCGACGCGCGGATTCCCGCCCACCCCATCGGTGGCGTCCTACATGCTGATCGCGGACGGGCTCCTAGGGTAGGGCTGGCCCTTTCCTGTCCATGTTCAAACCTTGACCAACCATCATGCCCAAACAACCTAAACCCACCGTGCCGGCAAAAGCCGCCGCCCGCAACACCGACAGTGGCCCCTCCGGCCTTGCCCCCACCGCGACAGACGACCTGCCCACCCGCAAGATGGCCGAGACCCAGGCGATGGCGCAGGCCATGCCCCACAACGTGAACAAGCCGCTGGAACACGGCTTCGACAATGCCCTGCATCCCCAGATTGGCGCCTCCGTGGAGTCGCCGTCGCGGTTGGCCACCGGCAGCACCCTGTCCGAGGACAACGGCACCGAAAAAACCGGCAGCACCGCGCTGGAAGGGCTGAACGCCACCATCGAACCGCTGGACCGCGTGCGCGTGGACTCGGGCGGCCAGGTGCTCACCACCAACCAGGGCGTGCCCATCGCCGACAACCAGAACTCGCTGAAATTCGGCCTGCGCGGCCCGGCCCTGCTGGAGGATTTCATCCTGCGCGAAAAACTCACGCACTTCGACCATGAGCGCATCCCGGAGCGCATCGTGCATGCGCGCGGCTCCGGCGCGCACGGCTATTTCGAATGCTACCAACCGCTGGATCAGCACACCAAGGCTGCGCCCTTCAAGGAGGCCGGCAAGATCACGCCGGTGTTTGTGCGCTTTTCGACGGTGGCCGGCGAGCGTGGCTCCAAGGACACCGCGCGCGATGTGCGCGGCTTCGCGGTGAAGTTCTACACCGATGAAGGCAACTGGGACCTGGTGGGCAACAACATGCCGGTGTTCTTCATCCAGGACGCCATGAAATTCCCGGACCTGGTGCACGCCGTCAAGCCCGAGCCGCATCACGCCATGCCGCAGGCCGCCAGCGCGCACGACACTTTCTGGGACTTCATTTCGCTGATGCCCGAATCCACCCACATGATGATGTGGGCGATGTCGGACCGTGCGATCCCCCGCAGCTACGCCACCATGCAGGGCTTCGGCGTGCACAGTTACCGGCTGGTCAACGAAGCCGGCGAGTCGGTCTTCGTGAAGTTCCATTGGGAGCCCAAATACGGCACGCATTCCCTGGTCTGGGACGAGGCAGTGAAAATTTCCGGTGCTGACCCGGACTTCCACCGGCGCGACCTGTGGGAGCGTATCGAGTCCGGGGCTTACCCGGAATGGGAGCTGGGCCTGCAGATATTCACCGAGGAACAGGCGGAAAAATTCAGCTTCGACATCCTGGATGCGACCAAGATCATTCCCGAGGAGTTGGTGCCCGTGCAGAAGGTCGGGCGCATGGTGCTCAACCGGAACCCCGACAATTTTTTTGCGGAGACCGAGCAGGTGGCGTTTTGCACCGCGCACGTGGTGCCCGGCATCGATTTCTCCAACGACCCGCTGCTGGCCGGCCGCATCCATTCTTATGTGGACACGCAGATATCCCGGCTGGGCGGCCCGAATTTCCATGAAATCCCCATCAATGCGCCCGTGGCGCCCGTGCACAACAACCAGCGTGACGGCATGCACCGCCAGGCCATACACCGCGGCCGGGTTTCCTACGAGCCCAATTCGCTGGGCGGCGGCTGCCCCTTCCAGGCCGGTGCGGGGCAGGGGTTTGTGACGGTTGCAGCAGGTTTGAAGGCGAAGGAGGAACAGGCCAAGGTCCGCGGCAAGCCTGAAAAGTTTGCCGATCATTACACCCAGGCCACGCTGTTTTATGACAGCCAGACACCGGCCGAACAGGCGCACATCGCAGCCGCGTTCCGTTTTGAGCTGAGCAAGGTGACGGTGCCGGCCATTCGCGAGCGCATGGTGGCTTCGCTGCGCAACGCCTCGGAAGACCTTGCGCGCAAGGTTGCTGAAGGCTTGGGCATGGTCGCGCTGCCGGCCGCGCTGCCGCGAGCCCTGGCCAAACCCGCACGGGCTGAAGTCACCAAGTCGGCGACGCTGTCCCTCATGGCCAGGCCCGGTGACGGGTCTGCCAAGGGACGCAAGGTCGCGATTCTGGTCGCACCGGGCGTGGTCGGCACGTCTGTGGCCGCCGTCCAGGAGGCTTTGCTGGCCCAGGGCGCGGTAGGGCGCCTGGTCGGTCCGCGTATCGGGCCGCTGGCAACCGCTGAGGGCGGCACGCTGGATGCCGATGCTTCGCTGGAAAACGAACCTGGTTTCCTGTTCGACGCCTTGGTGCTGCCCGACGGCGAGACGGCTGTGGCTGCCTTGGCCAAAGACGGCCACACCATGGAGTTCATCAAGGACCAGTATCGGCATGGCAAGACCATCCTGGTGCTGGGCGCGGCCAAAGCCCTCATCGACAAGGCCGGTGTGCCTGCGACACTGCCAGACGGCCAGCCCGATCCGGGCCTGCTGTTTGCCGACGGGGACGCAGCCCGGTCGCTGGATGCCTTTGTCAAGGCGGTTGGCGGTCCGCGCCACGCCGCACGCGAGACCGATCCGCCACGGGTCTAGGCCTGGCGTGCATGAAAAAAGCGGCCCGCGGGCCGCTTTTTTATCGGGACGTTTGCCTGGAAAGGCTTACTCGACCTTGGCCTTGTCGCGCAGGCTCTGCTGGAAAGCCCCGAGTTTTTGCTTTTGCATTTCCTGCGAAATTTGCGGCTTCAGTTCTTCAAAAGGAGGCAATGTCGCGGTGCGGATGTCGTCGACGCGGATGACGTGGTAGCCGAACTGCGTCTTCACCGGTGTGTCAGTCAGCTGGCCCTTGTTGAGCTTGGCCATGGCCTCGGCAAACTCGGCGACGTAGCTGCCCGGGTTGGCCCAGTCCAGATTACCGCCGTTGGCGCCGGAGCCCGGGTCCTTGGACTGCTTCTTGGCGATGTCGTCGAACTTGCCGCCGCGCTTCAGGCTGGCAATGATGGCCTTGGCTTCGTCTTCCTTTTCCACCAGGATGTGGCGCGCCTTGTACTCCTTGCCGCCGTTGGCTGCGACAAACTTGTCGTACTCACCCTTGAGGTCCGCGTCGGTGATGGGATTTTTTTTCTGGTAGTCGGCGAACAGCTCGCGGATCAGGAGCGCCTGGCGCGCCAGTTCCATCTGCGTCTTGAAGTCGTCGGTGGCCGACAGGCCCAGCTTCTCGGCTTCCTGCATGAACACTTCGCGGGCAATCACTTCCTCGCGGAGCTGGCCCTGCATTTCCGGCGTGACCTGGCGGCCGCCGCGCGCGAGTTGCAGTGCCAGCGCATCGACTCGCGCCTTGGGAACGGCCTTGCCATTCACGATGGCGACATTCTGGGCGAAAGCGCCGGTCGCGCCGACGGCCATCAGGCCGCTGAGGACGCTTGCCAGTAACAGGGTTTTTTTCATGGTTTTCCTTGGAATTGAATGGCCTGGTTTATTGCATTCCCGCAAGGCGGGTGGCGAAAACTCAGGGAGTTTCGATGATTTCGATGGCCAGCGCGTGCAGGCCTTCATCAATGAAATTTTGCAGTGCATCATACACAAGCCGGTGGCGTGCCACGCGGCTTTTACCTGCAAAGGCGGGAGTGGCAATACGCACCCGGAAATGGCTGCCGAAACCCTGCGCATTGGCCCCGGCATGGCCGGCGTGCGCAGCACTTTCGTCGATCACTTCCAGATGGATTGGATTCAGCCGCGCACGCAATTGTTCCTCGATGCGGGCGGCATGCACGGGCTGGGGTGCGGCGACGTGCGACATGTCTCAAGCCTTGACGTGTTTGTTCAGGAACACGGCCTGCGCCATGACAAACACCAGCATCAGGCCCAGCCCGCCGAACAGCTTGAAGTTGACCCAGATGGCGGTGGGGAAGCTGAAGGCGACCCAGAGGTTGAGCAGGCCCATGACCGCGAAAAAACCGATCCAGCTGTAGTTGACCTTGCGCCATACCGCGTCGGGCAGGTTCAGTTGCGCGCCCATCAGTTTCTGGATGCCGTTTTTGCGGAACACCAGCTGGCCGACCAGCAGGGCGCCGCCCATGACCCAGTACAGCACGGTGGGTTTCCACTTGATGAAGCTCTCGCTGTGGAAATAAATGGTGGCGCCGCCCAGCAGGGTGACCAGCCCGAGGCTGACCCACAGCATGGTGTCTATCTTGCGCCCGCGCGCCACCAGCCACAGGATTTGCGCCAGTGTGGCGAGGATCACCACCACGGTGGCCAGCAGCACCGGCGCCTCGGACGTGCCCACCACGCCACCCGACACCATGAAACCCAGCCACTCGGTGGCGGTGCGCGCCGCCCATTCGGTGTTGCCTTCGGCGTACTTGAACATGCCGAAGAAAAGAACGATGGGCAGGAAGTCGAAAAGAATTTTCATGAACTAATTATCGCGGGCAAAAAACAGGGACTGGCGCAGCGGCTTCTTCAGGGAGACGCACAGTGCGGGAATTGACAAGCGTGGGGCTTATTTTTTGCTGAAATCCAGGGAGGCGGAGTTCATGCAATAACGCAGCCCGGTGTCGGTGGGGCCGTCGGGAAACACATGGCCCAGGTGCGCGCCGCATTGCGAACAAACTGTTTCCGTGCGGGTCATGCCGTGGCTGCGGTCCACGATGTCGGTGATCGCGCCAGGCACGGCTTCGGAGAAGCTGGGCCAGCCACATCCGGCGTCAAACTTGGTGCTGGCGTCGAACAGCAGGTTGCCGCAGCAGATGCAGTGGTAACTGCCGTCGTCCCAGACGGCTTCGTACTTGCCGGTGAACGGGCGTTCCGTCGCAGCCTGCCGGGTGACCTGGAAGGCGCCGGGTTCGGCGCCTTTTTCCGCCAGTAGGGCTTTCCACTCGGCGTCGGTTTTCTGGATGTTGGCGCTCATTGCTTCTTACCTTTTGAGACGTGCTTTGATCTTGCTTACGAACTGCAGCTGATTTCAATCGAGGCCGCCCAGTCGGGCGGAAACCCGGCGTGGCTGTCGTGGCCCGGATGGTCGTCACATGGGGCCTGCAACAGCGTCAGCAAGGTCTCGACCCCGGAAAAGTCCTTTAGTTTCGCGGCCCGGATGGCCTGCTCGCCCAAATGGTTGCGAAAAACGTATTTTGGATTGGTTTTTTGCATCAAATCGGCCCTCAGTCCTTGATCCACGGGCTTCAGGCGCTCCGAATATTGTAGCGCCCAGGCGTCGAAGCCTGGCCGGTCCAGGAACAGGTCACGCGCGGCTTCGTTCGCTGCGCCGGGCACAAAGCCGCCCAGGCGGCGCCAGAAGATGCTGTAGTCGACCTTGTCGGCGGCCAGCAGCCTGAAAACCCCCTCGATCAGCAGCTTGTCTTCTGGCTGGGTGTCGGTCAGGCCCAGCTTGGCGCGCATGCGGTCTTCCAGCGCTTGGGGAAATACGGTTTTGTAGGACTCCAGCGCGGCCAGAGCCTGCTCCTGGCTGTCCATCAGCGGCAACAGCGCCTGGCCCAGGCAGAACAGGTTCCAGTAGGCGATGTTGGGTTGCTTGTTGTAGGCGTAGCGGCCCTGGGTGTCGGAGTGGTTGCAGATGTGGCCGGGATCAAAAGCGTCCAGAAACTGGAACGGCCCGTAGTCGATGGTCAGGCCCAGGATGCTCATGTTGTCGGTGTTCATGACGCCGTGGCAAAAGCCGACGGCTTGCCAGGCGGCCACCATCCGGGCCGTGCGTTCACTGACGGCCTGCAAGAGCGCCGCATAAGGCTGGGCAGCGTCGCGGCAGTCCGGGTAGAAGCCGTCGATCACAAAATCGGCCAGGACCCTGAGCTGCGCGTGCTGGTCGCTGTAGCTGAAATGCTCGAAATGGCCAAAGCGGATGAAACTGGGCGCCACACGGGTCACGACGGCGGCGGTTTCGATTTCTTCACGGCGCACCCTGGCATCGGAGCCCGTGATGCACAGCGCGCGTGTGGTCGGAATGCCCAGGCCGTGCATGGCTTCGGAGCACAGGTACTCGCGGATCGAGCTGCGCAGCACCGCGCGTCCGTCGCCCATGCGTGAGTACGGCGTGGCGCCCGCGCCCTTGAGCTGGATCTCCTGCGGGCCTGCGGCGGTTTGCAGTTCCCCGAGCAGGATGGCGCGGCCGTCACCCAGCTGGCCTGCCCACTGACCGAACTGATGGCCGCTGTAAACACTGGCCAGCGGTTGGGCGCCCTGCGCCGCCTGGTTGCCGGTGAACAGCGTCAGCGACTCCGGCGACTCGAACCAGGGCTGATCCAGCCCCATCTCGCGCGCGAGCGCCTGGTTTCGGCTCACCCAGTAGGGGGAGGGCAGGGGCGTGGGCTGGAGTTCCGTATGGAAATCAGGCCCGAGCGCAGCGAAGCGGTTGTTCCACTTGAGGCCCGGGACCACAGCAGGGAAATCCTTAATGACGGCGTTCATGCGTCCATTGTCCTATGCAGGCAACAGCCCCGGCGCTGCGGGGTTAAAAGAGGCGCAAAACCGGCTTCGCGGGCCGGGAGCTACACGCCGGGAACGGCCGCGGGGGCCTTCATCACGGCGTAAGCGGCCAGTGCCTGCTCGTCCAGCATCGCCACGCGGCCAAATTCCAGCGACACCAGGCCCAGTTGCTCCATGGACTTGAGGGCGCGGTTGACCGTCTGCCGTGACAGGCCTGCCAGATGGCCCAGCTCTTCCTGCGACAGCACCAGCCGGCGGCGGCCCTGCCAGAACACCCGGCTCAGGTACAGGGCCACCCGCTGCTCGGGAGAGCGCAGGCGCCCGGCCTCGATGATGGTCATGGCCTGGCCGAGTCGCCGGTTCAGGTGGCCCACCAGAAAGTGGTTGAAAGGCAGGCAGGTGGCCAGCAGGCTGTCGAACTCGGCGCGCGGCAGGCACAAGAGCACGGTGTCGCGCAGCGCGATCACGTCGTAGCGCCGCGCTTCCGTTTTCAGCACGGAGCCTTCGCCAAACCATTCGCCATCGGGCACACCCAGAAAGGCAGAAACACGTCCTTCGGTGGAAGTGCTTTGCAGCTTGACCAGGCCCGACAGCACGGCGTACCAGCCCTTCACCGGTGTCCCGGCTGCCAGCAACACCTCGCCTTTGCGGCCGGCCAGCGTCAGTGCGCGGGCCAGCAGGTGGCTGCGTTTGTCGTCGGGCAAGGCTGCAAACCAGGGCTGGCTGCGCAGAAAGCGGTGCTGGGGCAGGGCGGCTTCTTCAAGGGGCATGGACGCGATTGTCCCGCAGCGGTGGACCGGGCCGGGTTTGTACCTAGGAACTGTCGGACCGGCGACATCCCTTGCCTGCCAGCGCGGGCCGGTTCATAGTCGGCCTGCCGCTGGCGAAGCAAGGTTTTCCGGTACGAAGCGGCCCGCGCGGGCGTTACCATGCAGCCACGACGTTGCCCCAGGGCTGCGATTTTTACCGGCAAGAAAAAGGAAACATGACCATGTTGGGTTTGATGCAAAACCAGCCGCTGCTGATTTCATCGCTGATCGATTTTGCGGAGCGCCACCATGGCGACGCCGAGATCGTGTCGCGCCGCGTGGAGGGCGACATTCACCGCTACACCTATCGCGACGTGGCACGCCGGGCCCGCAAGGTGGCCAGCGCGCTGGACGCGCTCAAACTCGGGTTCAGCGATCGCGTCGCCACCTTGGCCTGGAACGGTTACCGCCACCTCGAGCTGTACTTCGGCGTCAGCGGTTCGGGCCGCGTGCTGCACACGCTCAACCCGCGCCTGCATCCCGACCTGGTGGCCTGGATCGCCAACCACGCCGAGGACCAGGTGCTGCTGTTTGACATGTCCTTCCTGCCGCTGGTGCAGGCCTTTCATGCCAAATGCACGACCATCAAGCACTACATCGCGCTGTGTGATGCGGACAAGCTGCCCCAGGACAGCGGCATCCCCAACCTGAGCAGCTACGAAGCCTGGATCGCCCCGCATTCGGACGTCTACAGCTGGCCCCGCTTCGATGAAAATTCGGCCTCGAGCATGTGTTACACCAGCGGCACCACCGGCAACCCGAAGGCTGCGCTGTACAGCCACCGCTCGACCATCCTGCACGCTTACGCCGCGGCGCTGCCGGACGTGATGTGTGTCAGCGCGCGTGACGCCATCCTCCCCGTGGTGCCCATGTTCCACGTCAATGCCTGGGGCATCCCTTATTCGGCCGCGCTGACCGGCGCCAAGCTGGTGTTCCCCGGACCGGGCCTGGACGGCAAGTCGGTGTACGAGCTGATCGAGAACGAAAAGGTGACCTACGCAGCGGGCGTGCCCACAGTGTGGCAAATGATGCTGGGTCACATGAAACCGGCCGGCCTGAAATTCTCCACCCTCAAGCGCACGGTGATCGGCGGTTCGGCCTGCCCGCCGGCCATGATACAGGCTTTCCAGGAAGACTACGGTGTGGAGGTGCTGCACGCCTGGGGCATGACCGAAATGTCGCCGCTGGGAACGCTGTGCACGCTCAAGAACAAACACCTGACCATGTCGAAAGACGAGCAGATGAAGGTGCGGCTCAAGCAGGGCCGGGCGATTTACGGGGTGGACATGAAAATTGTGGACCCCGAAGGCAAGGAGCTGGCCTGGGACGGCAAGGCCTTTGGCGACCTGCTTGTCAAGGGCCCCTGGATCGTCGGTGAGTACTTCAAGGGCGAGGGCGGCAACCCGCTGATCGACGGCTGGTTCCCGACCGGCGACGTGGCCACCATCGATGCCGACGGCTACATGCAAATCACCGACCGCAGCAAGGACGTGATCAAGTCCGGCGGCGAATGGATCAGCTCCATCGACATCGAAAACATTGCTGTGGCGCACCCGGCAGTGGCCATGGCGGCCTGTATCGGGGTCTACCACCCGAAATGGGACGAACGCCCCATCATCGCCGTGGTGAAGAAGCCCGGCGCAGAGGTCACGCGTGAGGAACTGATCAGCTTCTACGAGGGGAAAACCGCCAAATGGCAGATTCCCGACGATGTGGTGTTTGTCGACGCCATCCCGCTGGGCGCCACCGGAAAAATGCTCAAGACCCGCTTGCGCGAGCAACTCAAGGACTACAGCCTGCCGGGCGTGTGAATCGCGCGGCGGGGTGACGCGCATCGTCGTGGTGCAAGGGCTTCGGCCTGCGGCTTCGGCGCCTTGTCACCTTCGCGATAGGCAGGCTGTTTTTACGGGCAATCCCCTACGCTGCAGCGCACAAAAAAATGTACTCTGCTCAGTATTCGTAACCAGGAGACAAAGAGATGAAGTTGACCCTCAAAATTGTTGCAGCAACGGCCATCATGATGGCCGCCAGCGCGTCCTTTGCCCAGAAGGGCGAAACCGTGAAGATGGTTCGCATCGATCCACTGACCGGCCTGCTGGGCCCCGTGGGTGTCAGCCAGATCAAGGGTTACCAGTTTTTTGCCGAAAAATTCAGCGGTGCGGGCAACCCGGCCGGCGTCAAGTTCGAAGTCACGCCCATCGACAACAAGCTCAGCCCGGCCGAAAGCCTGAATGCGCTCAAGGCAGCCATTGACCAGGGCGCGCGCTACATCATCCAGGGCAACGGTTCGTCCGTCGCGCTGGCGCTGGCCGATGCGGTGGAAAAACACAACGCACGCAATCCCGGCAAGGAGGTGATGTACCTCAATGACTCCGCCGTGGACCCGGACCTGACCAACAGCAAGTGCAGCTACTGGCACTTCCGCTTTGATGCCGATACCTCCATGAAAATGGAAGCCATGTCCAGCTTCATGGCCAAGCAGCCCGACATCAAGAAGGTGTACTTCCTGAACCAGAACTATTCGCACGGCCACCAGGTCGTGAAGTTCGGCAAGCAGGCCCTGGCACGCAAGCGCCCGGACATCCAGGTCGTCGGTGAAGATCTGCACCCGCTGGCGCAAACGCGCGACTTTGCTCCGTACATTGCCAAAATCAAGGCCTCCGGCGCGGATACAGTGATCACCGGCAACTGGGGCTCCGACCTGTCCCTGCTGATCAAGGCCGCCAACGAGAACGGCTACAACGGCAAGTTCTTCACCTACTACGCCGGCGTCACCGGCACGCCGACTGCCCTGGGCCAGAACGGCGCCGGACGCGTCTACCAGATCGCCTACAACCACTACAACATGGGTGGGCAGATGGACAAGTGGATGAAGGAATTCAACGCCAAGTACAACGACGACTTCTACACCGGCTCGACCATCCGCATCTTCGAAATGCTGGGCGCGGCCATGGCCAAGGCCAAGTCCACCGACCCGGTGAAGGTCGCCGCGGCCATGGAGGGCCTGAAGGTCAAGAGCTTCAACGGCGAAGTCGAGATGCGCAAGACCGACCACCAGCTGCAGCAGGTGTTGTACATGTCGGTGTGGCAAAAAGCCGATGGCAAGTACCCCTACAGCCCCGAGAAAACCGGCATGACGCTGGCACCGGTGGCCGAGTATCCGAACTACGTGTCGAGCACGCCGACAAGCTGCGAGATGAAGCGCCCGTAAGTATCGGCGCCTGAGACAGAGACTGAGCCCGAGCGGGTCGCACCGTATCGGGCTCTTTTATTTCATCGACGAGGAAGGTCAACCGGAATGGAGTTTTTCATCATCTCGATGCTGAACGGGCTGAGCTATGGGCTCCTGCTGTTCATGCTGAGTTCGGGACTCACGCTGATTTTCAGCATGATGGGCGTGCTCAATTTCGCGCACGCCAGCTTTTACATGCTGGGCGCTTACGTCGGCTACACCGTGGCCCAGTTCGTGGGTTTCTGGCCGGCATTGCTGATTGCGCCGCTGGTGGTGGGCGCCCTGGGCGCTGTGTTCGAGCGCCAGTGTCTGCGCAAGGTGCATAAATTCGGGCACGTGCCGGAACTGCTGATCACCTTTGGCCTGTCCTATGTGATTGTCGAGCTGGTCCAGCTGATCTGGGGCCGCATCGCCGTTGAATTCCGTCCACCCGAATTGCTGCAAGGCCCGGCTTTCACGCTGATCAATGATTCGGTCAAGGGCTTGAGCCTCTTCTGGGGCGCCGCGCCCGCAGAACTTTGCAGCGCCGCCGATGCCACCATCCGGATTGTCTGCTCACCGTTTCCCGCCACGCGCGGTTTCATGATGCTGGTGGCCGTGATCATGCTGGCGTCGGTCTGGCTGCTGCTGACACGCACCCGCATCGGCCTGGTGATCCAGGCCGCGCTGACCCACCCCGAGGCGGTCGAGTCCCTGGGGCACAACGTGCCGCGCGTCTTCATGATGGTGTTCGGCGCGGGATCGGCGCTGGCCGGCCTGGCCGGCGTGATCGGTGGCAGCACCTTCCTGACCGAACCGGCCATGGCGGCCACGGTGGGGTCGGTGATTTTTGTGGTGGTGGTCGTGGGCGGCATGGGTTCGCTGTCGGGGGCTTTTGTGGCTTCCCTGCTGATCGGCGTCATCCAGACCTTTGCCGTGGCTTTTGATTATTCGCTGGCCACGCTGGCGCAGCAAATCGGGCTGCCGCTCAGCAGCGCCGTCATGAACAACTCCTACATCAAGCTCACGCTGTCGCAAGTGGCGCCCATTCTTCCCTATCTGTTCCTTGTGCTCATCCTCATCTTCAGGCCCCGCGGCCTGCTCGGAAAGCGGGAGGGCTGAGCCATGAAAACCCATTACCAATTCAAGCCGCTCAATGTCGGGCGCTGGCTGACCTGGGGCCTTTTTGCGCTGCTGCTTGTGGTGGCGCCGAAGATGTTCGGCAGCGGGCTGGCCCTGACAGTGCTGTCGCAAATGGGCATTGCCATCATTGCCTGCCTGTCCTACAACATGCTGCTGGGGCAGGGCGGCATGCTCAGCTTCGGCCATGCGGTGTACACCGGGCTGGGCTCCTTTCTGGCCATCCACGCGCTCAACAGCGTCGGCAATGGGTCCCTGCCTTTGCCGGTGTCGCTGGTGCCCCTGGTCGGCGGACTGGCTGGCCTGGGCTTTGCCGTGTTGTTCGGTTATGTCACCACGCGCAAGTCGGGCACCACCTTTGCCATGATCACGCTGGGGCTGGGGGAGCTGGTGTTTGCGCTGTCGCTGATGATTCCGGAATTTTTCGGCGGCGAAGGCGGGGTCTCCGGCAACCGCATGGTCGGCAAGGGTGTGATGGGCATTACCTTCGGGCCGCAGATCCAGGTCTACTACCTGATCGCGCTCT
>Ga0307516_10005087_pt1 | contig 15897 bp, 18 predicted proteins | sample 19_EM_MG_FD_203310 | JGI IMG/M metagenome (GOLD analysis project Ga0307516, IMG submission 203310) | Populus trichocarpa ectomycorrhiza microbial communities from riparian zone in the Pacific Northwest, United States - 19_EM | ecosystem: Host-associated > Plants > Roots > Unclassified | place...
ATGAGGATACCGGCGGCGTAGATATCAAGTAAGACGCGACGAGTACGATGTAGATGAGGATGCCGGCGGCGTGGATATCAAGTAAGACGCGACGGGTACGATGTCGATGAGGATGCCGGGAGCGTGGAAATCAAGTAAGACGCGACGAGTACGATGTAGATGAGGATACCGGTGACAAGGACGATCGCAAATAAGACGTCGCAGGTAGGCCGACGAGCTTGGTGACATGGTCAGCACAGCTCTCAGAGGAACAGAGACAGTGAGAAGTAGTACAATACGACCTAACGAGTACGATGTCGATGAGGAAGCCGGCGGCGTGGATATCAAGTAAGACGCGACGAGTACGATGTAGATGAGGATACCGGCGACAAGGACGATCGCGAATAAGACGACGCAGGTAGGCCGATGAGCTTGGTGACGTGGTCAGCACGACTCTCAGAGGAACAGAGACAGGGAGAAGTAGTATAATACGAGCTAACGCGTATGATGATGAGTATGCCCGCGGCGTGGATATCGAGTAAGACGTGACGAGTTCGATGTTGATAAGGATGCTCGCGGCGTGGATATCAAGTAAGACGCGACGAGTACGATGTCAATGAGGATGCGGCCGGCGTGGATATCAAGTAAGACACGACGAGTACGACGTCGATGATGATGTCGGCGGCGTGGGTATCAAGTCGCGACGAGTACGATGTCGATGAGGATGCCGTCGGCGCGGATATCAAGATGCGACGAGTACGATGTCGATGAGGATGCCGGCGGCGTGGGTATCAAGACGCGACGAGTACGATGTCGATGAGGATGCCGGCGGCGTGGGTATCAAGACGCGACGAGTACGATGTCGATGAGGATGCCGGCGGCGTGGATATCAAGACGCGACGAGTACGATGTCGATGAGGATGCCGTCGGCGCGGATATCAAGTTGCGACGAGTACGATGTCGATGAGGATGCCGGCGGCGTGGGTATCAAGACGCGACGAGTACGATGTCGATGAGGATGCCGGCGGCGTGGATATCAAGACGCGACGAGTACGATGTCGATGAGGATGCCGGCGGCATGGATACCAAGACGTGACGAGTATGATATCGATGAGGATGCCAGCGGCGTAGATATCAAAAGAAACGCGACGAGTACGACGTCGATGATGATGTCGGCGGCGTGGATATCAAGTAAGACGCGACGAGTACGATGTAGATGAGTATGCCGGTGACAAGGACGATCGTGAATAAGACATCGCAGGTAGGCCGATGCTCTTAGTGATATGGTCAGTATAGCTCTCAGAGGAATAGAGATAGTGAGAAGTAGTACAATACGACCCAACGCGTATGATGTTGATGAGGATGCTGGCAGCTTTTTTTTTTGTTTATTCATTACTCGCGCGCGACCTATGGAGATCATGGCGAGAATATGTACAGTCCGTTTCCTAGGAAAAGCGTCGCACAATCCGCCCCCTTAAGCCGCTCCCGCAGGTTGCATGAAGTCGGGCGTGGGTAAGAACAGCGGCGGTTCCTCCCCAGCGTCCGGCTCCTCGGCCCCCGCTCCCTGCTCCCCCAGCCACTCCCGCACCCCCAGCTCAGACACCGCGCTCACGGCGTCATCCTCCTCCACCCCCGGCACCCGCCTGCCCACGTCCGTGGTCGAGAGGAAGTCCAGCACCGCTCGGCTGCACCTGCCATCGGCCAGTAGGTTCCGGACTTTCCACTGGTCCTTCCACTTCCGCGTCTCCTTCTTCGCCTCCGCCCGCAGGATCTTCTGCTGCGGCTTCCAGTTGGGGCACTCCTTGAAGAGGTGGTCCCGTGTCTGAGATCGGTACCGGGGCCACCAGCATTGCGGGGTGGGGCGGCTCTTTGTGCAGTTGAGGTATTGCCCAGTCAGGCAGTGCCCCGTCTTGATCTGGTAGAACCGCGAGGCGAGCCTCTTGCTGCTCCCAGCTACTGCGCCATCGGGTCGCTGGCTCTCAGGCAACCGGTATTTCTTCTTAGAGGTTCTGCCCCCCGCCCATTGCCGTGCCTCCGCCAATTCTTCTCCGAGATTTCCCGCTTGAAGTTGGCGAGAGATTGTGGGAGGGGCGCCGCCCATGCATCCGTCCTGCCCAGGGAGCTTAGCCATTCGACCCCCGGGTGTTTGGCTCCCCTGCTGCAATCTTCGCCCATTCATCGCCTTCTCATTGCCGGTGACTCCCTTGTGGGCTAGGCACCACCGGATTTCGATGACTATACCTGGTCTAACACTGCGCAGCATGGCGATGTACTTCCGCGCCAGGAGGTCGTACTGTTGCCCTGGGCCGGGTTCGTCCGACGCCATCCGCGTGATGGCAGCTTGTGCATCTGAGAAGATGGTGACCCGTTCCGGGGGCACGTTCCTTCGCGCTGCCACTTCCAGCGCGTGGGCCAGGGCTGCACACTCTGCACCATAGGCCTCTTGGTTGCTGCCCATGTGCACTTTGGCGCCCACCCAGGTTAAGCCCCCCTTCCATACCACGGAGTATTCGGTAGCCCCGCCGTCCAGTTTTGACCCATCCGTGAACATGGTTAGCCCAGGTCGGGTTTTCTCCGCCTCCGCTTTCGCCTCGGCTTCTTCTTCTTGCAGCAGCTCCGCGTCGAGGGTTCCCGGCTCCTCGAGCAGAACTGTCTTCTCTGTCTGTCCGCCGTATGCGAGGGCGTTCTTGAGCCGTCGCACTATTTCCGTGGGGCTCCTACCCCTCCCAGGCCTGGTCTCCTTCTGGTAGGCTCAGCAGCCGTAGCTCAAAGCGCCGCTGTCTGTTCTCTAGCTGCGCTGTCGCTGCTGCGACCGGACTCCATTGAGAGTGCCCCTAGATTTGTTGTCCGAAAGCATCCCGTTGTCGCCCGTGCCTCCTGGTTGACCAGTAGCTGGAGTTCCTTGGCCCGGCCGATGGTGCCTTCAGCAAGTTCCCCCTTCCACCACAGCTCTGCCCCGAACATGGCGACCGACTGGACGCATGCCGCCATGACCTTCCTGCAATTGGCTGGCGAGAGCCCCATCCGTCCCGTAAGCCTACGTAGCTGCGTCATTGCCCTCCTGCCGTTCTTCATCCGGGTGGCGTGGTGCTCCTTGAGGGTGAGCTGGGAGTCCAGCCAGACCCCGAGCCATCTCGTCGCCTCCTTGTTGAACGGGATGTCGCGGTCACCTACTGCTACGGTTGACCTCTTGTGAAATAGCGCTGCTTCGGTCTTTCCGGGGTCGAATGCAACACCATTCCCAGCTGCCCACTCGATCGCGGCTGCCGCTGCTTCGGACAGCTTGGCTGCCACCTCCTCGTCGTCCTTGCCCTCTGCCCACCAGCTGATGTCATCCACGAAGAACAGCCCGCGGATGCCTGGGACTGCAGCTTCCACCGCGTCGAAGATGCCTGATAGGTATGTGACGAAAAGGACCGGGGCCACCGGCGAGCCCTGTGTGATGCCTGTGTCCACCTGTCTTGCCGTTCCTGTTCTGCCGTCGAGGACTAGCTGAACCTGTCATTCGGACATGAATCTGCCAGTCCATCTGATTAGGTCTAGCTCGATCCCTAGTCTCCATCCTTCTGCCCATGACGACTTGTTGACATTGTTGAAGGCCGATTTGACATCCATGAGCAGTGTCCCGGCCACGCGCTTCTCTCTCCACATCCGTTGGGTCTGGTTCATCATGAGTGCCACTGCATCGACGCAGCTCCGACGCTTACGGCAGCCGAATTGTCCGTCATGAAGGAGGATGCCGTCGGCGTGGATGTCAACTAAAACGCGACGAGTACGATGTCAATGAGGGTGCCAGCGGCGTAGATATCAAAAGAAACGCGACGAGTACAATGTCGATGAGAATGCCGGCGGCGTGGATATCAAGTAAGACGCGACAAGTACGATGTCGATGAGGATGCCAGCGGCGTAGATATCAAAAGAAACGCGACGAGTTCGATGTTGATGAGGATGCCGCCGACGTGGATATCAAGTAAGAGGCGACGAGTACGATGTCGATGAGGGTGCCGGCGGCCTGGATATCGAGTATGGCGCGACGAGAACGATGTCAATAAGGATGCCGCCGACGTGGATATCAGGTAAGACGCGACGAGTACGATGTCGATGAGGATGCCGGCGGCCTGGATATCAAGTAAGACGCGACGAGTACGATGTAGGTGAGGATGCCGGCGGCGTGGATATCAAGTAAGACGCGACAAGTACGATGTCGATGAGGATGCCAGCGGCGTAGATATCAAAAGAAACGCGACGAGTTCGATGTTGATGAGGATACCGGTGACAAGGACGATCGCGAATAAGACGTCGCAGGTAGGCCGACGAGCTTGGTGACATGGTCAGCACAGCTCTCAGAGGAACAGAGACAGTGAGAAGTAGTACAATACGACCTAACGAGTACGATATCGATGAGGATGCCGGCGGCGTGGATATCAGATAAGACGCGACGAGTACGATGTCGATGAGGATGCCGGCGGCGTGGATATCAAGTAAGACGCGACGAGTACGATGTCGATGAGGATGCCGGCGGCGTGGATATCAAGTGTCAGAATAATGGGCGTCCGGAGATGACGGACCGGAGACGGCGTCCGGAGATGACGGACCAGAGGCAACATGTCCGGAGATGACAGCAGCCTTAGTCTCCGAGCACCGGCTCGGGAGACAGTCTTCCGTCCTTTCCCCTTGGCGAGTCCCTCAGGCGCGTTGTATATAGAGAGAATGTTTTCCCTTCGACGTTGTATCAATAAATCAGTTCACTATCTTCGTCTCTATCGATCCCTATATTCCAACATCAAGTAAGACGGGACGAGTACGATGTCGATGAGGATGCCGGTGGCGTGGATATCAAGTAAGACGCGACGAGTACGATGTAGATGAGGATACCGGTGACAAGGATAACCGGGAGTGAGACGTCGCAGGTAGGCCGACGAGCTTGGTGACCCGGTCAGCACAGCTATCAGAGGAACAGAGACAGTGAGAAGTAGTACAATACGACCCAACGCGTATGATGTCGAAGAGGATGCCAGCGGCGTGGATATCAAGTAAAACGCGACGAGTACGATGTCGATGAGGATGCCGGCGGCCTGGATATCGAGTAAGACGCGGCGAGTACGATCTCGATGAAAATACCGGAGGCAACGATGATAGGAAGATTCGACACCTCTGCCGATGGCGCGCCTGATTGAAGTCGAGTCGTAATCGTAGCCTTGGCGTCTCGATGCCCGCGTCGTAACTGCCTGAACTTAGCTCTGCAACACACCCACCGTATATCAAAATCCGGACGATCGGCACCCACCAACTGTTGATTTTCTTTCCTCCCGCAAGCATCCACTTACTCCAACTCGACTGCACATCCTACGGATTTTTCTCAGCTACTCAACACCCAGTTCCATCACCCCTGCCGCACTCCCGATGGGTCCGGTTGTGCACTACATCCTTTTCTCTTTCGTCGGTCACTCTTAGGGCACTGCCTTAGCCGTCACCAACATGAGGTCTATATCACCCCGCGATTCTGCGTCGGCTGAACAGATCAGCAATTGGGAGTTTGCACTCAACGCGATTTATACAAACGGGAATCGCCTAGGGATGAAACCGAGGCCCTTCATTCATTATTCAGCGAATCAGAGCGGCACTTACCCACTCCCTTTCACCAATCACGTTGTGCAAGCAAATTGATATCCTGTACGAGGCTATCGGCGATGCCACGGAGATTGACATCAATCAATGGCACGGTATGCTGCTGGGGGGGAATTGGGACGAGGTGGTGCATCAAATGGTGCAGGAACCACTCGAGGAGAACGCCACGACAGATACCACACGGCCTCTCCTCAAACGCGAGGATTGGGAGGTGGCCCTCCGCAAGTGGTTCACATATTCGGAGGTTGATATGTCGTGAAACGACGCGACGAAGACGGTGGTGTGGCCATATCTACAATCTCGTCTTTTGTGGGCACTTGACCTTCCATCCTCGACGCTTTCCCCTAACCAAAAGATACGATCCGACGGTCGAGGGAACATGTCAGGGTGACAATGTAACGGGCATGGCTCTCTGACTCCAGATAGCGAACCGGGGATGTGGACAAGGGCGTGGGGGCGTGGACGGATAGGGAAAATGACAAGATGGGGAAGATAGGAACAGACAAGGCAGGGACGTGGAGCGGGCAAGGCAGGGACGTGGCGTTGAGACGAAACAGTTACTAGTGGTCAAGGCCGACAATGGCTGACGATAACAAGTTGCAACTTCAATCTATTACGCTTATCACTACAGGCTATCTGCGCTCCTCCTCGCCATACCACCCCCATGGGACTCCCATCCTTCCTACCCGCCAGACGCAACAACTTTTCCCTCAGGAAACAAGTTGTTGCGTGAAGAAGAAACATGCAAGGGAAACAACAGCGCACCCTTACATACAATGAGTGCGATCCTCCACATCCAGATCCTTCTTCTCGCCGCGCAACCAGAACCAGCAGAACCTTTCCTCGCCGCGCAACTAGAACCTCTCCTTGCCGCGCAACCAGAACCTGCAGAACCTTTCCTCGCCGTGCAATCCAGAACCCGAAACCCAAGACCTCCTCGCGCCGTGCAATCAAATCCACAAACCCCGAAGCCTACTCCTTGCGCCGCGCCATCCAGAACGTTCCAGACTCTAGTCGTTCCGGATTGGTGGTGACGGCGGCGGCGTGCCGTTACAGACAACTATCAGGAAGGTGTTTGATTTGTTGCAAGCGGGACACTGGCTAAAGAGCGTTATAACACTTGGGTCTTTATCTTGCGAGTCTAACACCAGTCTCGACGACGTTAGGGAGCATTGGGCAGATGAGTTCAAGGGTGATGCACTCCAGGTGTGGGTTGAGAGGTTGGTCCTGGCGGAGGAATACTTTCAGCGAAATATTCCAGGGCACTACGCAAATACCATCGACATCGTACTGAGCAGTGGTATGGGAAAGAGTAGGCTCGCTAGCGAGATGGGCAAAAAAGTGATGACGATATCCTTGATGCTCCGCGAGCCGGAAGTGACCGGCTTCCCACCTCGGGACTCGGGGGTTTTGGAATTCTTGCTCGCTGGAGATACCCAAAGTATGAAAAACACACGTATGAGGGCCAATTTCCTGCTTGGTGGGACGTTCTTCGAAGGTTGGTACTCCTCGATCCCCCAAGTTGTTGCCAAGCTGATGTGACAGTGGCGAATTGGTGGAAATCGATCCCAACACCCAGCAGCACCCATGTCGAGAAGTAGAACGATGCAATATCACGGCTGAGCGAGTCACTTATCCCGGACAATACCGATCGCCGATCCGATTCGAGAGCGTAACTCTACAACTCCATTATTAAAAAGGCTGAAGATAATTTTAGGGGATTAATGGAAGGTACCATACCTGGAAAAGTGGAGAGCAGTGGCTTACAGCCAAGGTGCAGATGGAATTGGATTGATGCCGAAGCAGTAGGACTGCGCCCGGTGAAGGTGGCACCTTCCGCTTTACTGATATTTTCATGTAGGGCTACGGTGAGTCGGAAGAATTCATACAGATCGTCGAAAATCCATTGCTTGAGCTGTTCAAGATGGTACCGGCATCTGACGGCGGATTACCTACTCTTTTCATCGCCATCGACGAGGCGGCTAAGCTGTACACGTACGGTACCAGCTCCAGAACGGGTTCAGGGAAGGAACTTCCCCATACGTCCATCGGACAGCTATTGCATGGGCTGCACTGCCACCATGGTCTGCACTGCCACCCCGTGTGGAGCATCTTTATTTACACGAATTTGAGGATAGAGATCTTTGCACCCAGTTAGAAGCACGACGGCTCTTCGCAACTCGTTTACGGGAGCTGTAGCATGGACGAACCATTTTCCAGCTCTGAGCTGCATATCGAAACCAAGGCGCGTGTACACCACCGGTTCGAAATAGAGCTCAACATGGAGATATTCAAATTCGCAGTTGTCAACCATATGACCATCTTTCGGCCTCTCTGGCGGCTTTATTCCCGGAGGCCATACAATAAACTCCACGGTTTTGTGATAATGAAGGTGCTGGGTGGTAACACCCTCTTTTCTGCCTTCGATCGCTATCACGCATTCACAGCAGTCACGTCTCGAGTGTGCATTGACCTTTGTGCCAATAATGAGGAGTGACTCTAGTTTGCAGGCGAAGCCTCGACAGCCACCTCAGGCTGCTCATCGGCGTGGACCAACAGTCTGGCACGTTCAAGACCGCTACGCCTTTGGAGCCTGTGGTTGCTGATGTCGCCGCTACCATGCTCATACGCAATGATGGAAGGAAATCGGAGAAGGAGTCGTGGACTGATTTCATTCAAAAAACCTCTACACTTCTTGAAGGCGGTATCATTGAAAAAGCTACCGAGGGCGAATTATTCGGTCGCCTTCTGTGCATATTGGCGAGGGACGAGCTACCTGACGGTCTCTCCGCCAAAGATGATTTCCGGTATTTCCGCCAATTCAAGGTCGAGATGTTTCTCAACTAACTCCTAGGTAATAGCACCGTTAACAGTCTTATCAACTGTGAGATAAAACGTCGACCCCGTGCGGGAGTCATGCATGGCCTGCTTCCAGTCTGGGATGAGCAATTTGACGTTCGTGAGGGATGGTGCAATTTCAACCATTTCACATCCACCACCAAAAAACTCCCTTTGGAACGGGAGAGTCTTCATAACGTCATCCGCCGGCTGCTCAGAAGAAATGCGGCGTTGTAGCTGGCTCCTTGCCACAGCGATTGGGATCTACTTTTGCCTGTTTACACCGAGACGTCAACAAACCCATTGATAGAGATCACCTGTCCGCGATTTTCGTTCATATCAGGAATCGACAGAAGCCCGCAATGTTGACCCTTGGAACTCAATATCGTACATGCTTTCCCGCTAATCAACTCGGTTTTTGCAACCAAATGGAGTTCGGTGCTGGCTGGAGGAGTCCTTCCACTGACATGAGATGGCCTTCGTGCAAACGGCCAAGGAACGGTTTTGTCCACACACTGGAACCATTCGTGTTTGGAATTCAGGTTTTCGGTGCCGATGACCGAACCCCTCCCCTTTCTTGCCAAGTATCGCCGTCTCGGGAGGGTATGTGGGAACATCGTGTCCACCCCGACAACCAAATGCGGCTCGAAGCGCTTAAAGAATTCGACGTGGAGGAACCGGACGCGGCTGCCCGCAGCAGTGGACTTGGATGCGGAGGTACATCTGGAGGTGGCATGGGTGGGAGTGGTGGTGACGGAGCAGTGGGGGGGGGGGGTGGGGGGGTGGGGGTGGGGGTCTGGGGGGGGGGGGCGCGGCGGGGGGCCGGGGGGCCCGCCCCCCGCCCCCCGCGCCCCCCCCCCCCCCCCCCCCCCCCCCCGGGGAAGTCGGTGGTGGAGAAGGTATGGAGGTCGATGATAGGGAAGTTATTGGCGGCGGGATTGGCGATGATCAGGCTTTGAGCGGCATGTATTAGTGGATTATTGTGCCTATTCAACAGGTGACGGTATTATTCTCTTTGAGGATCATGTTGTTTCCAGTCTCTATATCACCGAAAATGATTTGTTGACATTTGTGAAGCGGGCGGGAAGCGAACGTGGCGATTTGCGGGACCAAGTGGGAAATTGGCGTGGGAATATTCGGTACGGGTTGGAGGAAATAGTTGCACGAGCTCCGCAGCTCTTTTGACATGTCAAGCATCACCTTTTGGTCTTGATGTTGATCTCTCCATGAGTAATACATTGGTATCCGCTATAGGTCGCTGGTGCTGGGATCCTCATCTACCTTGCACCTACGAGCCGAACTCGGACAACAGCCTGCTGCACCGCAATAACAATTAAAAGTATGGACGCGTACGTTGTATTGGTTGTATTCTAACCTGATATGTAGTAGGACTTCCATAACTGAACGCAGCAGCGCGCCAGCCGTCGGCATCACCACTGAAGTATTTCCAGCCTACCTACTAACGCCGCTATCCGAATCACAATGACGACAATTTTTTTCCTCAGCAATGCAGAGCAATGCAAAGTAGTCTACGCAGGAGGCAAGGATGATGCCCTTCGGGACTTCTTTTACAATCGGCGGATGTACATAATTCCCACATGAAAGAAGTGATACATGTGCCATTTCAGAGTGATGTAGCTGGACGCTCGAGCGCGATCATTGCTGACTGCACGGGCTGTTGGGTAGAAGATCACATTCTCGTGTGGTGTCAGAATAATGGGCGTCCGGAGATGACGGACCAGAGGCAACATGTCCGGAGATGACAGCAGCCTTAGTCTCCGAGCACCGGCTCGGGAGACAGTCTTCCGTCCTTTCCCCTTGGCGAGACCCTCAGGCGCGTTGTACAGAGAGAATGTTTTTCCTTCGACGTTGTATCAATAAATCAGTTCACTATCTTCGTCTCTATCGATCCCTATATTCCAACAGGTTATGAGCCCGGATTGAACGCTCATCCCTGCACTCTCGTTTTTAAGCCTCAACCGTTTGAGCCGCGTCGCTTCGCGTCGCGACGACAATGCCAACAACAGGTCCCGCAGTCACCGACCTACACAACGCCGTAACTACCGCTCGTGGAGAACGACATGCGATCATTCCCTATCCGCTGAGAGGCCGTGACTAGAATCGGCATGACGACCGCGCTGCCCCGATGATCTACCTATCGGTTGAACCCCCGATTCGAACCGTCATCCGCAGTCCTACCCTGAACGAAATCGATTCTGCATCCCGCGTCTGGGGATTCATTTGCCAGGAATACGACTCTGCCTTCACGATATTCGGTCTTCGAATACATCACGAACCGACTCGCCGTTCGCCAGGAATTGGGTGGATCCAAAGAAGCGATCCCGAATACCACCGTCGATTGCCACTTTCTTTTCGAGCCGTACCACGATCGTTCGACATTGTCGCCGACGACCATGACTACAATCGGTGGGCCGACAGCGCAGCCTCGATAATCTACGTATCTTACGAAAGACCTAGCGATTCGCAGCTACGATGTTCCTACTGCACACGAGAAGGGCACAAGGAAGCCAGCTGTCAGTTGAAGCAAGACGCAGAACGACTCAGAAAAGAAAGGTGGTCCCAGAAAGCCTCTGCACAGACTGCCCGGGTGAACTTCGGGGACTGCCACAGTGAGGTTGAGGTTCACGGCTTATAGCCGATTGCAGGTATGTTTTTTGAGCCCCAAATGTTCGGGCGGAGCTGTGTGCGCGCTCGGTGATGCTGGAGCTGCTGAGGCGCCCCATACCGGAGCTGCTGTCCGCGCTTGATGTTGATGGAGCTGCTGTGTGCGCTCGGTGATGCTGGAGCTGCTGTGGCGCCCCATACCAGAGCTGCTGTCCGCGCTCGATGCTGTCGGAACTGCTGTGCGCGCTTGGTGATGCTGGAGCTGCAGTGGCGCCCCATACCGGAGCTGCTGTCCGCGTTCGATGTTGATGGAGCTGCTGTACGCGCCCAGTGATGACGGAGCTCTGTGCGCGCTCGGTGATGCTGGAGCTGCTGAGGCGCCCCACACCGGAGCTGCTGTGCACTCTCAATGCTGACAAATGGACAGATTATCCAACGGATCGGCCTGCGAATCGGCCTGGTATCCAGGGGAAGCTTCCGGTGAAGCACGTGGGTGGTTAAACAGGTTTCTTTCCCTCTCCTTTCTTTCTTTGGTGGATGCACTCTTTCTCCTATGTCCGTGGTTTCCCCATGAGGTTTTTTACACGGTTATGAGTTTTAACGAGGCATCCGAGGATACTGGGTTTCACTGTTTTTGTTTCTTTTCTCTGCAACTGTTTGTTGCTATACTGGCGGTTTCGTTTTCTCCTTCTCTCCTGCGTTCCTTTGCATCTTCCGTAGGGGAAGTGTCAGAATAATGGGCGTCCGGAGATGACGGACCGGAGACGGCGTCCGGAGATGACGGACCAGAGGCAACATGTCCGGAGATGACAGCAGCCTTAGTCTCCGAGCACCGGCTCGGGAGACAGCCTTCCGTCCTTTCCCCTTGGCGGGTCCCTCAGGCGCGTTGTATATAGAGGGAATGTTTTTCCTTCGACGTTGTATCAATAAATCAGTTCACTATCTTCGTCTCTATCGATCCCTATATTCCAACATGTGGAAATGCGGCAGACCGCGCTGCCATCGTCAGACTGCCTCGGCTCGAAATCTTGAAGGCCTCAGTGCGTACATGTGCTGCGGCTACCTTGCTGAGCGCGATGTTGACAAACTCGAAGGCAATCGCGCGCTCGTCCCACGGGGTTGAGTTCTTGATGGGCTCCAGCCCGGTGAAATTTCGCTCCGGCTTTTCGTTGCGGCTGGCTCGCTTAAAGCCCCCAGCTGGTAACTGCGGGAGCGCCGCTGCCGCTGCTGTCAGGCTGGTGGTGCCGATACCGGACGCAGACCCGGGACCACCTCTTCAAGGAGTGCCCTGAGTGGAAACCGCAGCAGAAGATCCTGCGGCGGAGGTGAAGAAGGAGACCGGGAGGTGGAAGTACCGGTGGAAGGTGCGGGACCTCCTGGCCAATCGGAGGTGCAGCCGGGCGATGCTGGACTTCCTCGTGACCACGGATGTGGGCAGGCGGGTGCCGGGGGAGGAGGGTGACGCCATCAGCGCGGTGTCTGAGCTGGAGGTGCGGGAGTGGCTGGAGGAGCTGGGGGCGGAGGCGGAGGAGCTGGGTAGGGACGAACCACCACATTTCCTGCCCACGCCTGACTTCATGGCGTCGGCGGGAGAGGCCTAGGAGGGGGCCCGACCTCTTTCCTTTGTAATTTCTTTTGTCACTTCCTTGGCGCTCCACACTTTTCTTCTTGGGATAGGCCTGGGCGGAGGGCAAAAGGGGAGCTTGCAACATGTCGCCACTGCGCGGACTGCGGACGGGAAAAATGGGCAAAAATGTACGCCGCCATGATCCAGATAGGTCCAAAGCGAGTACGATTAAAAAAAAAAAAAGCTGCCGCTGCTACCATCTGGGCCAGGGCGCCCGGCTGCGGCCGTTTCCGCTGCGTTCACGCCGGCGCCGGGGATTGGCGCAGCTGTGGGGTTGGGGCTGCTGGTCACGTCACAAGCGCGGTGATCTGTGTCCGTAGTTGCTTGTCTTCCTACGAATCCTCCAGCGCTCCTGCCACGAGGTTCGCCACCCAATCCCGCGCTTCTCCTCCTCCTCGCTGGACGATATCTCTTCACATCTTACTCGCCATCTCACTCGCCGCCGGCTTCCTTCCGCCATCCTGCTCTGCGGCAACACTCTTGAAGTGTCTTACCCGCCATTTGAATCGACGCCAGCGTCCTTCTCGCATCCTCCTCATCGGGATATCAATCATCGCGCCTTCCTTGCCATCTTCCTCGCCGCCGCCGTCTCGCCTGCCATCCTCCTCATCGGCATCACGCCTAACACGTCTTACACGCTATTTGGCTCGCCACCGGCGTCTTGCCCGCCACCCTTCTCGTTGAAACCCCACTGCGGTGCCATTCGCACCTCCCCACTCGTCGCCGCGTACTTGCCAACCTTTCGCGCGTTGAACCCTGGCACAAGAAGACAAGCAACCACAAACCTCCCCGCGGAAGTTTCGGGAGAAATGAGCGTTTAAGGCGGCATTTAGCTTGGGTCTCCTGGTACATTCGTATGGCCGATAGAGGATAGCAAAGATAGTCTACGAGCTCCGAGGGATAAGGAGGTTTTAGTACGAACGTTCCAAGCTAAGGAATACGCGATATTCGCACAGTTGGTGATGTCAACACGATGGATGCGGCACCACGTGCACCGTGAAACCGCTCAATATCGTCAGAAGAATGACCACCCGGTGGTGTCGCACCGGAAACGGCGTCCCATGATGACGCACCACAGACGGCTCATCTAGAGATGACGGCTGCCTGCGTCTCTGAGCACCCGCTTGGCAGCGAGTCTTCCATCCTTCCCCACTGGCGAGTCCCCGAGGCCCGTTGCATATAGAGAGAATGCTCTCTCTTCAACCATGTATCTCTCAATCTAATGACTATCTTCATCGCTATTGATTCCTATATTCCAACATCGTCTGCGGATGCCATGAAGGACGGGGCGAGAAGGAACTGCGGTTGTCGCTCCCTGGCACCCAATTCCCCGCGCCACCAGCTGCTCCGTCTCTATCCCCCTCTCCGCTTCCAGCTTCTACTGCCCCAGAGCTCCCACTCCGACGGCCCGCTCCCTATGTCTTCCTAAGGCAGGACCAGTCACCGCACATCAGTATTGGAGAGGAAGTCTAGTGCCGCCTGGATGCGCCTCCCATCGGCCAGAAGGTCCAGTACCTGCCACTGGTCCTTCCACCTGGGGGTGGGTTGATTTTTCATCCAGTTGAGGAGGTTCGACCGTGTGGCGAGAGAGTATATGAATGTGCGACGTTCAAGAATCCGCTCTTAGCAGCGATTGAGCGTGTTCTGCGCCGCGAAATACCGAGCTCCAGCAAAACACACGAAAGAACGGAGCTGGGCCTGAGTAGCAGTTTGCAGGAGGGCAGAGGAAGGAAATTGAGGCGCGGCCAGGAGGGAGGCGGAAGCAGGGATGATTTGGGGGTTGTCGGGGCAGTTCCGGAGATCGAGACACTGCTGGACCGCATGTGGAGGGGCAAAGGTGCTGTGGCCAGTCAGGAGTAATATCTCGCTGTTCTTGTAGGTGCGTCTTTTACTAAGGGTTATGTTTTTCTCTCCTTTTCTTGCCTGGGCTGCCGTTTGACTCTTTTTTGTTTCCAGTTACAATGTATCTTTTTTCTGTGTGTGGCATTTTTTTGTATATAGGTTTTTTCTTATCGAACTGCATCATTTTTTGGGTATAAGATATTTATTTCTCTGGATGAAATTGCCTCAATGCCAACACGAATCCTCTGAGGCGGTTCGCCCTAAGGGTTCTCACCCTTCCACGGGCGAACAGGGCAAAGCAGGTGGTCGACGCTACGACAGCGATCGGTAGGGGGCTGATAGCCGCTGCGCTACGCCGGCAAGACGGAGGGCACAATTCCGCTAGAGGAACCGGAGACCCTCGATGCGGAACTGCTGCAGGAAGAGGACGCTCGAGCCAGGGCAGAGGAAGAGCAGGAGCGATCCGGACTTACGATGTTCACATATGGGTCACGTCTAGATGGCGGGGCCGCCGGGTCGGCGATGACATGGAGGAGCGGAGAATCCAAGCCCAGAGCTCAGTGGGTGCCATACATGGTAAGGCATAGGCAAACTTGACGACAGATGTTAGTCTGTTCGTTTGGCCCTCAGCTCAGGTGTCGGCACGCGTCAGCGCATGCGTTCGCAACGATTGGCGCTTTCTTGACCCACTCGGTGCCCCATGTAGGCAGGGGGTGCCAGGGGCAGACAATTCTGAGAGCGAGATAGCGGAGAAAATGAGTGGGAACAGCCATGGCTCAACGAGGTATATCTATCCCCCGCCGCCCGGCGCTAGCTACACAGACTCACCCACCAGCGGCAGGCCGCAATCCTTGCTATCTATTCAATTATTTTCTCCAATCCTTTAACAGGTGACACTACTTCCTTCCGCTTTCCTTCTTCCCGCATTCCGTCTTTCCGCACTTCTTCTTACCGCATCCCCTCTTTCTGCATTGTTTCTTCCCGCATTCCTTCTTCCCTGATCCTCAAGCCAAACTGTCAAGATTATGATGGAAGTTTGATGGAACGATGAAGTCTTGTGTGTATTGTCTTGTCTTAGAGAGAAAGGCAGGAAAAGTGAAAAGTCTGAATACACGTATATGACGTGATTCTACACGTGACAAAGCTGAACGAGTGAGATATTGCAACACTTCCCCTCTTGCTGCGCTCCGTGGCAGCAAGCATGCAAGCAAGACCGAACGACAAAGAAACGCCATAAAGGATGAAAAATGGAAAACATAAAGTCCCAATGGCCTCATTAAAACCTCTGTGGTAAACCCTGTGGGAGAAACCCGCAGTAGGAAAAAGAGTGCCGTACAACGGGAGAACGATAAAGATAA
>Ga0307516_10005088_pt1 | contig 15895 bp, 22 predicted proteins | sample 19_EM_MG_FD_203310 | JGI IMG/M metagenome (GOLD analysis project Ga0307516, IMG submission 203310) | Populus trichocarpa ectomycorrhiza microbial communities from riparian zone in the Pacific Northwest, United States - 19_EM | ecosystem: Host-associated > Plants > Roots > Unclassified | place...
TGATCTTGGCATGGGAGGCAACACCGAGAAAAGGGGTTGTATGCATGCAGAAGAGGAAGCATGCAGATCCAAGTCGTTTGCAAATGTGAAGGTAAGGATAGAGAGGTGAGAAAGAAGGAAAAGGGCACCAAGCGCTGTCCCTGGAAGTGGTTTAGTGAAGACCTAGATTCGTCTCGGTGCCGGTGCCATTCAGCTCAGCTCAGCGACGGGCTCAGATGGCCCTTACTAGGACACTTTCGACTTCAAACCTCCAACACACCAGCATTCGTCGGATCCAATGACATCCTCGCCAATCGGGGATACAACACTGTCCAATCGTGCCTCATCATGCCCTCAGCAGGGACGACGAGCCCTCATTGCGTTCCGCAAAGATATTGTCGGGCAGCAGCGGCTTACAGAGTCTCCGATCTTCAGATAGCGTTGGGAGGCCGAGGGGGGAGTGATACGGCGAGTCCGAGTCTGACGGGAAATTGGGAGTGGACCCTGACCTCGACCCAGACCCAGGTATAGGGACACGTCAAAGGGGTCGGTAAACATCGTGGAGTACGCGGCGTCTGGGGCATTTCTGAGACATTTCCAAATTCTGTGGTGATAGACAGAGGGGTTGTGATGGTGGTGGGTACGATAGAAGAATACGTAGAAAGTGATCTAACCCTTGTAGCTCCTTCTCGACTTTGTTCCACATCGTTCACTCCCAAGGTCCGAAGGCGCACAGTCCCACACTGGTGTATCGCCAGGTGGGTCAAGGGCATGAGCGCCCCTGTCGAGAATGGGCCAAACCGGGCTGATCTTTGGTGCGCTGGCGAGGGAAGAGACAAAGAGGGGTTGATCGCCTGTTGCTGCTCCTTGCGGGAAAGATTGGGACATAGCGCGACTTGGGCGGTGGGGAACGTCGTCTCACGTCCCAAGAAAGGACGAGATGGTATTTTCGTGCATGGTTCCCGAAAAGGAGACGTGGGCGGCCAGGTGGACAAGGGGAGGATCTCCCAAGGGACAGGGTGTCGAAGGGGTCTTTGAAGGGGTTTGTGAGGTCGAGGTTCAAAGGAACAGTGCTTGCATCTAGGCTGAGGATGTTTGGGACTTCGGCAAAAAGGTCTACCAGTGCGGCGGGAGCGACTAGATCTGAGACTGGGGGACATGACGACGACCGTCTCCTGGTCCGTATCCCGCTCTTCCTTGTGGTTCATGAGCCCTGGCAGGAAAATCTCCTATCTTCCTCCTCTTCAGCACCGTAGTGGAACCCCAGAAGCATACCGAAACTGGTGGTCTGGAAGCATATGAAACGGAGTGTTCTAGGTGCACTGGACTAAGAATCTGTGGCAGGGAAAGACGAACAAAGTTTAGTGGTCGAAAGTGAAAGAGACGATGTTGGCCTTTGTCGTGACTGGACACGTTTTTCTGCTGAACAAAAAAGAGATTTCTGTCGACGATGTTTCCCTGGCCCAGACGCACCACGACGAGTGGGTATGCTGGTCACCATAGGAATCCCTTATTAGACCAAATGAAAAATGGTTTGAGATGGTCAGAGAGAACCTTGCTTTCATCATTTTGGCGGGAGACAGAGGTAAACCTGGAAAGTACCGGCAACTCCTGTGGTCCCGCTAATTTGGCAGCAGGGTGCTCTCTGTTATTCCAACAATAGGATCCACTTTTCGGCGGCCTCTTCCTTTATCAGTGAGATTTGGGAACCCCTGCCGGAAAGGCTACTTTCGTGCACACGACCATCCCTGGCCTCTGGCATCCTGTTCATATCAAGGATGACATTCATGGACACCTCCAAAATCAGTGGCAAGCTCATATGGCGTCGAGCATCTGTACAACGGTGGTCCTCTTACTTCTGGAATGGCTGTGTGGGTAAACGGTACGTCTCATGTCAATCACAGTCGAAAAAAAGGCTCACAGGAACCGGCATTTCGACTGGCCAGCAAGCATCCGCTCTTGTGGGTATGGCTCGCAGCTCCAGGTGGCGAGAGACTCCTCTGGCCATACCTGTTCAACAGATAGGCATCGTATGCTGTTCCGGATATCCCTAGACCTGTCAGGAATGTGTGGATCCCGGGAAGAACTGGTCATTGTGGGTCCTCTGGAACGTTCCCGTCTTCGCTCTCATTCCCGCCGCCTGATGATGCAGAAAAACTTTCACCCGGTCTGCAGTCATGGCTCCGTGCATTGGATTCTCAAGGTTCCGAATGGGCTCTGCCGATGACCATTTCGATTTCTTCTGGGACGGCACTTGTAGGGCTGATGTTGTTGTCCGTGTCGAGCATCATTGATCTGCTGGAAGATGCCATCGCGGCTGCACTTCTCCTCGTTCTCTACAATACAACAAAAAGCAGAATCGGTTGTCAGTGGGAAGCTCGATCGTCTGCCTTCCCACGAGCGAACGACGAGAATAACCAAAAAAAGAAGAAGGAACACACACCTTGGGTATCTTCTCGCCTTTGAGTCGCCTGATATCACGGCAAGTATCGCGATGTTTGTCCCAGAGGCCGCGGTAATACTGGTATCGCCCATCGAGCTTGATCACTTTGCGACATCCCTTGCATCGGACGCTGGTCTCCTTGACATCGCTCGCCCACGGATCAGCCTCGAGCTGTTCTTTCCTTACCAGGGCATCCATGACGTTCTTCCATTTCTGCCTCTCTTCATCGCCCTCCTGACTACCGTCCGATGGCCCGGGCTGTGAGCTCGAGCTCGAGCTTGCTGGCTGAGAAGGTGGGACGTGCACAAGCGGTGGCGGTGGCGGCATCAGGTACGAAACATGGCCTGAAGGCACTGGTCGATGCATCCGTTGTCCCTGTTGGCCGGCGCTGGTTCCAATGGGCGCATATCAGTTCTTATCGCCGACAACACATTTGAACGTGCTGGGATTGCAAAATCGGCTGCTACTCACCCGTGCTCTGAACCTGTCATCAAAATTGTAGGGGGGCCCACGACGATCTGACCGTCTTCCTCTCCAGATCGCGCCGCTCCGGGCTGCGGTGGATAGTAATATTCATTTGTCGCGACGAGAATGGGTGGGGGGACGGGGAGCGACTGCATGTCACTGCTCTCCCTCGTGGACATCCTCGTTTGCTTACTGCGATGATCCTCTGGAAGGAGAGACCGATTCTATTTTTTTAGCCTGGTTTTATAGGGGAAGCTGTTGAAGGAGAGTTGGTAACTTGCGTCGGAGCTGAATTCGCCTCCTCAAGACTCCCACGTGATGGATTTCATGGTGCTCCCTTTCACATCCATTGTCCGGAAGGACGGTCGAGTGGAAAAAAAGTCTAGATCGTTCAGTTCAGTCCTGTCGCCTTCCCTTCAACTGGTGGTGGAAGCATTTACGTTTGAAGTTCCACCATCAAGTACCCCACGAAATGGTGCCGTGGAGTTGCAGGAGAAGGACATGTCTTTCCTGGAATGGTACGTGGCTCTTTTATCTCAAGCCTCAAGGGACTGAAAACATCTCGTCACAAAGACTATCAAGACGAGGTATTCAACACGTCCACAAGACACGCCGGGACCCCCTAAAATCAGGAGAACATGATATTCCTCATCGACAGTGGGTAAAGCGAGGCCGTTGGCGCTAGGTGCGACTGCCCTCTTGATACTCACCAACGGCTGTTAACGTCACCCCTCTTCTGGACAGCGGCTTTACAGGATGACCAACAACCCAAACTCCCTTTACCCCCCTCTGGCGCTGGTTGTGTGACGCTTGTACAACCAAGGCCCAGTCTGGAACGAACCAACGAACACCCTCCCGTTTCTTTTATAGACCCCGTAGAGTCTGACAAGCCCCACTCTCCAACATCCTCTTGCCCCTTACTCCTTCCCTTGCCCCCACGTCATCCACCCTGTACCCAGAAAACGTCCATATGCGAGGAATGCAGCCCCGACTCCTACCTTGGAGGAAAATCTGCTCGGAGTCTAACCGCGGGGACCGAACCAAACGTGGAGGGGCCTGTTGGCATCGTGGTAGGCACAGCAAAAAATGGAAAGACCTTGGAGGGGTAGCTGTGGGTGTGGGCAAGACACTGCCGATATCAGAGTGCCCAGAGAGGAAACTTAGTCACGGGCGGCAACTGGGATGGATGGGGCGTTCGATTGATCATCATCAGCATTACCTTTGATCTGGTCTGTTGCACGCCGTGGTCGATATGTTGGGAGGTCAACTTCCGATCACGAGGTTCTGGTCATTCTTTCATCGAGCAGGACGCATCCTCACCATGTGGCTTATGTTCGTCAGCGTTTTCGTCTTCGTCTAGTATACATTTACTCACCGATATCCTCGCCAGATAAAACTTATAAGCACAACTTGATCTGGAAACTTGTCGCACGGGAATCTATACACTCACCTGTTCAATCTTCGTGTGGGTCTGGTCTGTGGTCTTGACCGCGATGCTGTGCATCTCTTCAATCAAGCGACGCCACCGGACGCTGTCTCTCATCCAGGTATGTCCAGTTGGCGTCACAAGTAACCGACTAAGATTACCGACTGACCTTCTCCCGATGCAGCCCGATGCCACTCCGCTCCAATGTCGTTGATAAAACAGAAGATTGTTCCTATAGCAGGATAGTCCGTCATCCTCACCGTCATCATGAGGTGCGCATGCAAACCATACTTAAAAAGTCTTGACTGACGAGACCCATCACAAGTCCGACGTCCTGTAAATCGCCGGCTTTCATGGCGTCTCCATGGGTACAGATGATCAGGTGAACTTGTGGAGGTCGATGGAGAAGAAAGAGACTAGGGAAGTCGATCCGTGCCCGAGGTGCGAACATTTTCCGAAATTGCAATTGATGAATGGAACGTTGTGCTTTTTGATCTTGCCAAATTCTATTCTATTTTTTTCAGCTATTTTTTCTCAATAGACCCCCCTTTGATGCCGTAATTTTTCACGGGGCGGCTCCTCCACCAATTCTACCTCTATCCTTGGTACCCTCATGCCCATTAACCGGCTGGCGAGTACCATCCTCCCAGCATAGCAAATGGAGTGATCCAGAGGGTGGTATATATAGGTGTTTAGGGCTCGGAGTGGGATGGTGGCGGAGATTAGACCCGAGTTTAGCTATTGTTACGGCTATTGCAAACGGGAATGATAGGTTGGCATTTGTGGGTGCTGTTCCTACGCGAAAATGCAAAACCCCACCAAGATATATGGTTTCCCAAGATAATACTGTTTAAATTGTAATTTTAAGCTACATAAATACTATACAGACAATACGCACTGTAACTATTGGGCGACAACTGATGGTAGCGATGGAAAACATAGCAGAGCTTCGTCCGAGATAATGTGAAAATATAAGGAAATCATAGACCATCATAAATGCCGAGATACACACAGCATAGGGTCCACCCCCTGCCAATGTTATTTCTAGATTGTTTGTGAAATAATAATTTCTGGAAAAAATATTCACAAAGACTTTTTGCAGCTGTGAAAGTTCAAGGCACGCGAAATTTGACATTTCGCAGAGATGAAACATCAGGCACCCACTTTCGCCAGTGCAAAATCTCAAATTTCGCGTTTCTTTGACTTTTGCAGCTGCAAAAGTCTTTGCAAATATTTTTTCGCAAACTATTTGAAAGCATTTATCTAAGTAACGTGCAATCAGGATTTGATCAGGATGAGAAAAGTAAACGCAGTAGACGAAGAAAGAGCCGGAACAAAAAGGTTTGCAGTTGGAGCCAGACACAGACGCAGGAAGCAGCTGGGAAAAGTAAAAAACAGGTCGAACATGGATTGAACCAAAAGACGGTCGAGATCTAGATTTCTCGCAGAAAAAATCCAAGTCTAACCCAAAAGAAAGTGAAGGAAATGGAACAAGCGATAGCACGAGTAATAAGTAAAAAGGAATGAGGAGCGACAGTTGGAACACGGCCCAAATTATCTGCTCAGTACTCAGCGCTGAGTTGGGCTGAGACCTGTAGGGCAGTCAACGCATCCACAACATCATCCATCTGTGGCCGGCTGATAGGGTCATTCTGCCAGCAGCCTCGGATGATCTCCCAAAGTCGATCGCTAATACCGTCAGATTGTGGAAGGCGCCAATGCCCATGGAACCCGATCTCGACGATCGTGGTTTCAAGCCTATGGTGTCGACCATCAAACGGCACGACACCTGTGAAGAACTTCAAGTAAAGTTTCATGAGCTTTTTTGAGAGAATACTTGCAGGATGGTGACGTACCGTGTAAAGGGTGGAACCAAAGGCGTACACGTCCATCTCCTTGGTAGGCATGCAGATATCTATCTTCACGAATTCTGGGGCCTGGTACGCAAAAGATTCTTGCGGTGGGATCCACTGGATGTACGAGTGGAGGACTCGACATGCTGTCGTATACGCACCGGTCTGGATCAGTGTGACGTCGCCGTCAGCCTTGATGCGAATGATGCCCTTGAGCTGAGAGTGAGTATGATGGAATAGGATGATCAAAGTGGGTCTCCTCACGGGGTGTACATGACCGTGCACGATGCTATTTGTATGAAGATGTGCGAGGGCCTTTGCGATTGGGATCACCTGTATAAGAGGTGAGTCAGGTATCCCCAATGCGGCGAGCCTCGAAGGAACGGTAGCTCTACCAGAGTAAGCCCAGGCACAAGAGCACGCTGGAATTTGCTGGGGATGCCCGCACCTCCGCAACTAAGATGCGACAGGGCCAAGGAGAAGGGAGTGATTTGTTCGTGGGCGGGCATCGCCGTCCCTTGGAGGAGAAGGGCATTCTCCACCTGGAAACACGTTCAGACAAGGGGAACTGGTAGAAAGGGGATGATTACATGCCTCGCTTGCCACCTGCTTCTGTTCTGGTTGACTCAGTCGGTCAAGCCGATACCTCTTTGCAATTCGCGGTTTTTGACCATCATCAATGACCTCACCAAGGAGCAGGGGGACCAAAAACAAAATGTGGCTGCCGGGCAGAAGAGTGAAAGGTTGTGAGCGGGGGTCTACTATGACAAGATCGCTCGGAGTCATCATCGCAAGTGATCGTTATTGGTGAAGTGAGTGGTGGTTGGATGAAGAGTGACAAACGTGAGGAGACACGACCTCTTTATATATGCTGGCATTACAAAAGATCGTCCCTCATGTGGGAATATACACTCCCCTTGTTCGATTATGAAGTCTTGTGAACGAACTCACGGACTCCGGGAATGTTTTATGTTACATAAATAAAATCTCTCATCCTGAGATCGGTGATATAAGTACAGATTAGATTCACTGCGTACAGGGTTTAAGCGCGCATTGGATAACTTCCCGCAGGATTTAGAAGCCAGAGTATTTTCTAAATCGATAAGCAAGCGGACTCCGAAATATTTACAGCTAGGTTTCTAAACCGTAAGCATGTCAAGTCAAAAAAAACAGAGGCATTCTGTAGATCGTGTATCAATGCACATCACTCACCCAGGATGCCACACTCTGTTGAAGATTGCGCTAAATGGACGGTGGCAGGGATTTGAGGAGACGGGGTTTGGGCTCTGGGGGCTCGCCTGCATGCGTTATTTATTTGGATGGCATCCTGCCCCAGAACACCTACTATTTCACCACGTTTGGTGCGCCTTCGAACTTGCTTCGGGCCTGGGGAGATCTCCTCCGCATCTCGACCCAAGCAAAAAGGACACACAGAGTAGTGAACAGTGCATAACGTCTGGAGATGAGACTAGCACTGAGGTGTGTCATTATCACTGAAAACGGACACTAACCGACAAGCGAGATTCGGATGAGCAGCGGGCGATGAATTCTGCTGACAAACAGTTAAGTCTGGAAGGGGGGGTGGGGGGGTCGTCCTGATTGAAGTTTGAAAGAGAGTGGCATTTTATAGTTCGACTAGCGAGGTGACCCATTTGGCAACCCAAGCTTGGCTGATGTCGCTTAGGCCGTTTAGAAAATAATCTACATTTCTAAATCCTGCGGGAAGTTATCCATTTGCAGTTGATTGGTGACTTAGATACGATCCTCACTGATGGAGGTTGGAGATATGACGTAAATTTGTAGCCCTGGATATATCTTCATAAGCATCTTGAACCCTGAGGTAACATGATGGTCAGTCCGACTCGGGTTCGGTTCGGCACAGGGGTCTGGACGACATTAGTGTGGGAAGCGGTGGGCATTCCCACCACTCACACTGTCACTCTCAAATGATCCTTCTCAGTGGAGAGACTCTCGAAATACTCCCCCACCCACCGCTCACCACACAGTCACTCTTGAATGATCTCTACCCACCGCTTCCAACACTATCGCTCTTGAATGATCCTTTCCGGTCCTGGAAGATAATGAGAAAGTGCGGCTCCGTGGCTACCGGGGTGTCGTCACCACCCAATCTGGGCAGAATTCTTCTGATGGGACAGGGCTCGAGAGGGTGAAGCCAACACCGCTACGGAGGGATGTGAGCAGGGACAGAGTCCCTGAGGGAGAGAATCCTCTTGCCTATAGAGGTTTGTGAGGAAGACAGAGATCCATGTAGAGTCGTCTGTCCATTCCCCACATGGATGGGGTAGGAAGTGTACCGATCATGCATTTGGCTCGCCTTCGTGACGGTGCCGATTAGAATTGAGTAAACACATGTCTAAGCCTGTGCAGCAATTCCCATCAGATCTGGCAACCTCACAGAGGACCCCTTATCCAAGGATATCCTAGATGAGGGGAGGGTCGATGGGTCTAACTCGATCCCATCAAATGAAGAGCACAGAAGCCACCGCCGTAATACCTGTTGATGGAAGTTAATAACGGATATCTTATTACCAGAAATTTATGTACTTAGCCATCACATCACAAACATGTTGATCGCTGTCTCCAACAGCGGTGAGCTGGTCCCGAATGACACTCCCACGCCCCTCCCATGCATCAAAAGATGCCGAAATTCTCTCCACATCGTTCACCACTCCCCATAGCCGCCCGCCGGCCACATTTTGCACCAGATATCAGTCACCAAGTGTCGGAAAACCGAGCCGCACAGTGCACATATCGAAAAGAAACGTGCTAGGAATCAGAAGGTGCTAGGTTGGTGCCAGGTGCAAACATTTTGTTGAATGATTGTATGATGGTATGGATTTCGGACAAATTGCATTTAAATCAGCAATCCTACCTACAGTCAATATATGAGACACGATATGGCCGGCGGGCGGCTATAGGGGGTGGTGAACGATGTGGAGAGAATTTCGGCGTCTTTTGATGCATGGGAGGGGCGTGGGAGTGTCGTTTGGGACCAGCTCGCTGCTGTTGGAGACAGCGATCAACATGTTTGTAATGTGACGGCTAAGTACATAAATTTCTGGTAATAAGATATCCGTTATTAACTTCCATCAACAGGTACTACAGCGGTGGTGGCTTCCTGCTTCTGTGCCCTTCATTTGATGGGATTGAGTTAGACCCATTGACGATGGACTCTATCCTAGATCTCGGTTCGGACCCAATTGCGCCAGGATTGGCCAGCAGCCGGATCTGGCAAGACCCCTGACTCATCTAACCGAGCAGTCGATAATTTGTTGATGTCGTTCCATGCTGCCGACAAGGCGCCTAACTCCACCACTTCAAAGGCGGCCAAGCTTCCACCACACTGCTACAGCCGTTGTTATAGGAAGACTGTCTCGGCAAAAAAACATTGGGGCGATACAAGTAGTACAACGATACTATAAACCATCAAGTACTCGACCTCATACTTAGTAGATTACAGCCATTTCCCGTCTCCCATCGCCCACTAGCTTGCTTGTCTACGAAAATCAATGTCATGATCCGTTATGATCATGGTATGGAAGACAACATCATGTATGTATACAGAAGAGGAAGTGTGCAGATCCATGTCATTTACAAAGATGAATATAAGAGTAGAGAAGTGAGAAGAAGGAAGGGAAAGGCATCAAGTGCTGTTCCTGGAAGTGGTTCATTGAAGATCTAGTGCGCCTCGGTGCATTCAACGCTCCCAGCTCAGTGACAGGCTCAGCTGGCCCTAAAGACACCATAATGAAACATAATCCCCATCTATACTATATAAAACCCAAATGCACTAGCAACATTTGTCTTGTTGAATGACATCCGCGCCAATCAGAGATACAAGACGATCCAATTGTGCTTCATCGATCCCTCGCAAGGGGACAACAAGCTTTCATCACGTTCTGCAAAGATATCGTCAGGCAGCCGCAGCTTACAGGGTCTCGGATCTTCAGATAGCATTGAGAGACCAAGAGGGGAATGATATGGCAAGTCAGAGTCTGATGGGAAAGTCTTGAAAGTAGACCCAGATATGGGGGACATGCCAAAGGGGTCGGTAAATATTGGGGAGTACGTGGTGGTATGCTCAGGAATTTCTGGGACGTTTCCAAATTCTGGAAGGATAGATGGAGGGGTTGGGATGGGGTTGGGTGCGATGCCCTAAGTCAGGGAAGGAAGGAAGAGATGAGCCCCATTAGACATGGGGTGAAAGAAGAACATGCACAAGGTGATTGAACCATTGTAGCTTCTTCTTGACTTTGTTCCACCTCGTCCACTTCCAAGGCACCAAAGGCACACAGTCCCACCCTGATGCATCCCTCAGGTGGGTCAGGAGCATAAGCGCCCCTGTCAAGAATGGGCCAAACTGGGCTGATCTCCGGTGTGCTAGCAAAGAACAAAGAGGTGTTGATCACCTGTTGCTGGTGTTGGCGGGAAAGATTTGTACATTGTTGCATGATTGGGCGGCGAGCAAGGTTGTCTCGCGTCCCAAGAAAGGAGGAGATAGTGTTTTCGTTTATGGTTCCCAAAAAGGAGAAGTGGGCAAGGGGGAGTCAGGTGGACAAGAGGAGGATCTCCCAAGAGAGAGGATGTCAAAGGGGTCTTTGAAGGGGTTTGTGAGATCGAGGGGTGTCGAGGGGGTCATCTCGTTGTCATTGTTGAGTTTCAAAGGAACAGTGGTTGCATTTAGGCTGGGGACCTTGACAAGGCGGTCTACCATTGTGGCGGGAGTGACTAGATCTGAGACGGGGAGGGCATGGTGACAACTGTCTCCTGGTCCATCTCCTGCTCTTCCTGGCCAACCTGGGCCTGGGTGCCAGGTAAATCCCCTCATGAGTCACTGGACACGTTTTTCTGCCGAACTAAAATAAGATTTCTGTCAACGATGTTTCCCAGGCCCAGACATGCCATGATGAGTGGGTATGCTGGACAGTATTAGACCAAATGAAAGACGGTTTGAGATGGTCGAGGAGAACCTTTCGTTATTTTTGCCAGAGACAGAGGCAAATCTGGGAAGTACCGGCAACTCCCGTGGCCTGCAAATTTGGCAGCAGGGTGCTCTCTATTATTGCAACCATAGGATCCACTTTTTGGTGGTCTCTTCCTTTATCAGTGAAAGTTAGGAATCCCTGCGGGAAGGGCTACTTTCATGCACATGACCATCTGGCTTCTGGCCTCTGGCATCTCATTCATATTGAGGATGACATTTCTGGACACCTCCAAAATCAGTTGTGAGCTTATAAGGTGTCGAACATCTGTACAATGGTGGTCCTCTTACTTCCAAAATGGCTGGGCGGGTAAATGGTACATCTCCTGTCAATCACAGTCAGGAAAAAAAAGCTCACAGAAACCGGTGTTTCGACTGGCCAGCAAGCATCTGCTCCTGTGGGTATGGCTCACAGCTCCAGGTGGCGAGAGACTCCTCCTGCCATACCTGCTCAACAGATAGGCATCATACGCTGTTCCGGAGATCCCTGGCCCCATCAGAAATGTGTGGATTCCGGGAAGAACTGGTCATTGATGGTCCTCTAGTGCATTCCCATCTTTGTTCTCGTTCCTGCTGGCTGATGATAGATGAGAGATTTCACCAAGTCCACAGTTGTAGCTCTGCGTATTGGATTCCCAAGGTTCAGAATGGGCTCTGTCAATGACCATTTCAATTTCTCCTAGGACGGCACCTGTGGGGCCGATATTATTGTCCATGTCAAGCGTCATCAATTTGCTGGAAGATGCCATTGCAGCTACACTTCTCCTCGTTCTCTGCAATCCAGCACAAAGAAGGAAAGAATCGGTTTTGCACCCAACGACAAGAATTTTAAAAGAACAGACCTTGGGTATCTTCTCCCCTTTGCATCGCTTGATATCATGGCAGGTATCACGATGTTTGTCCCAGAGGCTGCAGTAATACTGGTATCTCCCATCAAGCTTGATGACTTTGCAACATCCCTTGCATCGGATGCTGGTCTCCTTGACATTGCTCGCCCACGGATCAGCTTTGAGCTGCTCTTTTCTTACCAGAGCATCCATGATGTTCTTCCATCTCTGTCTCTCTTCATCACCTGCCTGACTATGGCCTGAAGCCACTGGTCATTGGGTTTGTTGTCCTTGGCCTGTGCTGCTTCTGATGGTCACACATTAGTTCTTATCGCTGACACAGTTGAATGTGTTGGGGTGCTGCTACTCACCCGTGCTCTGGATCTGTCGTGAAAATGGTTGAGGGGCCCTTGACGATATAACCGCCCTCCTCTCTGAATTGCGCTGTTCCAGGCTGTGGTGGATAGTAACATCCATTGGTCGTGTCGAGAATGAGCAGGAGAACGGGGAGCGACTGCGTGTCACTGCTCTCCCTCATAGACATCCTCATTTGAGTACTGCAATGATTCTCTGGAGGGACTGATTTTCTTTTTTCAGACTGGTTTTATAGGGAAAGCTGTTGGAGAGAAAGGCCTACATCGGAGATGAATTTGCCTCCTCAACTAATCCTGTGTTTTCCGACTCCCACATGATGGATTTCATAATGCTCCTTTTTGCATCCATTGTCCGGAAGGACGGTCAATTGGAAAATGATTCACATTGTTGTCATCACCACATTCAACCCCCTCGGGCCCACCTCAATTTTTCTGGAATTTTTCGCACAATCTAGATCTCTCAGTTCAGTTCTGTCGCCTTCTCTTCAACTGGTGGTTGCAGCATTTCTGTTGAGTGCTCTGTTCCTTTGAAGTTCCTCCATCAATTTCCCCACAAAATAGTGCTGTGAGGTCGCAGGAAAAGGACATGTCTTTAATGGAATGGTATGTGGCTCGCCCATCTCAAGCCTTATGGAACTGAAAAATCTCTTGTCACAAAGACGATATCAATACGAGGCATTCAACACGCCCACAAGGCACTCCGGGACCCCCTAACAACAGGAGAACTCAATATTCCTCATCAACAGTGGGTACAGCAAGGCTGTCAGTGCTATAGGTGCAACTGCCATCTTGATACTCACCAACGTCTGTTAACGTTACCCCGTCTGGACAGTGGCCTTTCAGGTTAACCAGCAACCCAAACCCCAATGCTTGCACAACCAAGACTCACTTTGGAACAAACCCCCTCCCGTTCCTCCCATCAAACTTCGAACAAAATATAGATATCCCCCATATAGACCCTGTATAGAGTGCGACAAGCCCGCTCTCCAACATCCTCTTGCCCCTTACTCCTTCTCTCATCCCCATGACATCCACCCTTTATCCAGCAAATGTCCATATGCGAGGACCGCACCCCCGACTCCTACCTTGGAGGAAAATCCACTTGGAGTCTAATCGTTCCCGCACCTGCATGGACTGAAACAAATGTGAAGAGGCCTGTTGCCATCGTGGTAGGTGGAGTGAAAATGGAACAGACCTTGGAGGGGTAGCTGTTGGTGTGGGCAAGACACCACTGATACCATGGCCCCCAGAGGTTGCGGGCAGCGACTGAGATAGATGGAGTGTGTTTGATCATCATTGAAGTTGTTGATCTGGTCCGTTGCACATCGTGGTCGAGGTAGACTTCTGATCCGAGGTTTTGAACTGTCTTTTATCAAGTAGGGCAAATCCTCACCATGAGGATTTTTGTCTGTGAGATCCAGTATAAGTTACTCACCAATATCCTCCCCCAGATAAAACTTATGAGCACGGTTTGATCTGAAAACCTGTTGGCATGTGTGGAATTCCATGGATTTACCTGTTCAATCTTCGTGTGAGTCTGTGGTCTGTAGTCCTGACTGCGATGCTGCGGATCTCCTCGATCAAGTGATGCCACCGGACGGTCTGAAAACCTGTTGGCGTGTGGAATTCCATGTGGTCTGTGGTCCTGACACAATGCTACGCATCTTCTCGATCAAGTGATGCCACCAGACGCTGCCTGCAGATCCAGTTGACCTCACCCCTGGCAAGTAGATGATCAACTGACCTTTCCTGAGGCTCTGCTCCAATGTCATTGATAAAACACAAGATTGTTGATATAGAAGGGATAGTACATTGAGAGAGTCCATTATCCTCACTGTCATCAAGAGGTGCGCATGCAAACCATACTTGAAAGGTCTTGGCTGACGAAACTCATCACCAGCCCAACGTACTGTAGATCGCCGGCTTTCATGGCATCTCCACAAGTATGGATGATCCAATGAGGAATTTCAAGTAAGCTGATGATGAGAATAGATTGACAAAGACATCCTGCAGAGCCATGCGGCTCGGGGTGTGTCAAGTATGACACATGTGATATCAACAAGGTCAGCCTACTGGATCATAACCTTATGAGGTGGTGTGATGGCTTGAAGATGATAACATTCAAACATTTCCTCACATCGGGTGCAAGCACAAAGAGGAGGATCTCCAACTTGAAGGAGATGGAAAAGGGGAAGAGACAACACGTACTGTAACTACTGAGCAACGTTAACAACTGATGATAGCGATGGAAAGCAGTGCAGAGCTTTGTCTGGGATGATGTAAGAATACAATTAAGTTAAGTTGTAGACTATTGTATAGGCCAAGATAGACAAGTATTACTGTATCATTTTGACCAAGTGTTCAGTCACACATCACAGCCAAAAAAATTGCTCACCCAAAATGTTTTTCTTTTGATTTTTCCGATTTCTTTCAGAATTTTTTTGATCAAAATTTACCGAATGTGTGAACACTTGGTCAAAATGGTACAGTATATGGAAGCAGCTGGGGAAAAGAGAATCCAGGTTGAACATGGATCAAAGTAAGCAATATGCAAGATCTCGATCTCAGATGAAAAGGCAGCGATATGAATAATAAGTAAAAGCCCACTTGGGATTGACAAACAAGCCAGCTAGGAGGAGGAACCACAGCCAGAACCAAATCATCTGCTTAGCATGGGCTGAGACCTGTAGACATAGGACAGTCAATGCACTTTTCATCTGTGGATGGGTGACAGGAGCATACTCCCAGCACCCTTGTATGATCTCCCGAAGATGATTGCTGATACCGTCGGGCTTGGGAAGGCACTGATGGCCATGGAGCCCAATCTTGACAATCGTGGTCTCAAGCCTACAGTGTCTACCATTGAATGGCACGACATGTTATGGAACAGCCTCTTGTCTTATCTCATCTTATCTATCAACCATGCCTCTCCCATCTTATCAAATGAACTATCCAACACTTATCTGATTTCAGTTTGGTTGTTATAGAACAGCTTTTTATTTAATCTTTTATATTGTATCATTGTTTGATCTTGTGGACATTATTATAAGGTTTGACAGTTGCTTGGCATTACTCCACACTGCCGACTCAATGCCAAGCCATTACTTCATACTGCTTACACTCAAACCTTATCCTTATTCAGCCAAACTATATTCTTACTCAGCTATTTTCTTATATGTTCTTTCTTTCACACCTTATCTTCTTATCTTCTTATCTTCTTATCTTCTTATCTCTGACTCATCTGATAGCAGGATCATATCCCATTGGAGGATATCTGGACTATATCTTATTGGATGAAAAGCCTGGGCTAGTATAGTATATATAGAGTAGCACAAAGCCTGTAAACTGTTATGGAATGGCACTAGCTTCTTATTTAATCAGAACCTAAAGAGAGAGTAGCACAAACCTGAAGAGGGGATAACATCTATCTAAAGAGGGAGTGGCATTAAAACCCCTTTTCAATATTCTCATCTTTTCATTGTTTGGCCTTGTGGACATTATTATAAGGTTTGACAGGTGCTTGGCA
>Ga0307516_10005089_pt1 | contig 15894 bp, 14 predicted proteins | sample 19_EM_MG_FD_203310 | JGI IMG/M metagenome (GOLD analysis project Ga0307516, IMG submission 203310) | Populus trichocarpa ectomycorrhiza microbial communities from riparian zone in the Pacific Northwest, United States - 19_EM | ecosystem: Host-associated > Plants > Roots > Unclassified | place...
ATTCCTCTAGTTGGCCAGCGGGAAGCCCAATCATGTCCTTATAAGTCCATTCCTTTGGTTCCTTTTCTTCATGGATTGGAACAGCTTTGGAAACAAGAAACGACAGGAAACTGAACAGGAAACTGACTCCCCCTTCCCGGGAGAGTCTAGAGACGACGGCCCCCTCTTCCTCGGAGGGAGACTCGTGGGTTTCGCTTTCAGAGTCACCCAACTCATCATCATCTCCTCCTTCCTCATCACTGCTATAGTATGGAACAGAGTCGGGAACAGGAACTCCCCCGGGAATGTTCTGTCGGCAAGGGCAACTGGATTCCTCGCCAACAATCTTTTTCCAATCCCTTTGACGGAGGATGTCCTTTTCAACCTCAACAGGATGTTTCTTCCCGTAGACGTTACCCTCGGTATACCGTTCAGGAATGGTTTTCTTCCTGGTGGATTTTTCCCGAGGAGGGGGTAGAGCAGCCGGTTGGCGCTTTCGTCGAGGAGGTTCAGAAGGACCTGGTTCATTGGGGGGTTGGTCTAGCTGCATTCGTTTGCGCTGGATGTTCTCAGGGGTAGGAGGACGATCCTGTGAAGTAGAAGTACGGGGAGGAGGCATTCTCATACCGTGTCGCTGTGAAGGAGTAACATCTACATCTCGTAATCTTTGATCCAGTTCCTTTTGAGCATCGTATATGACTTTTCTTGACGTTCGGGAGAAAAGGTGGGATGTATCATCATCGTCTTCCATACCAGGAGGAGGACAATGGCAATTGTCGCCGCTACAAGGTGCGACAGGAGGCGCAACTTCCTGCAGCCTGGTGTTATTCTGGAGTGTCCTCTTAGGACACCTTGGAAATAGAGATTCGTCGAAGGTGGCATGTGCAGCAGAGAAGATGATATTGTTTGGTCTGCGCATGAAGATGTAGCCTTTTCCTCCGGAGTGCATACCAAGGAATATCATTAGTTCAGCCTTGGGGGCCATTTTGTTTTCCCGTATTTCAGAGGGGATAAAGACGTAGGCCCCACAACCAAGGACTCGGAGACGTTCGATAGAAGGTCGTTCTCCAGTAAACCATTCGTGTGGTGTGCGCCATTCTAGGCGTCGCATGGGGGTCCTATTGTAGACATGAACTGCATGGTCTAAGGAAAATTCCCACCAAGAAGGTGGTAAACAGGCCTGGAAACGCATAGTTTCGGCTTTTTCGGTAAGAGTACGGATTAGCCTTTCGGCTCGTCCATTCTGTTGGTGTACATAAGGGATGCTCTGGGATACTTTGATTCCCTCATTTCCCAACATATCCAGGAAAGCCTTCGACTTATACTCTCCTCCAGCATCGGACATCCACTCAACAATATTGGTGTTAAATTGATTTTTCACCATAGCAATGAACCGCTTTGTTGCTGGGAGTGCAGCATCTTTAGTGCGCAAGTTAATGGTCCAAGCGTTGGAGGAGAAGTCATCTAAGAATACGATGGCGTATTTGTACTTGTGATAAGACTCCACAGGGAAGGATTTGAGATCCGAGTGGACAAGTTCAAACGGTTTATTCGCACGAGTCTTAGTCGAGGGGAAAGTTTTGTTTGCTTTCTTTCCCTGTTCGCAGCCTGGGCAAATATGGTTTTCCGGAATTTGGATTTGGCTGGGTAGACCATATGTATATTTGCCAATTTTATGCAGCACGTCATTTGATGGATGCGCAAATCTTCGATGGTATGTCTCGAAATCTGGATGGAATATCTGTTCGGCAGCCCTAATGGAAGGTTTGGCGCCAAGATAAGTGCGAATTATAAATATAGTTGCTCTATCCCATCTTGGAAGGAATGTGAGAAATTCCTGTCCGTCTTGCAGCAATGAAATGCGCTCAGTGTTTCCATTTAATTGCAGACCTCCTCTTAGAAAAACACCTAAAGAGAGGAGGCGCATAGATAGATCTGGGACATAGAACACAGGGGCGATCCTAACCATGTGTTCGGATCCTTCAACGGCCATCATCACTGTCCCTTTCCCAATGATTTGGGTATTTGCGGATGTGGCTGTGTTTGCGGTGATATTCTTTTCCAATGGTGTGTATTCAATGAAGTCGTTCATGTCACCGGTAAAATGGAGGGAAGCACTGGAATCGAGGATCCAATCTACTCTGTTCATGTGGTCCTCAGCAACAAAGTCACTAATCACATTTGGGCAGCAAATAGTATTCTCTACATAGGGTACAATACTTGTGGTGGTTTCAATCGTAGCAAGTAATGTATTATACCCTGATGGGAAGAGGTTAGTAGCATCCAAAGGAGAGGCTATTCTCGCGCACCGTGAGCTGGGACCAGCAGAGTTGTCCAAAAACATCTCGACATCATCGTCGTCGGAACTCCAGTAGAGGGATACCTCATCGTCACGCCTGACCCTGGGACGTTTATTAGGTCGGCTTAACGACCTTTGCTCCTCTTTGGCCCTTTCAATGACCTCAAGTCTTTTGACCATCTCGATAGTAGGCTTAGCACCAATGCGGTGCGCCAAGGAGAGAGCATTTGTGAAGTTCGGGTAAACCGATCGAGGGAGATCAGGGACGACAACGGGGGAAGCGATCTCGCCAAAGATAAAGGAGGGAGCGGGAGACAGGGCACGTTCCTCGATAGGCCTTGCGGCCTGTTGTTGCTGGTTCTGTTTGTTTTTCCCAGCGTGTGTTCCCCTAAAGGTTCCTCCGCGGCCTCCTCGCCCTCCTCTCCAACCTCCTCTTTGGTTCTGGTTCCTTTGTTCTTGTTCTTCTTGTTGGGGTTGTTGTTGTTGTTGTTGGAACGAAGGAGGGGGACCAGAGTGTTGAACGGCGCTTATCTTCTTAGCAGCCGGAGGTTGTTGATGGAAGGGACGGTTGTTTTGGGTCTGAGTGGGACCGCGTTGTTCCCAGGCAAGAATGGCCTTGCGTTTGATGTCATTGGTCTTTAGATCCTCAATATTGTCGGTTTGACAAATAGATTGGACCAGAGCGCTCATCTGGTAGGGAAGTTTGGAGACGAGGATCATGGCCTGGAGATGAGGAGGAACGGCGCATTTGGATGCTGCCATTCTTGTGAATCCAATAAGGATAGTATCGATCGCAAGAGTGGGATCGGCGTTTCCAGGGATGATGACGCCCATTGTTGCCTTGAGTTCCTTATAGGTAGTGGTGATCCCGGGTTTACCGTAGGTGGCGTCGAGGTATTCCCAAGCCACGGAAGCGAACATGGTGGTAATGTCGTCGTTTTCCTCAATGGTTTTCTGGAGGAGGTTCAGAACGGTGGTTGCGATGGTTGGGTGGAGATGGAGCATGATGTTTCCCAAGGCTCTGTCGTTGGTGTCGAACCAAGAATCAATCTCGGATTGATTCCTAGCGGGTTTGGAGATGTCTGGGACCGTCTCTGTATGGGTTCCCTCTGAGTCTGTTTTGGTGACGGTGGTAGTGGTCTCGTAGTCGGGAGCAGGGAACTTGTTTGTGATGACCTTCCATTGGCCCTGGGATAGGAGGTAGTTCATCATCATCGGTCGCCACGCCTGCCAGTTCATGGAACCATCAAGAACGGGGACGAGGGACATGAGAGTGGAGGACATATTGATTTCTGTATGATGAGGAGGTCAGCGTATGTACGCGCCAAACATGATAACAGAAAGCTTTAAGCAACGCGAGGGAGATTCCCTTGGCCGTCGCGGCGAATTTGTCTCTGGACAATGGCGTGTAAACACCTTATGTCTCCCCTGCTGTAAAGCAGGGTTTTGCCGTCGGTAGATGTTAATCGACTACCCTTCCCATAAGCAAGAGGCATAGTGGTTGAACCACAGGCGTTGCTATCATCGGGCCCTACGAACATGACAATCATTGCCAGAGAACAATAGCCCAGAGGGTCATAGGTTCTCACCCTGCGCGCGCAATGGCAGCGCGATAGCAGCTAGATGTCTGCAGCGTCATGGACGCGCAATACAACAGCGCTCAGGTAAAGCAGAGCGTCGTCTAGCACAATGCAGCCACAAGGGCGCAATAAAGTGCAGACTAGGGTGTCCTGCAGTGCAGCCAGCCATAGAGGGGCGCAGGTGTTGAGCATGGATGCAGTACAACTGTTCATCCAGCGTAGAGGTTGTCAACACAGAGTCGCCATAGGTAGGCGCATGGTGACCAAGGTGTAAGGAGCGGTTACACCAAGGGTGCAAGGAGCTAGTTACCCGGGCTCATAACCTGTTGAGCAGACGCGAGGTCAGCGCCAGACAGGACGCAATGACTTACCTGGTAAGGGTGAGAGGGTTGCTAGTGGATGGTGAGAGTTAAGAGCAAGAAGTGTTAGATCATATTCACACGCCTAATGTGGTATATATACAAACATAGGAGTGACATTTCACACGTTACTGATGTGTGACATATGATCATGTGACTATCTACCAGCTGCCTTCTAGCGGCGCCATTACATAATGCGGCCATAAGGCGCATGCCAGGCAGGTCGAACTTCCCGAGTTCAACACACAAGATCTCCTTCTTCAACTTGAAGATCTCCTCACTCTGCTTGTCCTGCTAAAGAAGCCATCAGTCAGACATCCTGAATCGGAAATCCAAGATGGCTCACCTCCTTGACCATCCCCTCCATTTCCGTGACATCTCAGCCCCAAGGACCACAGCATACCCAATGCAGGTGTTGACTGCTGGGTTGACCTGATCCAGTGCATCATGGACCAGCCTCAGATCTCGTTGCACAAACTCCTCCTGGAAGATCAACATCTCCGTCTTCTTCACCTTCTCCTCCCACATCATCTTCCTGGCCTGTACCATATCCTGAAGGTACAAATCCGAGAAACATTCCTGATGGGTGTACTTGCCCTGGGCCCAAGAGTAGATGGCATCGTGAAGAGGATAGGGTTGGAAAGCATCTATAAAAGGATATCAGTTTGAGTCAATAAGAGACCAAATGTGATGTCCTCACTGTTGTGCATATGGGAATGCTTCTGGTTGTTCCAGATCGTGATGTCCTTGCGGGTGCTGTTGTTGTTGATGGGAGCCTGGCGTTGAGGATGGCAAGTCTGGGGGATACCCTTACAGGCAGGACCAGTCGGAGTTGGAGCGTCCAATCTGGCAAAGCCCAGACGAGTAGAGGGGCGACACTCCCTCCTGGGAGACTGAGTTGCCGGACCAGAGGACGCTCCCTCCCAGAACTGCTGGGAGTTCTCACAGTCAGAGGATTTGAAGAGGGTTGCAGAAGACATTGGGAGTAATGCTGTTGGGTTTGTTGGTGTGAGGGAAGAGTGGATTGATGGGGATTACATTGTCCAATGGGCATCCCTTATATCCCACTCTCCCGGAACATCTTTAACCCATCTTCCCACACTAGCTCAGGGGCTAACACAGCCCATCAAGACAGCCCATCAAGACAGCCCTACTGCACAGCTTATCGCACAGCCCATCAGCTTCTAGCTTGCACAGCCTAGCTGCGCAGTTTCCTTCTAGACCTGGAACATTCTATCGGATTGCCCTTATCTTTGACCATACCCCTTTAGTATACTTATTTTCCCACAACTCATTTCTTCCCATTTATTCATTATCTAAACCCATCACCTGCCCCTCCTTTGTTTGGTCCCCATTACCTTATATACACAGTCCATGCATGCAGCCTACCCTAAGCATCGATACTATATATTTAGCTTGTAGGTAGCAGTAGGAGTTCCTTAGATTTTGTCAACATAGGATTCTCCCTCTTCTCTGGTGTCCCCAGTCTCAGAAACCTGGTCCTCTGTTGACCCCTATCATCTCCACTTGTTCCCTCCTCATCTCAACAAACTCTACCTCTCTCTCTACCTGGTCTTAGGACCCCTGACTATGACGTCAAACTCGAGTGGCTGCAGTAAGCCCATAGTAAAGATCCCTCAACACCCCAGCATTGACTGTTAGCCCAGACCAGCTCGTCGACTGCTTTCATCAGAGTGACCTTAGAGGTTGGCCCTGACACCCCACCAGCATTTGGGCTGAAGATTTACCTAACTGTAGCTGGGGTCAGCCCCAAGGAGCCAACAATCTCCAAGTCTTCAAACCCCCTATGCCATCCATAACCCGCATGGCAGCCGTTCAACCTCAACTGAAGCCTACCCTTGACTCCCTACCCCCTCCAAGCCCCATACATCGCTGGCATGCTTGATGAGAGAGATCACCAATGAGACTGCCTGAGATGTTCATGAGTTTCCAGTTCCCATCCATGGACAAACAACAACCTTGTAAGGTTTATCACATTCCCGCACCTTACACATTTGTTGTTTAGATTCCCTTCCTCTGCTCAAATTGAAGTACACTGGGTCAAAGTGTGATCCATATGCAAGGAGCCAGACGGTCCGTCTGTCCTTGCCAGCCCCCATCCCTCTCTGAACGCTGTCTACAGGCCATACTGTTACCTGCTCCTGACACACATGCAACTGCAGTACTCTGTGCTTGCATGTGTCTCCTGCCATACTGTTTCATCCTGTGTTACTTGGCACCAGGAATGTCTGTTTTCCCCCTCCATATTGGGTCTACAGTCCCAACTCCCTCTCTCGATCAGGCTCCTGGTCTTGACTCAAGACCTGGCCGCCCTCCACTGGTTCCCACTCATTACCTCCCCATTGCTTGCTTTACAATGTCTCACTGTATTTTGATACATGGTATTGTCATATGTCATTGAATGTTCCCTCAATACTATTCCACTTGTGAGAAATTCTGTCAAGTGTGAAGCACGAAGAACCCAAAGAGAAACAAAGTGGTTGCCAAATTGGGTCCCTTTGCTGCACTTTTGGCTCACTTTTGAAGCACTTTAAAGACGAACAGCCACTTTACAGGCTGTTAACACTGGGGGCAGAGGGGGTCTTACCTGGCAGGCACATTGATAATTTTTTTAAGCAATTTACTCACACTTTACCCAGGGGGCAAATGGAGGGCAAGTTCTCAATGTACTCACCACTTTGACCTTGATGGGATCAGTGGGTAAGTGGTGAGTAAGTTTTAAAAGAACCCATCAAAGAACCCATGAGGTAACTCTTTGAAAAAACCCTGTGGGTTCTTTCATAGTGTGATCAAAATGTGCCCACCTGGTGCCTGAGCCACTCCATCAAGAGTTCTTTCAAAATATACCCAGGGATTTGATCAAAACTTACCCAGGGGGTTCATTTAAAAGTATTCAAAAGAAACTCTCAATTTGGTTCAATTTTACCACAAACTCTCAAAGAACCCACTGAGTATATGGTTGAGCACATGGTGATCAAATTTCTGGGTACATTTTGAAAGAACTCTTAATGAGTGGCTCAAGTACAAAGGAGGCACATTTTGATCTAATTTGTGAAAGAAACTGGTGGGTTCTTTTCAAAGAGTACCCCATGGGTTCTTTTAAAACTTACTCACCACTTACCCACTGATCCCATCAAGGTCAAAGTGGTGAGTACATTGAGAACTTGCCCTCCATTTGCCCCTGGGTGAAGTGTGAGTAAATTGCTCAAAAACTCTTTAAAAAACTCTCAATGTGCCTGTCAGGTAAGACCCCCTCTGCCCCCAGTGTCTGGATTTGTGTTACCCCATCAGCACGCAATGGACCATTACCAACAGCACATCAAAAACTTTGGTGCACCCAATGGGGTGTGTTTGTCTATCACAGAGTCCAAACACATTGTTGCCATCAAATGTCTGTGGTGCCAGTCGAGCCATTACAACCCAATCAGTCAAATTATGCTGATCAATCAGCGGCTGGAGAAACTGACCACCACTCGGGTTCATTTTACCTTGCAGGGTATGCTCAACTCCCTAACTTGGCAACCACGGCTCCCACATCTGGTTCCATCAGACAATGACAATGATCAGTCAGGGGCTGTGCATGAGGATGCTATCCACAACAAGGTCTTTCTTGCCCAAACCCACAGTGTGCCTGAGACCACATTCTTCAATATTCCTCCTAATTCCCTTGATGATAGTGTTGAACTTAGAAGTTTGACCTGCATCAGTATGCACCTTATGGCCACATTATGTAAGTGGCACTTGTTGAGCAGACGTGAGGTCAGCGCCATATAGGACGCAAAGACTTACCTGAAGGTGTGAGGCTGCTTGAGGACTTAGATGGTGAGAGTAGAGAGCAAGAAGTGTTAGATCATATTCACACGCCTAATGCAGTATATATACAGGCATGTAAGTGACATTCCCATGTTACTGATGTGACATATGATCATGTGACTATCTACTTGGCTGCCCTCTAACGGCGTCAAAATACAATGCAGCCGTAAGGCGCATGCCATAAGGCAGGTCAAACCTCCCAAGTTCAACACTCCCCCATGCTAAGCAGCGAGTACGCACATAAGCATAACGAAGAAGGAGAGCCTATGACAGAAAAGATATATACTGTGGTTGATGGTGTGGCATTCACTCCAGGAACTCTAGTCTGAGTTCTCCTTGATACTTGAGGAACTTGACTGAACCCAGGTTCTTTGTAAACATGTCTGCGGGGTTTTGGTCACCGTTGATGAAGAAGACACAAGCATACTTTCGAGAGATGACTTCTCTAACGTAGTGGTACTGGATGTCGATGTGTTTGGAGCGTCGTTCAGTGACAGGGTTAGGAGTGATGAAGATTGAACCCTGGTTATCCCCACAGATTGGGATTGGCTTAAGGCTGTATTTGAGCTCCCCCATAAGGGTATGCATCCAGACTACCTGATGGCTGCAGTCAGAGAGCGCCATGTATTCAGCCTCAGTGGAGGACAAGGCAATGGTTTTCTGTGCCTTCGTTGTCCACGATATGAGACCACCTGCCAATTTGATAAAGTAACCTGAGGTGGACCATTGCGTGTTTACATCGGAGGCCCAGTCCGAGTCTGTACACGCGTTGAGTCCCTGACCAGATGCACCATCATACCTGAGTCTATAGTTGGGGGTTCCAACAAGGTAGTGGCAGATATAGAGTGCATGACTCAGATGGTCTTCCGTTGGGTTGGCAGCGAACTGTGCCATTTTGGTAACTGTGAACGAAATGTCTGGTCTGGTACCAAGCATAAGGTAGAGTAAAGAACCAATTACGGTCTGGTATCTCTTCCGTAGCTCTGGGTCTGCTGCCTTGTCTAAAGACTTTACTGGCGCATAACTAACTGGGAGAGGAGTGGGAACAGCCTTAGTGTTAACCATTCCACATCATTGCAGCATGGCCTGCAGATACTGTGCTTGGTCAATATAGATGGTTTGACCAGCATAACCTATGTGCATGTGGAGGAACTCTGTTAGCTCCCCCAGGTCTCTTGACTCCCAACGTTTCATAACCTCTTTTTCATTGTTTCAACTACAGCTTTTGATGGCCCAAGGAATATGGCATCATCAATATAGACAACTGCGATGATGAATGTTTGGGATGCTTCATCAAAGCATTTGAAAAGTCCTGTGTCTGAGTCTAGGTTGATGAAGCCTAGCTCCTCCATCGACTTCTTTAAGGCCCACCACCATGCAAGACCTGCTTGCTTGAGGTCATATAGGGCACAACGAAGTTGGAGAACTTGTCTTTCTTTACCTCTGGCGTGGAACCCTTCTGGTTGTTCCATGTAGATCTCCTCTTCTAGTTCTCCATAGAGGTAGACATTCCGAACGTCAAGACCGGAGAGGTACCAACCCTCAAGTGCAGCCAAAGTAAGGATGAGGTGCACAGTCTCGAAGTGTACAATAGGGGAGAAGATCTGGTCAAAGTCCTTTCCTTCAACTTGGGAGAACCCCATTGCTACAAGACGGGCTCTCTTTCTTCCATCGGGTTTAATGTTGAAAACCCATTGGTTCTTTATGACCCTGCAGCCACTTGGGTGCACCACCATGTCAAAGACATGGCGTTTGGTGAGAGTCTCTATCTCCTGTTGGCAGGCAGCTCGCCATTCCTCCAATTGGCCAGCAGGAAGCCCGATCATGTCCTTATAGGTCCATTCTTTTGGCTCTTTCTCCTCATGAACTGGAATGGCCTTGGAAACAAGGAACAACAGGAAATTGACTCCCCCTTCCCAGGAGAGCCTGGAGACAACAGTGTCCTCCTCAGCGGAGGGAGAGGGAGACCCAAGCATCCCATGGGTCTCATCCCCAGAATCACCTGATTCAGACCCGTCGTCATTGTCTTGCCCTTCCTCGTCACTGCTGTAGTAAGGAACTGAGTCGGGGACAGGGACTCCCCCAGGAATATTCTGTTGGCGAGGGCGACTAGACTCCTCACCAACAACCTTCTTCCATTCCCTTTGACGGAGGATGTCCTTTTCAACCTCAACAGTGTCATGATTTTCACCAGTTTTCTACCTTTTTCTTTCTAAGTCCCAAGCGCCCACTCATTTAACTTCACTCAACCATGACATGTTTCCACATTCCTTATCTTATCTAATCTCATGTCCCACTTCTTTTATCTGATCTCTTATCTTCTTTCGGTCATTTCAGTCAGAAGACGAACTCGGTCATCTCGGATTGCTCGGGCTAAAGACCTTTGGCCCAGAGGAAGACGCATACAGGACTATTTACTTTGGAGCAATGTCCAACTGCTCCCCTACCAAAGAGTCCACCCATGTCATCACCATGGAGTTGATACTCTCCTGGACATCCTCCCAGGTCAACTCCGGACTCGGCTCGATCCTCTCCAACAACGAACCCTCTGGCTTGGGGGATCCTACGATATGAGACCCCAAGACGATGGGGGTCTCCAAGACGTCCACCTCTCCCTCTGCATCCTCCTCTCCCACCGTCAAGTTGAACTGCTGAGGAGGGTAGGTTTCATACCTGCTCCTCAAGAGACCAACAGAGATCTCTGCGTTGGTCACCCTCTTCATCATCAACTTGTACATCTCCATGGAGAAGGTGTACTTCTTCTCCAACTCCAAATTCCTCCTCTCCAAGTCGGCAATGTTCCTCCTCAACGTAGCACTCTGAGAGTTCTCGTCAGAAACGAATTATTTCTGACATCTGTCAAAGACAGAACTCACCTCCTCTTCCATTCGCTCTTGCTCATTGAAGAGCTCAGCCCCCAAGACAGCGGTATACCCTAAACAGATATCCACTATGGGAATCATCTGCTCCTCGACATCGTGGTCCAACTCCAGACCCCTAGCGACCCACTCCTCCTGGAAATGAGAAGTCTCCACGTTATGGAACTTCCCCCTCCACTTTATCCTACCGGCAATCACCAGATCCCTGATATAAAGATCTTTGAAGTGCTCCCCCTTCTTCTGAGTGTGGGACTGAACGTCGGTCGGGGGGGCATAAGGCTGGAAGATGTTTCCCCTCTTGTGGGGATACTTTTGATGGTTGAAAGGGAGAGACTCGTCCTTGTCTTTCAAAGGACTACGAGGGAAGCTGGCGGAACGAGGAGGTTGGATGCGCCCACGAGGGCGAGAGGACAGAGTACAAGGGGCGACCTTCTTGCTATGAGAAGGAGGGATAGTGGAGGACTTGCCGTAGATGGCGCCGAGGTATTGGTCAATCATCGAGGAAGAATCGTCGAAGGACATGCTGGGAATGGTGTGGTTGGTAGTGTTGGTGGGAATGGCCAAGTGAGGAATGATGGGGACTTACCGACCAATGAGCAGTCCTTATATGTTTCCCACTTCGGCACAACAATACTCCATCATTCCCACCGCGCCCATAAACCATCACTGCCCACCCCTATATCAACGGCGCCCATCTGCGCCCATGTCCATTCAATGGCTCTCATCAATCCCTGGTGATTGTTTCAGGTTCATCAAACCCTCAACCCTTAGCTTGGTCTAGACACAGCCCATCAACATCTAGACCTCGGTCTAGATCAAACCCCGGTGATTGTTTCACCTTCATCAAATGACCTTCCCCTTTATGGGTTTATTCTCTCACACTCCTTATCTCCTTATTGTTCTCCTTATCTTTCGTTCCCACATTTCATCAGATGATTACTTGCTCTCATTCAGTTCTTACTCATCATCCGTTCACACGCTCCTCTTTATTTGTTCCCATCTTTGGTTGATACATGGTCTGTGTGCATTGCCTGCCCTAAACTCTGTCCCTATATATAGTGGTAGACAGTCGCTGTCATTCCTTAGATTTTGTCAACTCAGGATACTCCTTCGGTTCTCACCAAACACAACATTGGTCCCGAGTGACTCCAACTTCTCCCTTGTTCCCTCTTGTTCTTACAACCCTCCTCTGTTCTCTCCTCTGCGTACTGCACCCTGCGCCCCCAGTAGCACCCCAGCACGAACTCCAGACCAGCGTCGACTGTATCTCAGGTGACCGCCGAGGTCCGCCCTGACAAACAGGGTGTTTTTTCCCATAAATGTTGTACTGCTCACACCAGTTGGATGCTCGGAGGTTGTCTAGAGAGGTATGGCAGTCAGAGGGAAGGTCCTAGGCTGTGCTAGAGGGTATCTCCTTTGGCGGGATTGTTGTAGGGACAAGTATCAAATTTAGGGAATTCGATAGCGTTGATAGATTGATCAGATCGATAGGGGTTCGAGATCAATGGGGAGTTGACGATGTCGGAGATATCAACGACGGCAAGAGGAAATAGAGGGGTGATACCGACAAGCAAGGCCAAAGCTCTGACTCAATGATGGCAGCAGTGGGCACTCACAACGACAACAACCATATCGACACGGTATTGGCAGTAACAGTGACTGGCGTAGCAACAACAAGTGGGGTAGAAGCACAAGCTTAAGCGGAGCACAAGAGGTGGTGATGCCAAAAGGGGATTTTTTTTGTCAACACAGTACAGGAATCTTATATACAGAGTCTTAGGGGTGTGAACTAACTACGGCATAACATGGCTGGGAAGGGATTGAGAGGCCGAACTGAAGGGGTGCAAGTGGTCGTGGGAACTGCAACTTCCAAATCGGGTTGTGGGCGTGTTCAAGACAATCGGATGGTGATGAGAGCGCAATAACGATGCTCTGAAGTGGGAACTGAAGGCGGGGAAAAGACGCAAGGTTGTAGGGGCGGATGTGGGGTGGTTGTCATATGTCACAAAGCAGAAATCAAACGTTGCAGAGAAACAAGGCCCTATAATGTTACTCTTGGTATATCACTCAGGAACAGTTTTCTTTCTAGTGGACTTCTCCTGAGGAGGAGGTAAAGCAGCTGGTTGGTGCTTTTGTTGAGGAGGCTTGGACGGACCAGGTTCACTGGGGGGTTGTTCTTGCTGTGCTGGTTTGTGTTGGACGTTCTCAGGGGTAGGAGGACAATCCTGCCAAGCAGAAGCACAAGTGGGAGGTACCCTCATACCGTGCCGTTGTGAGGGTGTAACCCCAACATTCTGTAGTCTTCAGTCCAGTTCCTTCTGGGCCCCTGATATGACCCTCCTTGACGTACGGGAAGAAAGGTGAGCTGTGTCATTGTCTTCTTCATCAGAGAGGGGACAATGACAGTCGTCACCACTACAAGGTGTGATGGGGGGTGCAACCTCCTGCAGCCTGGTATTGTTCTGAAGCATTTTCTTAGGACACCTCGGAAACATGCACTTGTCAAAAGTGGCATGTGCAGCAGAGAAGACAATATTGTTAGGTCCGTGCATAAAGATATAGCCCTTTCCTCCAGAGTGCATCCCAAGGAATACCATCAGCTCAGCTTTGGGAGCCATCTTGTTCTCTCGTATTTCAGAGGGGATGAAGACATAAGCCCCACAACCCAAAACCTGTAGTCACTCAATAGAAGGTTGTTCCCCAGTGAACCACTCATGTGGTGTGTGCCATTCCAGGCGTCGCATAGGGGTTCTGTTGTAGACGTGGGTTGCATGATCAAGGGAGAACTCCCACCAAGAAGGGGTAAACAAGCCTGGAATCACATAGTTTCAGCTTTCTTGGTGAGGGTACGAATCAACCTTTCAGCTCACCCATTTTGTTGGTGCATGTAGGGGATACTCTGGGAAACCTTGATCCCTTCATTCCCCAACATGTCCAAGAAAGCTTTCGATTTGTACTCTCCTCCTGCCTTGGACATCCATTCAACAATATTAGTGTTGAACTGGTTTTTTACCATAGCGATGAATTGATTTGTTGCCGGAAGTGCAGCATCCTTAGTGCGCAGGTTGACAGTCCAAGCGTTGGAGGAGAAGTCATTGAGGAATGCAACCGTGTATTTGTACTTGTGATAGGATTCCACTGGGAAGGACTTGAGGTCCGAGTGAGCAAGTTCAAATGGTTTGCCTGCGTGGGTTTTGGTTGAGGGAAACATTTTGTTTGTTTTCTTTCCCTGTTCACAACCTGGACAGATATAGGTTTCTGGGATTTGAATTTGGCTGGGAAGACCGTTCAAGTATTTCCCGACCTTATGCAGCATGTTGTTGGATGGATGCGCAAATCTACGATGGTATGTTTCAAAGTTTGGATGGAATATTTGTTTGGCAGCCCTAATAGAGGGTTTGGTGCCAATATAGGTGTGAATTATGAATATAGTTGCTCCATCCCATCTTGGGAGAAAGGGGAGAAACTCTTGTCCATTTTGCAGCAATGAAATGCGCTTGGTGTTTCCATTTAGTTGTAAGCCACCCCTTAGGAAGACACCTAAAGAAAGAAGTCACATAGATAGGTCTGGAACATAGCATACAGGGGTGATTCTAACCATATGTTCAGATCCTTCAACAGCCATCATGACTGTTCCTTTCCCAATGATTTGGCAGAAGTGGCTGTGTTCGTGGTGATGTTGTTTTCCAGTGGTGTGTAGTCAACGAAATTGTTCATATCACCAGTGGAATGGAGAGAGGCACCGGAATCAAGGATCCAGTCCACTCTGTTCATATGGTCCTCAACAGCAAAATCGCTTATCATGTTAGGGTAGCAAATGACATTCTCTACATAGGGTACAACACTTGTGGTAGTAATCATAGCATGTGTTGTGTTATACCCTGATGGGAAGAGGTTAGCAGTGTCCAAAGGAGAGGCTCATTTTGCGCACTGTGAGCTGGGACCAGCAGATGTGTTCAGAAACATTTCAACATCATTGTTGGAGCTCTGTCATGATTTTCGCCGGTTTTCTCCCCTTTTCTCTCTAAGTCCCAAGCGCCCACTCATTCAACTTCGCTCAACCATGACATGTTTCCACATTCCTTATCTTATCTTATCTCATGTCCCATCTCTCTTATCTTATCTTTCATCTTCTTTCGGTCATTTCGGTCAGAAGGCGAACTCGGTCATCTCGGTTTGCTCAGGCTAAAGACCTTTGGCCCAGAGGAAGACGCATACAGGACTATCTACTTTGGAGCAATGTCCAACTGCTCCCCTACCAAAGAGTCCACCCATGTCATCACCATGGAGTTGATACTCTCCTGGACATCCTCCCAGGTCAACTCCGGACTCGGCTCGATCCTCTCCAACAACGAACCCTCTGGCTTGGGGGATCCTACGATATGAGACCCCAAGACGATGGGGGCCTCCAAGACGTCCACCTCTCCCTCTGCATCCTCATCCCCTACCATCAAGTCAAACTGCTGAGGAGGGTAGGTTTCAAACCTACTCCTCAGAATACCAACAGAGATCTCCGCGTTGGTCACCCTCTTCATCATCGACTCGTACATCTCCATGGAGAAGGCGTACTTCTTCTCCAACTCCAAATTCCTCCTCTCCAACTCAGCAATATGTCAGGGCGGACCTCAGCGGTCACCTGAAATACAGTCGACGCTGGTCTGGAGTTCGTGCTGGGGTGCTACTGGGAGTGCAGGGCGCAGTACGCAGAGGGGAGAACAGAGGAGGGTTGTGAGAACAAGAGGGAACAAGGGAGAAGTCGGAGTCACTCGGGACCAATGTTGTGTTTGGTGAGAACCGAAGGAGTATCCTGAGTTGACAAAATCTAGGGAATGACAGTGACTGTCTACCACTATATATAGGGACTGAGTTTAGGGCAGGCAGTGCGCACAGACCATGTATCAACCAAAGATGGGAACAAACAGGGGAGGGCGTGTGAACGGATGATGAGTCAGAACTGAATGAGA
>Ga0307516_10005090_pt1 | contig 15894 bp, 14 predicted proteins | sample 19_EM_MG_FD_203310 | JGI IMG/M metagenome (GOLD analysis project Ga0307516, IMG submission 203310) | Populus trichocarpa ectomycorrhiza microbial communities from riparian zone in the Pacific Northwest, United States - 19_EM | ecosystem: Host-associated > Plants > Roots > Unclassified | place...
CGGGACTATGGGACCTTCGACAAGCCCTATTTTCCCTGATCAGAAGGCACTTCTCTATTTCAGCCCAGCCCTTGGGCAGCCCTTAACGAAGGGCCGAGGCTAGAAGCGGAGGTCGGGCCGGTCGCCGGAACGGCGATATGACGGATCATTCCGAATCGCCTCCGAGTGTTCTCCAATGGCTCGGGTGGCTATGTGGGTCGGGATTCTTTGTTCCCGGATCGGGTGGTATTCGGGTGATCGAATAATGGCGATGGTGGTGGGTGCTGCGGGATAATCTGTGGGTGAGGCAGATGGGATTGTTCACCAGAGCTGAACTCGCCACTATGCGTGACAGGACCAGGCGGCGTAATTACTCGATGGAGGCCGAGGAGTTCCGTCGGGAACACGCGAGGCGTCGGGAGTGGGGACTGACGCAGCGGCATGCCCGGAAGCTGAGCCGCTGGTACGGCAGCACCGCCAACGCCGAGGCGGCGTTCCAGTGTCGTGCCGACGAGCTGATCTCTGCCTCCGGTTCGGCCCGAGCCGCCGAGCCGACCTCGTCCGAGCCGGTCGGACCCGAGCCGCCCGCGTCTGCGTTCGCCCCGCCGGAACCGGTTCGGCCGAAGGCCATCGGATCCGAACCGGTCGAGCCCGAGCCCGTCGAACCTGTCGAGCTGGTCGAGTCCGAGCCGGTCGGTGTGGAGGACGCGGCGAGTGTGAGCGGCCCGAGCGGGAGCCTGTCAGGAAACGCCAGCCGATGGCCGGATCGCCGTTTTGGCTTGGGCCGGCAGGTAATGCGTCGCCAGCAGCGGCCGGGAAAACATCCCAGGCCGGTGAGGAAAGGAACCTACCCGTCGAAATCAGCTCGGCGTATCCGCCCGGGAACAGCCACGGAATCTCCGGAGAACCCGGCGCACAGAAATGCTGGCATGACCGCCGTGAAGGGGCATGCCAGCGCCGAAGAGCACCCTGGCAGAACATCATTACCGATACCGAAAGACCGTCGTGAACATATTCCACGACGGCTCGCGAATACCACGTCGATGAAATCTGCGCGGACTATTCGGACGCCGGTCAGGTGGCCGCGAAAGGAGTTACCGTGACGCGACCTGCTCGGCGGTCGTGATCTCCGGGATGCTGACCACCAGGTCGAAGGCGTCCAGCACCGGCGTGTCCAGGAAGCCCTCGCTCAGCCGGATCTTCTCCGGGCCGGGCATCCGGTCGCGCGCCGCCCGCAGGTCCACCACCCGGGGCCCGGGCAGCGGTGAGAATGCAGCCTCCACACTGTCCGCCGGCGCCGGTGGCAGGTCCGCGGCGATGATCGCGACGCCGCCGGGCGCGTCCGGGTCGGCCCGGCGTGTGGAGGTCCGGCCCGCCTGCGCGGTCACCGCCATCGACACGTAGTCCCGGCCGAGGCGATGGGCGAGGTGATGGCCCATCGCCGAGAGCGCGAAGGCCGGGGTGACGACCGGGCTGCGCTGGATGTGCGTGTTGTGCGCGGCCAGCACGATCTTCGTGTCGGTGCCGAGCAGCTCGAACACCGTCTCGGCCATGCCCCGGTCGCGGGCGGCGACCTTCGGATGGGTGAACTCGCCGTCCGGCCCGGCCGCGAAGCCGCGCAGCCCCTGGTCCAGCAGCCGGGCCAGGCGCAGCTCGCGCCGGGCGACCCGGTACGCCTCGGCCCCGGCCGCCGCCGTGTACTCGACGGCGAGGGCGTCGAAGCGGGTGGCCAACTCGGCCAGCAGGGCGGTGGCCCGGTCGCGGTCGGCGCGGTCGATCCCGGCGTACGCGGTGTAGGCGAGCAGTGTGTGCTCGCCGGCGTAGGCCCGGGCGTACCCGGAGATCCGATCGACCAGCGGGACGGCGTCGGCGTCGATCTCGCTCAGGTAGCGCCGCAGGCTGTCGAGCGCCGGCAGCGGCGAGGCGGTCGAGCCGGGAACGTCCACTCCGGAGAAGCGCAGCGGCAGCGGGGACGACCGCATCCAGCGGAGCTGGTCGCGCATCTCCGGGCAGCGGCCCATCCGGTACGTGATGCCCCGCTCGGCGAGCTCGTCGAGGTCACCAGGCCCGCCGCGGACCCAGGCGTCCACCGCGAGGCCCTCGCTGAAGCCGGACTCCATCGCGAAGACGGTGAAGCCGCATCGCTCGGCGAGGAACCGCAGCAGCCGGTGCCGCCACTGGTAGAACTCGCGCACGTGGTGCGCGCTCTCCCCGACGGCGACGACCCGGGCGTCGCCCACCAGCGCGGCCAGCGGCTCGAGATCGTCCAGCGGCGCGTCCGGATCCACGGTGCCGAGGGGGATCGATCGTTCCGCGACAAAAGTAGTGAAGGCGGCAGACATTCCGGCACCCTACCGAGGCGTCAGGCCGGGCCGATCCCGTCCGCGACGATCTTCGCCGACAGGGTCACCATCGGCAGGCCGCCGCCCGGATGGGTGGAGCCGCCCACCAGGAACAGCCCGGCCAGCGGCCCACGGTTCGCCGGCCGGGTCAGGCCGCCCGCCGTACCGTAGATCGCCCCGCCCGGCGCGGCCGTGGCGTCCGCCAGATCCGCCGGGGTCCGGGTCTCGGTGAACAGCAGCCGGTCCCGCACGTCCAGGCCGCGCGCCGCCAGCACGTTCAGGATGTGCCGCGCGTAGGCGTCGGCGAGGCCGGGCCGGCGCCAGTCGACCGCCCCAAACGACGTCCCGTGCGGGGGCGCGTTCACCAGCACGAACCACGCCTCCGTGCCGTCCGGGTGCACCGCGGGATCCGCCGCGCGGGTCACGAAGACGGCCGGGTCCGACGGCGGCCGGGCCCGGGCGCCGGTGCCGGGGGAGCCGAAGACCGCGGCGAACTCCGCGTCGTAGTCGCGGGGGAAGAAGACCGTGTGGTGCGCCAGTTGCGGGGTGTGCCCGCGGACGCCGAGCAGCAGGACGAAGCCCGCCAGGCTGCGCGCGGCCAGCCCGCCCAGCCGGGCCGGCGCGGGCAGCAGGTCGCGGTAGACCGAGAGAGCGTCCACATTGGCGACCACCACGTCCGCGTCGATCTCGGCGCCGGAGCACAGCCGCACGCCGGTGGCCCGGCCCCCGGCCGAGCGGATCCGTTCGACCGGGGAGCAGGTCACGACCTCCACGCCCAGCGACCGGCAGCGGTCGAGCAACGCGGTCGCCAGCACCCCGAGCCCGCCGGCGAGATACCAGCCGCCGAAGGTCAGTTCCGCGTACGGGATCGCGGCCAGCGCCGCCGGGGCCCGGCGCGGATCGGTGCCCGCGTAGGTCGCATAGCGGTCCAGCAGCATGCGCAGCCGCGGGTCGCGCAGATGCTGCCGGCCCAGCGACCGCAGCGACCGCCAGGGCGCGATCGCGGCCAGGTCGCCGACCCGCCAGGACAGCGCGGCCAGCGCCGCCGGGGTGACCTCGCGCTGCAGCACCGAGCGCCAGGAGGCCCGCCAGATCCGCTCCGCGCGCACCCAGAACCGTGCCCAGTCCGCCCCGGCGGCGGCCCCGAACGCGGCCTCGATGCGGGCGCGGAACACGTCCGGATCGGACGAGGAATCCAGCACCGAGCCGTCCGGGAAGCAGTGCCGCACCACCGGGTCCAGCGCCACCGGCGACAGGTCGAGGCCCAGGTCGGCGAAGACCTGCGGCAGCGTGAGCAGGCTCGGGCCGGTGTCGAAGCGGAAGCCGTCGCGCTCGTAGCGGGCCAGCTTGCCGCCGACTGTCGCCGCGCGCTCGTGCACGGTCACCCGGTGCCCGGCGGCGGCCAGCCGCGCGGCGGCGGCCAGCCCGCCCACCCCGGCCCCGATCACCACGATCCGGCTCATGCCGCCCACCCCCGCGCCGTCGCGGCGCGACCGATCGCATCGCGACGGCTCACACCGGGTGTCCTCGCGCCGGCGATCGTGTTGCGGTGGCTCATGCCGGGTGTCCTTGCGCCGGCGATCGTGTTGCGGTGGCTCATGCCGGGTGTCCTTGCGCCGACGATCGCATCGGGGCGGCTCATACCGGGCGTCCTCGCCAGGAGAGCCGGCCGCGCCGGCGCAGCGCGAAGGACCGCGCCACCAGGGCGCCGAAGAGCAGGATCGAAACCGGCTGGGCCAGGGCGTCGGGCCAGGCCCGGCCGCCGGTCGCGCGGGCGGAGACCACCCGGCCGACGACCCCGAGCAGGTACGCCGCCAGCGCCCACCCGGCCGGCCCCACCGCCCCGGCGCACACCAGCACCACGGCTGCCACTGGCGGCGCGACGTAGAGCAGCACCAGCAGCCCGACCACGGCGGCGGCCCCGGCCGGGGAGCCGAACGACGCCCACATCGACTTGCCGTAGCCGTCGCGCAGTTCCGCCCACGAGGAATACATCAGGCAGTCGGCCAGCGCCGAGCCGTCGGCGAGGGCGATCCGGCCACCGGCGCGCTTGACCGCGCGGGCCAGCCCGATGTCCTCCAGCACGTCGGCGCGGACCGCCGCGTGCCCGCCGGCCCGCTCGTAGCCCGCCCGGTCCAGCACCAGCCACTGGCCGCCGGCCGCCGCCAGCGCCGGGCGCGGCGAGCGCTCCATCGCGCGCAGCGGCAGGAAAGTCAGCCACGACCACTGCAGCAGCGGCTGCACGAGCCGTCCGGCCCCGACGATCCGAGGGTACGGCGACAGCAACTCCACCCCGGCCGAGCGGAGCAGGTCGACACCGCCGGCGACGGCGCCCGGGGCGAGCACGACGTCGGCGTCCACGAAGACCAGCACGTCCACGTCACCCGCGGCGGCCGCCAGTTGCGCGCACGCGTACGGCTTGCCGAGCCAGCCGGCCGGCAGCGGCGCGCCGGTCAGCAGCCGTACCTTGTCCCCGGCGACCTCCCGCACCACCTCCGCCGTGCCGTCGGCCGAACCGTCGTCGAGCACGAGGATCTCCAGGTGCGGCACGCCGGTCTGGCCCAGCAGCGCCGCCAGGCACGGGGTCACCCGTTCCGCCTCGTCGCGCAGCGGCAGCAGCACGGCGACCCGTTCGGTGGTCGCCGCCCCGGCGCGCGGGCGGCGCAGCAGTCCGGCGTTGACGATCGTGTGCCCGGTCAGCGCGACCAGCGGCAGCAGCGCCGGCCACGTCATGGCCGCGCCCGGGGGAGCAGCAGCGGAAGCACGACCGCGCCCATGACCGCGCCACCCCACAGCGCCGAGGCCGGCAGGCCGAGGAAGACCGCGTGGGCGAGCACGGAGGAAGCGTACGTCCACCACCAGAGCGCGAGCATCGGTGTGTCCCCCGGCAGGACCACCGCGGCGCGCGGTCCCGCGGCGGCGGCGAGGCCCGCCATCAGCAGCACCGCGAAGCCCAGCCAGCCCAGGTAGTTGCCGACCGGGATGCCGGGCACGCCCGGCAGCGCGGGCGTCGGTGAGTCCCAGGTCCAGTACCCCTCGGCGACCATCTGCGGGTCGAGGAACAGGTCCCAGGCCGCCAGCCCGGCCGCGGCGAGGGCGATCCGCGCCGGCCTGGACCGGGCCAGCCGCAGGGCCGCCAGCCAGGCCGGCCAGGCCATCCAGGTCCAGGCCAGCGGGATGATCAGCGGCACGCCGAGCAGCTTGGGGCCGAGCTGGCCGGAGTAGTCGTAGGTGCCGAACGGGAAACCGGTCGCCACCCCGACCGCCTCCACGGCGAAGCCGCCCAGGGTCGCGGTCGCGATCAGCGCCGCGGCGCCGCGGACACCGCGGGTGAGCAGCGCGTGCGAGACCGACAACAGGTAGCCGAGCACGACGGTGAGCACGGTCAGGCCGGCGCGCAGGCCGCCGCCGGTGAGCGGATAGCAGATCTGGGTCAGGACCAGCCCGCCGAGCAGTGCCCAGGGCAGCGCCCGTGTCACCCTCAGATGCCGACTATGCCGGGGGCGTCCTCGATCGCCGGCCGCCCGGCCAGCGGCAGCCCGCGCCCCAGGATCGCGAACGCCCGCTCGTCGCCGGGGAAGATGAAGTCGCGCAGGACGTCCTCGAAGCCGAACCGCCGGTACAGCCGCCAGGCCCGGGACTTCAGCTCGTCGGCCTCCGGGGTGGAGAGCAGCACGGTCGTGCCGTCGGCCATCGACAGCAGCGCGCGCAACTGCCGGGCGCCGATGCCGTGGCCCTGCGCGCTGGGCTTGACGTGCAGCTCGACGACCTCGAAGCAGCTGCCCAGCCAGCGCCGCCGGCCGGCCTCGTCGAGGGCGGAGCGGACCTGGTCGTGCCACCACTGGCCGGGCCCGGAGACATAGCCGTAGCCGAAGCCGGCGAGGCGGCCGTCGGTGGTCAGGGTGGCGACGGCCCGGAAGCCGGCGCGGCGTACGTGGGCACCGATGTACCCGCGCCGGGTCTGCAGCAACTCGGCGCGATAGCCCATCGCCTCGCCGTACACGCTGACCACGTCGTCCAGCCGCCGGAGCATGTCGTCCGGCTGCCAGGGCACGAGCCTCATTGCACTCCTTCTCGCCAACCCAGCACGGTCTTGTCGCCGCTGATGCCCCGCACCGCGAACCGGGCGAAAAGCTCCTCGGCATACCACCGGGCGGCCGGGGTGCGCGCGATCACAGCACGGTGCTCCGGCTGACGGTACGCGAACCCGGTCAGCTCCGCCTCGGTGCGCCAGAGGGTGACCGTGCCCTGCCAGCCGATCGGCGCCTCGCCGATGCCGAAACGGGCCAGCAGACCGGGCGCCGCGGCGAGCTCCCGGGCCACCGGCGGAACGGCCCGCCAGAACGTCAGGGCCCGCGCCGGGCGCAGCCGGGCCCGAGTCAGCGCGAGCACCGGTCCGTCGGTGCGGCTCCGTCCGCCGGCCGGCGCGCCGAACGGGGTCTGCCCGGACCAGCGGCCGCGGCTGGTCAGCGGGGTCAACTCCAGCCGGGCCGACCCGTCGGCCAGCGCGTTCCACCCGGCGGCCACCCGCCCGAGGTCGCCGCCGGCCGGATCGTCCCAGGCCACCACGGCGGCGTACCGGGTCGGATCGGCGTCGCCCGGCCCGAAGCCGGTCCCGGTCCCGGTGCCCAGCAGCTTGCCGAACCGCACGCCGGGCAGCGCCCGCAGCCGCCGCCGGTCGAGCGCCATCCGCAGCAGGGCACCGCCCAGCGCCCGCCGCGGAACCCGCCACACGTGCAGGGTGACCAGCGGCGGGACGTCGGTCATGAGGGCACCCGGCTCAGGCCACCTCGGTCGCGGTGCCGCCGGTGACGCGCAGCAACTCGGCGTAGGTGATCGGGAAGACCACCTGGGGCACGCCGCCCGCCGCCCAGATCTCCGGATACCCGGCGAGGGCCGTGTCGACCAGGGTGCGTACCGGCTTCGGGTGCCCGAGCGGGGCCACCCCGCCGATCGCCTGTCCGGTGTGCGCGCGGACGAACTCGGGGCTGGCCCGCCCCAGCTTCGCCACGCCCAGGGCGGCGGCGACCCGCTTGGTGTCGACCCGGTGGGCGCCGGAGGTGAGCACGAGCAGCGGCTCGCCGTCCGCGTCGAAGATCAGCGAGTTGGCGATCTGGCCCACCTCGACGCCCAGGGCGGCGGCGGCCGCGACGGCGGTGTGCACGCCCTCGTCGAACACCACCATCCGCGGCGCGCCGCCGTCGGTGGTGCGGGCGTCGGCGTTCTCCAGAGCGGCCTGCACGGCCAGCACGTTGGGATGACTCTCCATCCGTTCATTGTGCCGGGGGCCCGCCGTGCGGTTGGCGGCGCTGTGCCCGTACCGGATCAGTCCTTGACGCCGACCGCCTCGGCGCTCGTCGCCCACAGCCGCGCGGCCCGCGCGGGGTCGGCGGCCCCGGCGTCCGGCGCGGTCACCTTGTGGCCCACGTAGTAGGCCCCGTCGGTGACCTCCGCGGTGGTGAGCCAGGTCAGCAGGTCGCCGGCCTGCTCGGGGGTGGTCAGGAACGGCGCGACCCGGTAGAAGAACCGGGTCACCCCGCCCACGCCGAAGTTGCTGCGCACCACACCCGGGTGGAACGACACCGAGGTGATCTCCGGCCAGCGACGGGCTGCCTCCGCCGCGAACAGGATGTTCGCGGCCTTGCTCGCCCCATAGGCGCGCCACGAGCTGTAGCTTCCGGCCGAGCCGACGAGGTCGTCCGGGTCGAGTCTGGCGCCCTGGTGCGCCCGCGACGCGGTGTTGACCACCCGGCCGCCGTCCAGCGCCGGGCGCAGCAGGTGGGTGAGCAGGAACGGCGCCAGGTGGTTGCCCTGGATCGTGGCCTCGAAGCCGTCCGCGGTGCGGACATAGGATCCCACCATGCCGCCGGCATTGTTCGCCAGGACGTCGATTTTCGGGTACGCGGTCAGCAGCTTGGCGGCCAGCTCCCGCACCTCGTCGAGCGCGGCGAAGTCGGCGCGGAACTCGTCCGGCTCGGGCCCGGTGGCGGCGGTGCGGACGGCGGCCATCGCGGCGCCCAGCCGGCCGGGATCGCGGCCCACCACGACCACCTGCTCGCCCTGGGCGGCGAGTTGCCTGGCCGCGGCCAGGCCGACACCCGAACTGGCACCGGTGATCACGATCGTGCGCGGCATGGAGGACTCCTCGTGTCTGCGGCTGTCGTACCCATCGTGCATCCTGACACTGGTGATCGGTTCCGTGCCGATCCGATGAAAAGAGATCGATGAGCACCGAGATCAATGTGCCCGGGTCCGTCGAGAGCCCGGTGCAGGCGCCGCCGCCCGCGCACGGCGTCACCCGCTGGCTGCTCGCCCACCGGGTCCAGCCGGTCGGCCCGGAGGCGGCCGAGGGCGCGCATACCCAGCCCTGGTGGAAGGTCATGGCGCTGACCGGGGTGGACTACTTCTCCACCCTGTCCTACCTGCCGGCCATCGCGGCGCTGGCCGCCGGGGCGCTGTCGCCCCTGGCCACCCTGCTGATCGTGGCGCTGACCCTGCTCGGCATGCTGCCGATGTACCGGCGGGTGGCCCAGGAGAGCCCGCACGGCCAGGGCTCGGTCGCCATGCTCGAGGATCTGCTGCCGTTCTGGCGCGGCAAGCTGTTCGTGCTGGTCCTGCTGGGTTTCGTGGTCACCTCGTGGATCATCACGATCACTCTGTCGGCCGCCGACGCCACGGTGCACATGTCGGAAAATCCGTACCTGCCGGGCTTCCTGCACGGCCATGCGGTGCTGATCACCATCGTGCTGCTGCTCATCCTCGGCTTCGTCTTCCTGCTCGGCTTCAGCGAGGCCGTCCAGGTCGCCATCCCGCTGGTGGTGGTCTTCCTGGTGCTGAGCGCGGTGATCACCGTGGTCGGCCTGGCCGAGGTGTTCACGACCGACGGCGCCCTGTCGAGCTGGGTGGACGCGCTGGGCGCGCACGGCACCGGCTTCTTCGACCTGCTCGGCCCGTCCGTCCTGGCCTTCCCGGCCCTGGTCCTGGGCCTGTCCGGCTTCGAGACCGGGGTCAGCATGATGCCGCTGATCGCGGCGCCCGGCGAGTCCGCCGCCGACCGGCTCAAGGCCCGCATCCGCAACACCCGCAAGCTGCTCACCACCGCCGCGCTGATCATGAGCGGCTACCTGCTCGCCACGAGCTTCGTCACCACCGTGCTGATCCCGGCGGAGGAGTTCAAGGAGGGCGGGGAGGCCAACGGGCGCGCGCTGGCATACCTGGCCCACGAGAAGCTGGGCGAGGTCTTCGGCACCGCGTACGACATCAGCAGCATCCTGATCCTGTGGTTCGCGGGCGCGTCCGCGATGGCGGGCCTGATCAACATCGTGCCCCGCTACCTGCCCGGCTACGGCATGGCGCCCGAGTGGGGCCGCGCGATCCGGCCGGTGGTGCTGGTCTACACGGCGATCAGCATCGGCATCACGATCGTCTTCGGCGCGGACGTGAACGCGCAGGCGGGCGCGTACGCCACCGGCATCCTGGCGATGATGGTCTCGGGCGCGGTGGCCGTGGCGATCTCGGCGGCCCGCCGCGGCCGGCGCGTGGCCACGGCCGGCTTCACGATCCTCACCCTGATCCTGCTGTACGCCCTGGGCGAAAACATCGTGGAGAAGCCGGACGGCATCGCCATCTCGGCGGTCTTCGTAGCGGCGATCATCGTGGTCTCGCTGATCTCCCGGGTCACCCGCACCACGGAACTGCGCGCGGACCGCATCGAGTTCGACGAGCCGGCCAGGCGGTTCATCGCAGACTCGATCAGATACGACGGCGAGCTCAACGTGGTCGCCAACCGCCGCCAAGCCGGCGACGAGCAGGAATACGCGGCCAAGGAGCGCGAGCAGCGCGGCATGAACCCGGTCCCGGGCGCGGCGGACATCCTGTTCCTGGAGATCACGGTGATCGACCCGTCGGAATTCAGCGAGGTCCTGCGCGTCCACGGCGAGCAGGTGGGCGAGCACCGGGTGCTGAGGGTGCAGAGCCCGGCAGCCCCGAACGCGATCGCCGCGGTGCTCCTCGCCCTCCGCGACGCGACGGGCGTGCGCCCGCACTGCTACTTCGAGTGGGCTGAGGGCAGCCCGCTGGTGCACCTGTTCCGATACCTGTTGCTGGGCCGGGGCGACACCGCGCCGGTGGTCCGCGAGATCATCCGCAAGAGCGAGCCCGATCCGGCCCGCCGCCCCGGCATCCACGTCGGCGGCTGACCCCAGCCGCGGTGTCGACCGCGACCGGGCGGGGTCCAGCATCAGCACGTGTCTCTGCCGCCGCGGCACAGCTCGAGTGCGCTGGCACGGACGATGACCGGTGACGCCTGTCTGGCCTTCGGCGTGCCTCAGGTGACGCATTTCGGCCCGGTTGATCGTGTCCGAGCTGGTCGTCAACGCGGCCGGGCATGCCGGCACGGACATCGACGTACGGGTGTCGCGACGCGGCACGATGCTGCATCTGGCCGTGCAAGATCGTGATTCGCGCCTTCCCCGTCTTCTGGACACCGAGCCGTGGCGTCCGGGGAAGTGTTGGAACAGCAGGGGATGGGGCTGCGGGTGGTCGCGGCCGCAGCCACGGCCCAAGTCGGCTTCGTTGACCTTCAGGGTGTCCGGACGCTGCTGCGCTTTTACCAGCTCTGTGCTCGCCGGGGCATCATGCTGATGCTGCGCGATCCCCAGCCGTACGTGGTGTGGCTGCTGAGGTTCACCGACGCTGCCGCTCTCCTCCTGGCCGATGGCGCCGGATCCGCCGATATCGCAGTTTGTCGGCCTGCTGGCGGCCAGCGACTCGCACCAGTGACCGCTGGCGAACCATCCTCTGGCGGCCCGCAAGCCGCGGACGGCGAACCCGGGCCGGCGGACACGCCCGACGAACGCGAGCGGTGCGCCCGTGAACGTGCGGAAGAGGCCGATGACCGGGAACGACTCATGCAGGCCCGCGACCAGCTCCTCGACGAACGTCAACGGCGGGTCAGTGAGCACCAGCGCTGGGAAGACATTCGCGAAGACCTGGCCGATATCCAGGAACGCCACCTCGAATGCCGCGAATACGAACACTGACCGACCTCGCCCGGGTTTCACCGCTGTGGGCTCAGGCGGGCCAAGCCCAGGGCCGACGGGTCTGCCCCGTGCGGCACCGATTGATGCCGTGCTCGCGGGCCGAACCCGGCCCCCGGCCGCTGCCAGCGGTCGGGACAGCCGTCGATGCGTTGCGGAAAGCCCGAGCAGCCACCGAGAAAATCTCTGTCCAAGCCGCTAGATATTCCCGCACTGTCTGCTAGTGTTCCTCTCGTTGACAGCAGAGATCGTCGAAAACGCAGACGAAGCAGACCGAGCGTTAAGCAGGGCCCGGACCCATTTCGTGGCTCGCTCGGCCCAGCGGTGGAAGTGTTGATCACCGCACCCGGTAAGGCACGTGGCAGTAGGGAAGTGGAAGGTAAGACCTTGACGTAATTCCAGGTCAGGGCAGGCAGGCGGGCCGATGCTGGTTCAGGGCTCGCCTGGCAGGACAGTCCACCGCACGTGGACGGGGCCATGAAGTCGCGTGGGGCTCCGACACCGGCGGACAGCACGACAGGCATCACGCACATCGGAAGCAGAGGAAAGGGAGGGCCCGAACACCGTTGGATCGCCCAGCTCCAGGACGCAGTTCAGCTCTGGAGCGGACACCGCAGTTTCCATCGAACGAGAGGTGGTCTCCGGTCACGCTTATGCGATCCTCGCACCCCCAACCGCCGACGGCGGCAGGTGCGGATACGACAACCCGACGAACCTGTCGGTAGATGGTGTTTTACCCGTAACCCCGGGCCCCGGCGCTTCCCGCGCCGGGGCCCTCGTCATGGAGAGGTATATGCATGGCCCCACCCGACGACATGTTCGGCGACGACGACTACCCCGCCTACACGATGGGCCGCGCCGCGGAGATCACCGGCGCCTCGCAGGACTTCCTGCGCCGTCTCGACGAGGCGAAACTGATCACCCCGTTCCGGTCGGCCGGCGGCCACCGCCGCTACTCCCGCTACCAACTGCGCCTCGCCGCGCGGGCCCGGGAGATGGTCGACCATGGCGCCGCCCTGGAAGCCGCCTGCCGGATCATCATTCTCGAAGACCAGCTCGAAGAAGCCCTCCGGCACAACCAGGACCACCAGCACCAACGGCAAGCGGACGCCGCCTGATCACACCGCCCGCACGGTCCTTCTCCGCCACGAGAGGGACCGTTTGTCGTACCCGCTTCCCATGCCGGGTCGATGAAGGGCTTCCTTCGTGCTGACCTCGTTCGCCGATGGCGGGGCTCTATCCGGCGGCGACGGCGGCCGCCTGGTTCGGCGGCGCGGGTGCCGGCTCACGGCTTCGAAAGCCTGGCCGGGTCAGGGCTGTTGCTCGTGCTCGACTTCGCCGGCCAGGTGCGACAGGATTTTCGGTTGGCCGGCATACCTGCCCTGGCCAGCGGATCCTTCCCTGCCGCAGGGGTTCGCGCGAAGGTGATCTCCGGCCGGTCCCGGTGCCGCCCGGGGGGCCCCGCGTGTGTTGCTTTTTTGTCGTACCCGGGGTGTACTCTCATTCGTAGTTAGAACGAGTGTTCGATTGGTTCGAACTCCTGTGCCAGCAGGGCGCTCGGTCTGACTGTTCGGGAGCCGCGTTCGCGGCGGGGCTCCCGGATGCGGCGCCCGCGAAGTGCCGCATGCGAGGTCCGGGCATTCGCGGGTCCGGGCCAGCACAAAGGCAGGACCGTCGTCCGCTGTTCTCGACCCCCGAGCGGCGGGCGACGGACCCGCCGGCAAGCCCGGCCGGGTGTGGTGTGGGGAAGCTTCACACCCGGCCGGCTGCCACAGCCGCTGTGCCTTCCTCTGCAGCGGATCGGTTCGACCAGCACGTCGGATGCGACACACGCGAGGAGACGACCATGGTGAGCAACCAGGCCCACCCGGTGCCCACTCTCAGGCAGCCGAGCGCCTACCCGAGCCCGATCCCGGGCCAGGTGGCAAGCCCCGGCCCGCTGGCACACGCGCCCACGGCGGCAGCCCAGGCGGCGCCCACGGTCCCGGCCAACCTGCTGCCGCACCGCACCCCGGCCCAGCTGCTCGCCATCTCCCGGCAGGGTCTGGCGGAAGCGGCCCGCACCCGCCCGGACGGCCTGCGCTATGCGGCGGCCCACCTCGCGGCACTGCGCGCGGCCGCGGCGGTCCTCGCGGCCCGCGCCAGGCCGGCGGCGCCGACGAAGCGCAGCCGGGTGACGAGCGCCTGGTCTCTCCTGGTCCTGGTGGCACCGGAGTTCAGCGACTGGGCCAGCTATTTCGCCCTGGCCGCGACCAAGCGAGCGGCAGCCGAGGCGGGCATCCCCCGGGTGGTCAGCGCTCGCGAGGCGGACGACCTGCTACGCGCGGCAGAGCATTTCGTCGCCCTGGTCGAAACGACCCTGGGCGTGGCCTATCAGCCAACCCTGGAAGCCGCCTAGGCGAGCCCGGCAGCCGCCATCGCGGCCTCGCACCCCGCATTCCCCGGCCCGGCCGTCGAGGTGCCCCGACCCCGTCTGGCTGCCTCGCTAGGAAGCCGCCGGAGCGCACAGCGGTCGTCCTGGACGACAGGCTGCCCGAGGGGTGGATTCCTAACCCGCCGAGCCGCACTTCGCACTGGTGCCGACCCTGGCTGCTGGCCAAGCGACCGTCTCGTGGCGCGGGCCAGCACGCGGATCTTCGCGGTCTGGGCCGGTTTCGGGAGCCGTCCTGTCGCCCGCGGTCGGGTCGGCCGGCGAGCCGTGTGGATGCCTGGCCCTCGTCGCCCGCAGGCGTGGGCGCTGAACTGGTCGCAGGAACCGTGGCCGGCGAGGTCGACAGTCGCCGCAAGGGCAGTTGCCGCAAGGGAAGTGGCGGCACCCGGATTTCATGGCACCGCCTCGACGGCCCATAGCCATAAAGATCAACTTCGATAAATGCAACAACGGGACGGAAAAATGGCCGGGCGCATGATCAACGGTGCTGCGGCCCTTGCTGAGCTGATTCGGCCGGCCAGTGACACCGGAGGGTTCGGGACGCAGCGGGTGCTGCCGGTGCTACCCGAACTGAGCAACCTGCTCCCGAGTCGCGGACTGCGCCGCGGCAGCACCATCGCGATCGGCATCACCCCGGGAGCATCCGTCCACCAGGGCGCCCTCCCCACTCCCGCTTCCACCTCCGCTTCCACCTCCGCTCTCGCTCCCGCTGCCTTGCCGGTCGATGGCGCCCGTGATCTTGGAGGTTCCGGTCTCGGAGCACGCCGGGATTCGTCAAGGTCTGCTTCGGCTGCGCTGCCGGTTGATGGCGTGCGTGATCTTGGAGGTTCTGGGCTTGGAGCGCGCCGGGATTCGTCAAGGTCTGCTCTTGTTGCGGATGTGGAAGCCGCGAAGGGGCCTAGCGGCAGAAGCCTTGCCCCAGCAGGCAGACCGAGCAGTGACTCCTACGGTGCAGGATCTTCCGACGGCGCTTCAGCTAGCGGAGGTGCTGTTCCCCGCACTTCGGGCGGTGGAGGGCGGATCCAGGACCCCCGGGGCGGCGGTCCTGCCGGAGACGATGCGGTGGTCAGCGGCTCCGCCGACAGCACTCCACCCGCCCGGAGCCTCTCGCTCGCTGAGGGCAACTCGCTCGCTGAGGGCAACTCGCTCGCTGAGGGCAACTCGCTCGCTGAGGGCAACTCGCTCGCTGAGGGCAGCTCGCGCACGGGTGGGATCTCGTTCGGCGAGGCGCGGTCTTCGGCGCTGCGGGGGGCGTTGCCCGGCGCGGGTCATGTCGCTGCCCGGGGTGCCTCGCTGACCGGGAGCGGGAGCACTTCTTTGCTCCTGGCGCTGCTCGCGGCCGCCAGCAGTGCCGGTTCCTGGTGTGCCGTCGTCGGTGTTCCCACGCTCGGCGCGTTGGCCGCCGCTGAGAGTGGCATCGCTCTGGATCGGCTTGCGCTTGTGCCTGATCCCGGCCCCGAGTGGCCCACTGTGGTCGCCGCGCTCATCGATGGTGTTGACGTTGTTGTCATTGCCGTGCCGGGGCAGGTTTCCCCCTCCATCACCAGCCGGCTGGTTGCCCGGGCCCGGCAGCGGGGGTGTGTTCTGGTGCCCTACGGGCGGTGGGACGGCGCGGATGTGACGCTGCAGGTCACCCAGGGGCATTGGGAGGGTCTCGGCGAGGGGCACGGCCGGCTGCGGCGTCGCAAGGTCACCGTTGTCGCTCGCGGCCGGGGCACGGCGGCCCGGCCCAAAGAGATCACCATGTGGATGCCGGGGCTCTCCGTCGCGCCTCCCCATGATCCCGCAGCTGGCACTCGTTCCCGGCCTACCGCTGTCCCGTCGCCGGCCGCCACCGCTGCCGAAACTGCGCCGTCTTCGACCCCGGCGACCAGGGCGTCGACGGGCTCCGCACCGCTCGCTTCTGTCACGCCGATCCTTTCCGCGGCATCAGCTTCGCCGCCGGCTGCGGGCTCCGATCCCGCGACATCCAGGCGCCTTGCCAACGGCGAGTGGCTGGCGGGGGTGGGATGGGCGTGATGGAAGACGCGGCGGCCGGCGGGGGTGGGGTGGGCGTGAGTGGGGGATTCGCCGGTGGCTGGCCGGGGTGGGGTGCGCGTGGCTG
>Ga0307516_10005091_pt1 | contig 15894 bp, 7 predicted proteins | sample 19_EM_MG_FD_203310 | JGI IMG/M metagenome (GOLD analysis project Ga0307516, IMG submission 203310) | Populus trichocarpa ectomycorrhiza microbial communities from riparian zone in the Pacific Northwest, United States - 19_EM | ecosystem: Host-associated > Plants > Roots > Unclassified | place...
GCCACGCAAGGCCTCAACGCCGGTCAGACCGTGCACGACACGCTGACGGTCACCAGCGCCGACGGCAGCGCGAGCAAGATCATCGACGTCACCGTCAACGGCTCGAACGACACCGCCACCATCGGGGGTACCGCGACCGGCACCGTCACCGAAGCCGGTGGCAGCGCCAACGGCACGGCCGGCACGCCGAACGCATCGGGCACGCTGACCGTGACCGACGTGGACGCCGGCCAAGCCGCCTTCCAGACGCCGGCCAGCTTGAACGGTACCTACGGCACCTTCACCTTCAATGCGACGACCGGCGCGTGGACCTACGCGCTCGACGACACGCGCGCAGCCACCCAGGCCCTGAACGCCGGCCAGACCGTGCACGACACGCTGAGCGTGACGAGCACCGACGGCACGGCCACGCAAATCATCGACGTGACCGCCAACGGCACGAACGACAACGCCGCGATCACCGGAACCGCAACAGGCACCGTCACCGAAGCCGGTGGCGTGAACAACGGCGCTGCCGGCACACCGACGGCCGGCGGCACGCTGACCGTCACCGATGTGGACAATGGCCAGGCCGTCTTCCAGGCGCCCGCCAGCCTCACAGGCACGTATGGCACGTTCACCTTCAACACGACGACGGGCGTGTGGAACTACACGCTGAACAACAACAGCGTCGCCACGCAGGCACTGATCGCCGGCCAGACCGCGCATGACACGCTCACCGTGAAGAGCGCCGACGGCACAGCCACGCAGATCATCGACGTGACGGTGACCGGCACGAACGACAACGCCGCCATCACCGGCACCGCGACAGGCAGCGTCACCGAAGCCGGTGGCATCAACAACGGCACCGCGGGCACACCCACAGCCGCCGGCACGTTGAACGTCACCGATGTGGACAACGGCCAGGCCGTGTTCCAGGCACCGGCTGCCGCCAGCCTGAACGGCACCTACGGCACGTTCACCTTCAACACCGCCACCGGCGCGTGGAACTACACGCTCGACAACACCCGCACCGCCACGCAAGCACTGACGGCCGGCCAGACCGTGCACGACACGCTCACCGTGACCAGCAGCGACGGCAGCGCCTCGCAGGTGATCGACGTGAGCGTGAACGGCAGCAACGACACCGCCACCATTGGCGGCACTGCCGCTGGTGCTGTCACCGAAGCGGGTGGCGTGAACAACGGCACCGCGGGCACACCCACGGCCGCCGGGACGCTGAGCGTCACTGACGTGGACAACGGCCAGGCCGTCTTCCAAGCGCCTGCCGCTGCAAGCCTCAACGGCACCTACGGCACCTTCACGTTCAATGCCACCACCGGTGCGTGGAACTACACGCTGAACAACAGCAGCGGGGCCACGCAAGCACTCATCACAGGCCAGACGGCACATGACACGCTGACCGTGACCAGCGCCGATGGCTCGGCTTCGCAGATCATCGACGTCACCGTCACCGGCTCCAACGACACCGCTGCCATCAGCGGCACCGCGACCGGTGCTGTCACAGAAGCCGGTGGCGTGAGCAACGGCACGGCCGGCACACCGAACGCATCGGGCACGCTGACCGTGACCGACGTCGACGCCAGCCAGGCAAGCTTCCAGGCGCCGGCCAGCCTCGCAGGCACCTACGGCACGTTCACGTTCAACGCCACGACCGGTGCCTGGACCTACGCACTGAACAACGGCAGCGCCGCCACGCAGGCCCTGACCGCCGGCCAGACGGTGCACGACACGCTCAGCGTGAAGAGCAGCGACGGCAGCGCCACGCAGGTGATCGACGTGACCGTGACCGGCGCCAACGACAACGCCGCCATCACCGGCACCGCAACCGGCAGCGTCACCGAAGCCGGTGGCATCAACAACGGCACGGCCGGCACACCGAACGCCTCGGGCGCGCTGAGCGTGACCGACGTCGACACCAGCCAGGCAAGCTTCCAGACGCCCGCCAGCCTGAACGGCACTTACGGCACCTTCACCTTCAACGCGACGACCGGTGCGTGGACCTACACGCTCGACGATACCCGCGCTGCCACGCAGGCGCTGACCGCCGGTCAGGCCGTGCACGACACGCTGATCGTCACCAGCAGCGACGGCACCGCCACGCAGGCGATCGACGTCACCGTCAACGGCGCCAACGACGCGCCGACCATCGGCGGCGCTGCCACGGGGACCATCACCGAAGCGGGTGGCGTGAACAACGCCACCGCCGGTACGCCGAACGCATCGGGCACGCTGACGATCACCGATGTGGACAGCGGCCAGGCCGTGTTCCAGGCGCCCACAGCGGCCAGCCTGAACGGCACCTACGGCAGCTTCACCTTCAATGCCAGCACCGGCGCGTGGACCTACGCGCTGAACAATGCCCTCGCGGCCACGCAGGCGCTGAATGTCGGCCAGACCGCGCACGACACGCTCACCGTGACGAGCGCCGACGGCTCGGCCACGAAGATCATCGACGTGACCGTCAACGGCACGAACGACAACGCAGCCATCAGCGGCACGGCCACCGGCACCGTGACTGAAGCCGGCGGACTGAACAACGCCAGCGCAGGCACGCCGACCGCCACCGGTACGCTGACCGTCGCTGACGTGGATGCCGGCCAGGCTACCTTCCAGGCGCCCGCCGCGGCGAGCCTGAACGGCACCTACGGCACGTTCACCTTCAACACCAGCACCGGCGCGTGGAACTACACGCTCGACAACACCCGCAGCGCCACACAAGTGCTGACGGCCGGCCAGACCGTGCATGACACGCTGACGGTCACCAGCAGCGACGGCACGGCCACGCAGGTGATCGATGTCACCGTGAACGGCAGCAACGACAACGCCACCATCGGCGGCACCGCGACCGGCGCCGTCACCGAAGCCGGTGGCCTGAACAACGCCACCGCCGGCACGCCGAACGCATCGGGCACGCTGACCATCACCGACGTCGACACCGGACAAGCCGTGTTTCAGGCGCCCGCCGCGGCCAGCTTGAACGGCACCTACGGCACGTTCACCTTCAACGCCAGCAGTGGCGCGTGGACTTATGCGCTGAACAACACCAGCACGGCCACGCAGGCACTGACGGCCGGCCAGACCGTGCACGACACCCTCACCGTCAGCAGCAGCGACGGCAGCACCACCAAGGTCATCGACGTCACCGTCACCGGCACGAACGACACGGCCGTGATCGGTGGAACGGCCACGGGCTCTGTCACTGAAGACGTGGCCGTCAACGGCTCCGGCAACCTCGCCACAGGCGGCACGCTCACGGTGAGCGACGTGGATGCCGGCCAAGCCGCCTTCCAGGCACAAGCCAGCACCGCCGGCACCTACGGCACCTTCACGCTCGCGGCGAATGGCGCATGGACTTACGCGGCCGCCAACGGCAACGCCACTGTCCAGGCACTCGCCGCGGGTCAGACGCTCACGGAAACCTTCTCGGTTGTCAGCGTCGAGGGCACTGCATCGTCGGTCGTGGTCACCATCAACGGCACCAACGACGCCCCGGTCGCCACGGGCTCCGCCATCACCGGCACCGAAGACACTCCCCTGGTGCTGACCTGGGCCAACTTCGGCGTGACCGATGTGGACACCGCGTCGAACTCGCTGAGCATCAAGGTCGCGACGCTGCCCGGCGACGGCACGCTGCAGACCTTCAACGGCAGCTCGTGGGTCAACGTGAGCGCCGGCCAGACCATCACCAAGGCCACGGTGGACGCAGGCTCATTCCGCTTCGTGCCGGACAGCAACGAATCGGGTTCCGATGCCTACGGCGGTACCAGCACGGGCAACAAGCAGTCCGACTACGCCAGCTTCACCGTCAAGCCCAACGACGGTTCGACCGACGGCAACGCGGCCACCGTGCGCATCGACATCACCCCGGTGACCGACACGCCGGCGCTGACGATCGGTGCCACGCCGGGCGGCGCCAACTTCACGCCGCCAGCCAGCACCGGGCTGACCCAGCAGTTCTACGACAACGTCGCGACGGTCGGCAGCAACAACGCGGGCGACATCGCCACCGTCGAGACCAACGTCGAGGCGACCACCGCCACGTCGACCACCATCAAGACGGGCTCGGTGGACGTTGCCGACGTCTCGACGGACGACGCCTACCGCTACACCGGCTTCATCTACCTGGCCGCCGGCAGCACCTACACCGTCACCGGCTCGCGCGACGACACCCTGATGGTGAAGCTGGGCGGAAGCTCGGTCTACAGCGTTGGCTACAACAACTGGGGCAACTTCACCGCCACCACCTTTTCGCCGACGGTATCCGGCTACTACAGTCTGGAGATCATTGCCTACAACGGCGACGGTGCCGGCAACCTCGATCTCAACATCTCGGTCAACGGCGGCGCGGCGCGCGACCTGAGCGGCACCAACTTCAATCTGTACGCGGACAGTGCATCCATCCTGGCCAGCAACACGGTGGCGGGCAGCCTGGTGGTCAACGGCGACGGTGGTTACTACGCCGTGGTCGCCAGCGGCACCGCCACCGAGGCCATCGCGCTGAACCCGGTCACGGCCACACTGCGCGACACCGACGGTTCCGAGTCGCTGGCCGTGTCGATCTCATCGATCCCGGTGGGTGCCACGCTGAGCGACGGCACGAACAGCTTCACGGCGACCGCCGCGACCAGCAGCACGTCGGTCACCGGCTGGAACCTGAACACGCTGACCCTGACGCCGCCGGCCAGCGCAAGCGGCACCTACGCGATGACGGTCACCGCCATCGCCACCGAAACCGGTGGCGTCACGGCCACGACCACCGACACGATCTCAGTGCAGGTCAACCCGGCGGCCGACACACCAGCGCTGTCCTTGCCGAGCACCCTCATCGCCGTTGGCCAGGGCACCACCGCTGCCTACACCGTGGAGCTGCCGGTCCTGGCCGCGCTGCGCGACACCGACGGTTCGGAAACGCTCACCGTGCAGGTCAGCGGCTTGCCCACCGGCGCAACGCTGAACCATGGCACCTCGAGCAGCGGCGTCTGGACGGTCGCCTCCAGCGACCTGCACGACCTGACAATCACGCTACCTTCGGGTTACAGCAGTGATGCCACCAACGGCACGACACTGACCATCACGGCCATCGCGACCGAATCGGTGGGCGGAGACACCGCGACGACCTCGTCGACGGTGACGCTGTTTGCCGACTCCACGACCACCTCGACCACCACCTCGAACAGCGGAACCTCCTCGGGCTCAGGCGCCGACGACTACATCGTCGGCGGTTCCGGCGCCAACACGCTGGGTGGCGGCGACGGCAACGACCTGATTTACGGCCGCGCCGGCAACGACAACATCAACGGCGGCAACGGCAACGACGTGCTGTTCGGCGAAGCCGGCAACGACACGATCGTCGGCGGCGCCGGCCGCGACCGCATCGTCGGGGGCGCCGGCAACGACACCCTGACCGGCGGCACCGGCTCTGGTGCCGACAACATGACCGACGTCTTCGTCTGGAACCTTGCTGACAAGGGCACCACCGCAACGCCCGCGACCGACACGGTCACCGACTTCGACAACACCACCGGCCGCGGCGACACGCTGGACCTGCGCGACCTGCTGCAGGGCGAGACCTACTCGATGACCGGCACCAGCAGTTCCTACAACGGCAACCTCGACCACTACCTGCACTTCACGTACAGCGGTGGCAACACGACGATCCAGATCAGTTCGGCCGGCGCTTTCGCCGGCAGCGGAGTGGTCAATGGCTCGGTGGGAGCCAACACCATCGATCAGACCATCGTCCTGCAAGGGGTGAACCTGACGAGCGGATTCACCACCGACACGCAGATCATCAACGATCTGCTACAGCGCGGAAAGCTGATCACCGACGGCGGCTGATCGCGCTCAGAGCAAGCGCAACGAGGGACCAAACGAGCCGCACGCGGAACCAGCTTTGCCCGGCCGCTGGGTGGCACCAGTCGCCGGAGGCGACGGAACCTGATCGAGTCGCGCCGAACGCCAGGCCCTTCGGGGCTCGGCGCGTTAGAGTTTGCTGGTGATTGAGCGTGTTTCGTTAGGCCCACAAATGCGAGGTGCTGTCACTGCAATTAAAGAGGCCAAGATGTTCCTCGAAGGGGTACGGAGCATGTTGCTGCCCTCGCCGTCTGAGGCTACGGCACGACAAGTTAGTCCAAAGAACAACAAATGAATCCGGCCCGCAGTGGTCGACGTCAGCCTAAATTAAAGCCACGTTGCGACCGGCTGCCGCATGAAGGCCTGGGCGCTCGTCCACGGCAGCTGAGCACCGACCAGCAGATCTTTCAGGACCTGCTGACCAAATCGAAGCTGCTCGTCGACGGAACCTGATCGCGTGCAGCTTCGGAGGCGAAGGCGCCGCGGCGATGCAGGAGAATGCCCGTCCCGCCTCTCTGCCGCCGCGCCTTCGCATGCTTGACATCGCCGCCATCTGCCTGGTCGTCACGGCCCTCTTCGCCTACCTGAACCACCAGTTCATCCGGCTTCCGACCGCCATCGGCGTGATGGTGATCGCACTGGGGCTGTCGCTGTGCATCGTCGGCCTGGACTCGGTGGGCCTCGACTTCGGCTTGCGTGAACACGAAGAGTCTTTCCTTCGTTCGATCGACTTCTCCGCAGTGTTGATGCAGGGCATGCTGTCGCTGTTGCTGTTCGCCGGGGCACTGCATGTCGACCTGAGCGAGTTGAAGGCCTACCGCTGGCAGGTGGGTGCGCTCGCGCTCATCGGCACATTGGCGTCGACCTTGGCGGTGGGGTTTGGTATCTCCCTCGTGCTGCCGCTGATCGGCATCGAACTGCCGTTGCTCTATTGCTTGATCTTCGGTGCCCTCATTTCGCCCACCGATCCCATTGCGGTGATGGGCATCCTTAAGTCAGCCGGTGCCCCGAAAAATCTGGAACTGGTCATCGCTGGCGAGTCCCTGTTCAATGACGGTGTCGGTGTCGTGATCTTCGCGCTGCTCGTGGGCATGCTGGGAACCACAGGCACGCCGACTGCCGGCGTCGCGATCGAACTGCTGCTGCGTGAGGCCGGCGGCGGCATCATCTACGGGCTGGTGCTGGGCTACGTGACCTACCGGCTGCTCAAGAGCGTCGACCAATACCAAGTGGAAGTGATGCTCACGCTCGCCGCGGTGACGGGCGGCTACGCGCTGGCCACGCACTTGCACGTCTCCGGCCCGCTGGCCATGGTCGTCACCGGTCTGATGATCGGCAACAACGGCCGGGCGCTCGCGATGTCGGATACCACTCGCCGCTACGTCGACATGTTCTGGGAGTTGCTCGACGAAATGCTTAACGCGGTGCTCTTCGTGCTGATCGGCATGGAGGTGTTGCTCATCACCTTCAACGTCCCGCTGCTGCTGGCCGGCTCCGCTGCAGTGGTCGTGACGCTGGTCGCGCGGTGGATCACCGTCGGGCTTCCGGTGGGCGCGCTCTGCCAGTACTTCAGGCTACCGGCCGGCTCGGGCAAGGTACTCACCTGGGGCGGCTTGCGCGGCGGCATTTCGGTGGCGCTGGCGCTGTCCCTGCCCACTGGCCACGAGCGGGACGTGGTGTTGGCTCTCACCTACTGCGTGGTGGCCTTCTCGATCCTCGGGCAGGGGCTGACCATCGGCAAACTGGTCCGGCGCACGCTCGGCGGGGCCGGAGGGAGCACGGCCTCGCATCACGGCCATTGACGCTGTGACCCAGGGCGGTCCGGGGGACGCCTACCGCTTCACGCCAACACCCTTGAAGAAGGTGTAGCAGAACACGCCATCGGCTTCGGCGGTGCGGTAGAGGTCTCGCACGCCGTCGTCGAAGCGGGCTGCATCGATCAAGCCAGCGGCGATGGAGGCTTCACGCACGCCTTCGATCATTGCGGTGAAGGTCTTGCGGGTGAAACCGTCAACCCATTGCGGGCGGCTGGCGTCGACGTACGCCATGCGCGGCGACACACGCACGTCGCCAAAGCCAGCTTCCGCCATCAGTGGGTACAGCTGCCGGCCGATCAGCGCGTTGCCGCCCGCCTGGGCCTGCAAGGTGACCTGGCATTGAATCGCAGTCCGGGCCGCCGCGCTGTCGGGGTGGAAGCAGGTCAAGCCGTGGTCGCCTTCGATCACGGTGATGCTGCCGCCAGGCTTGAGCACGCGGCGCAGGATCGCCAGCGCCTCGACGGGCCGTGAGAGGTGTTCGAGCACGAAGCAGACGAACACGTGGTCGAAGGACTCGGGTGCGAAGTGCAAGTCGAAGAGATCGGCCTGCTGGAATTGCACATTGCCGAGGCCCGCTGCGTCGGCGCACCGTTTCGCCTCGGCGACGGACTCGGCGGAGATGTCGATCGACGTGAAACGCGCACCCGGGCTGCGCTGCGCCAGCGTGAGCGTCTGCGCGCCGACGCCGCAACCGGCTTCGAGCACGGTGCTGCCCTCGGGGTAACTCGTGTCGTTGTGAAGCAACTCAACCAGCGTGCCCGCCTGGTCTTGCAAGCGCTCGGTTTCGCGGGGGTCGTAGCCGTGGACGTAGTTCATGGCACCCAGTTTCGGGCGCACGCGGGCCAGCGTCTTGAACGTTATTGCAGTTCAGCGCCCGCCGGCGCGCTGCCAGGCACCTGGCGTGAAGCCGAACTGGCGCGTGAACACACGCGTCATGTGGCTCTGGTCGGCAAAGCCGCTGCTGCTCGCCGCATCGACCAGGCTGTCGCCGCGGCTAATCAAGGCACGGGCCTGCTCGGCGCGCTGCTGCAACAGCCACGCATGCGGCGGCACACCGTAAGTCTTCTCGAAGCGGCGCAGCACCTGGTACTTGCTCAGGCCGACCATCGTGGCCAGTTCATCGAGCGATGGCGGGTCCAGCAACTCGTCGGCGAGTCGGTCGCGCACCCGCTTCACGTCGGCTGCAGCTTCGTGCAGCGGCGCGCAAGTCGAATGACGATGGGCCAGCAGGGCACACACCTTGACCAGCGACTCGTCACACGCCAGCGCGTCGATGCCACGCTTCGGTGACTCAGTGCCCCACTCTTCAAGGCGGACGAACAGCTGCTGCAGCGCCTGGCTCAGAACCCCGTCTTGAATCACCGGCCGGGTGATCTCCACATCGGTAGCCGCCGACGCGTCGCCCACCATCGCTGCCAGAACGCCCGGCTCGAAATAGACCATGCGCCAGCGCCGCGAAGCGCCGCCGAGCGGCTGGCCGTCATGCACTTCGCCGGGGTTGGTGGTGATGAGGTCGCCGGCCTGGGCCTCGACCATGCCGCGGCCGCTGGCCGACCGTTGCGCGCCGTGTTCGACCAGGCCCACGCCGTGGGTCGCATGCCAGTGCCGGCCATAGTGGCGTGCACTCTCGATGCGCGTGCCGAACACGCCCCGCCAAGGTGTGCCGATGAGCTGGCAGCGGTGATCAGGCGGCGCGCGCATGGCCTTCAGGCAGCCGGCGACCCTTGGTCTGCGCTGATCCAGGGGCCAGTGGCACCGTCGATGCCGCATTCCCACAGCGCCGTGGCATCGACATCGTTGCTGACGCCCTCGGCATACACCTGCAGCGACAAGCCATGCAACAGCGTCACCGTGCCGCGCACGAAGGTCCGGCGGTGCTCGTCGCTGCCGACGCCGGTGACCATGGCGGCGTCGAGCTTGATGTAATCCAGCCCGGCTTCGAACAGGCGCGGGATCATGCCCAGGCGCTCGCCCGCATGCTCCAGCCCAAGGTGCACACCAGTCGGCCGCAGCTGGCGGCTCAGCTCCTGCAGCAGATCGAAATGCTCGACGGCGGCGATCTCGGCCACCTCAAGCCAGATGAGGCGGGCGACGCGCGGTGAATCCCACAGCAACGCACGCAGGCGTGCGGCAAAACCGCTGTCGGTGAGCGACGCCGGCGACAGGTTCACACAACGGGCCTGGCCATCGCTGCTGGCTTCGGCCAGCGCCAGGGCCAGCGCGCGTTCGTCCACGTCGACCGTGAGCCGGCTGCGCACCGCCAGTGGCAACCAGCGGGCCGCCGGTTCGAAAGCGCCCTGCTCCTCGAGCTGCAGGCGCAACGGGCACTCGAGGTGAATCAGTTCCCGGCGCGCATTGACGACCGGAAAGTTGACCAAGTGCACACGCCCCTGCACCAGCGCGTCGCGGATGCTTTGCCGCCAGGCGCCCTCACCCAGCATCGCGACGCTGTTGGCCGGCTCGTTGCCGAGCTCCACGGCGAACGGGCCTCGGCTCTCTGCACGGGCCAGCGCCGCATCGGCCGCGCTCATCACCTGGCCGGGTGTCATGTCGCGACGCAGCTCGACGGCACCCAGGCCTACCGACACGCCACTGCCCAGGCTGGGCAACAGCACGCTGAGCGCGTCCGACAGGGCCTGCGCGGTTTCGCGAGCGATGTTGGGCACCGGCAGGCACAGGGCAAAGTCGGAGCCGTTCAAGCGGCCGAGGAAACAGCCCTTGGCGCGCTCCGAATACGGCCGCAGGGCCTGCGCGATGGTGATGATGACGCGGTCGGCCGCCGAATGGCCGAGGTTGCGGTTGACGCCAGCGAGGTCGAACACGCGCAGCAGCACCAGGCCGCCTTCGGCCGTGCCGTCTTCGCGCTGCAAGGAGGCCGTCAACTGCCCGAGAAAGTGCGTGCGGTTCGACAGGCCGGTGAGGCGGTCGCAGTTGGCCTGCTTGTGCAAGGTATCGAGCTGCTCGGCCTGCGCCTGGAAGGTCACGCGCAGTCGGCTGACCATGGTGTTCATCGCACGCGTGAGGCGCTGCAGTTCGGGCACGCGGGGCTCCGGGACGGTGCGGAATTCGCCGGCCACCAGCGCGTGCGCCTGCTCGACCGTGGAGTCGAGGGGCTTGCGGATGCGCCTCACCACCAGCGTGCCGACGCCACCCGCGATCAGGCCGACCACGCCGAGCGCAAAGGCCGAGCGCAGGCTGCCCGCCCACAGCTCGTCATAGGCGAAGTAGGTGTGGCTCACGACCTCGACCTTGCCGAGTGCGCGCCAGCCGTCCGACACCTGGGCCACGCCCGGCTCGGACTCGATGGGAGCCAGGTTCACGAACCAGGCCGGGGCCGCGGTGGGCGTGGCCTGCGCTTCGCGCACGAAGCCGAGGCTGCTATCGGCGTTGCTGAATCGGATGCGGCGATAGAAGCCGGTGTCGAACTGCGCCGACATCAGCAAGGCCATCAGCTCCTTGTCACCCTTCTGCTGCGACAGGGCGAGCGCCAGCGAGGTGGCGTTGTCGGCGTTCTTCAGGCGCAGCTGCGTCTGCAGGTAGCCGCGAGCCGACTCCACCGCGACTGTCACGCTGCCGGCAAACGCCAGCAGCACCGTGCCCAGCATCAACAACCAGATCTGGCGAATCAACGACATTCATTCTTCCTTTCAAGGAAACGCCGGGCCGTTCCCATGTTTCCTTGCTCCCCTCGCGCGGCGGTTCGCCACAGCAGCGCGGCGAACCTTGGAGGCACTGACAAAAGTCCGTCATTGGAACCCTTCCGCGTGGGCCTTCGCAAGCACTTCCCGCCAGCGCGACAAGCGCGCCGTCGGGTCGCCGGCCGCGGCTTGCGGCCCCACACCTTGCCACAGGCCTTCGCTGTTGAAGCTGAACACCGGAACCAGATCGGGCCGGCGCGATGCGGGCCGCAGCTCGGTGATCAGGTTGTCCAGAATCGTCGGCTCGGCGCCCGGTGCCGCATAGTAGGCCAGCACCATGTGGGCCACCAGTGCGCCCTGCGGTCCGCCGATCTGCGCTCGCACGTAGACCAAGCGCAGCTTGGAGACGGGCACGCCCACTGCGAGCAGACTGAAGTACTTGGCGATGGCGTAGTCCTCGCAATCGCCAGCTCCCTTGTCCAGCGTCTCGAGCGGGCTGGCCCAGTAGTCGACCTGGCCCCAGACCTCGGTGTCGTCGCGAAACAGGATGCGTTGGTTGAAGAAGGCGTTGACGGCTTGCAGCTGGTTCGGCTCGCTCATGTCCAGCGCCTGCGCCAGCACCGGCTGCAGGGCCTGAACGCCCGCCATGGCGCGCGGAGAGAGTTTCTTGGCAGCAAGCGTCATGCGTTCGCTGTCCCACGCCAGGGGCGGCATGCCCGGGCACAACAGGCCGACGACGATGAAGCCGATCCACAGCCAGGTGCGCACGACCCCGCGAACGTGCAAACGCACGAACGCTGCCCGCGCCTGCGGAGCGCCGTTGCAGCGGATTGTCAAAAGGGCGTCGGGCACGAACTGGCAGCGTTGGCTGGTCTGGACGAGATGCAGGTCTAACGCTTGTTGTCGTCACCCGGCATGCCGACTTGAGCTGCCGCGCCGCTGTGCGCTTGATCCCCGTTCGCAATCGACAAATTGCCGGTTTGCGGGAGAACCTTCATCGCGTCATCGGCATGCGTGAAATAGTCCCTGGCGCCTGGGGTGAACCGAGGGTCTTGTGGCGGGAGGCCGCGGCTAAACTCGCGGCGCGCTGAAGGAATCCCTCACTACCTGCCTGCGCGCCTCAAGTTTCAAGAAAGCCCCACCGGATGCGTTTCAAGTTTCAAGCCATCGTTGCTGCAACTGCTCTGTTGTGTGCTGCCGGAGCCAACGCCCAAAGCAACGAGGCTTTGAAGGCCGCAGCGCAGAAGGCCGTCAACGCGAACCCCGACGTGACCGCACGGTTCAACGCCTATCGCGCCGCAGCTGACGCCGTCGACGCAGCGCGCGGCGGCTACTACCCGCGCCTGGACCTGAGCGCCTCGGTCGGCCGCGATCACGACACCATCAATTCACGCACGCCGGAGAGCCAGTCGGTCAGCCGCAGCGGCGCTGCGCTGAGCCTCACGCAGCTGCTGTGGGACGGCCTCGCCACGCAGAAGGAAGTGGGCCGCCTGGGCCACGAGAAGCTGGCGCGCTACTTCGAGGTGCTCGACATGACCGAGCAAACTGCGCTCGAAGCCGCACGTGCGTATTACGACGTGATCCGCTACCGCCGCCTGGTGCAACTGGCCGAAGACAGCTATGTGGCGCACCGCAGCGCGTTCAACCAGATCCAGTCGCGCTTCAAGGCCGGCGTGGGCCGCGGAGTCGACCTCGAACAGGCCGGCGCGCGCCTCGCACTCGCCGAATCGAACCTGAGCACCGAAGTGGCGAACCTGCACGACGTGTCGGCGCGCTACCAACGCGTCGTCGGCGAAGCACCGCCCAAGAACCTGCCGATGCCAATGCTCTTCAAGCAAGGCATTCCTGCATCGGCGACCGATGCATCGAACGAGGCCGTGCGCCACAACGCCGCCATCAGCGCCAGCATCGAAACGCTGCGCTCCGCCCGTGAACAGGCCTCGGCTCGCGAGTCGGCCTACCAGCCCAAGGTCGAGGCGCGCGTTCGCTCGGGCGCCGGCAACAACTTCGACGGCGTGGTCGACCAACGGCGCGACACCACTGCCGAGATCGTGCTGAACTGGAACCTCTTCAACGGCGGCACCGACCGTGCGCGCGTGCGCCAGCAGGTCAATCTGCTGAACCAGGCGGCCGACTTGCGCGACAAGGCCTGCCGTGACGCACGCCAGGTCGTCGCCATTGCGTACAACGACACCCGCAAGCTCAACGACCAGCTGCTCTACCTCGACCGCAACACGCTCGCGATTGAAAAGGCGCGAGACGCCTACCGCCAGCAGTTCGACATCGGCCAGCGCAGCCTGCTGGATTTGCTCAACTCCGAAAACGAGCTCTACACCGCGCGCCGCTCGTACGCCAATGCCGAATACGACCTCGGCATCGCCTACGTCCGCACGCATGCGGCCGTGAACCAGCTGGGCGTGCAGCTCGGCCTGATGCGCGACAGCGACGCTCCGCAAGCCCCGGGCGAGATGAGCGACTGGGCGGTCGGAGACGACGGCCCGGCACGCTGCCCGGCTGTCGCAATCGAAATGGAAAGCATCGATCTTCAGGCGCTCGACAGGCGCGCCAGCACGCCTACCACGCCGGGCGCTGCACCGGCTGCGCCCGCATCGGCCCCAGCGCCGACATCCACTACGCCGCGCGCTCGTTAGCCAAGCCGGCGCTGTTTGACCTCGAGGAATCGAACCGCTGAACGCATCGGTATCCCCATGAAAAACGGCACCCGCGGGTGCCGTTTTCTTTGTTCCGGTAAAGACGAGCTATTCGCTAGCGCTTGACTGGCGGCAGGTCGGTGCAAGCCCCTTCGAAGGCCTCGGCTGCGAGGCCAATGCTCTCGCCCAGCGTCGGGTGCGGGTGGATGGTCTTGCCGATGTCGACGGCGTCGGCCCCCATCTCGATGGCCAATGCAATCTCGCCGATCATGTCGCCGGCATGGGTGCCGACGATGCCACCACCGACGATCGCGTGCGACTCTTCGTCGAACAGCAGCTTGGTGAAACCCTCATCGCGGTTGTTGGCGATCGCGCGGCCCGATGCGTTCCAGGGGAACAGGCCCTTCTTCACCTTCAGACCGCGTGCTTTCGCTTCGTCTTCAGTGACGCCGACCCATGCGACCTCGGGGTCGGTGTAGGCCACGCTCGGGATCACGCGTGCATCGAAAACCGCATGCGAGTCACCGGCGGCCACTTCGGCCGCCACATGGCCTTCGTGCGTGGCCTTGTGCGCGAGCATCGGCTGGCCGACCACGTCGCCGATGGCGAAGATGTGCGGCACGTTGGTCCGCATCTGGATGTCCACCGGAATGAAGCCGCGGTCGGTGACCGCCACGCCGGCCTTGTCGGCACCGATGCGCTTGCCATTGGGAATGCGGCCCACTGCCTGCAGCACCATGTCGTAAAGCTGCGGCTCTTTGGGTGCGCCCTCGCCTTCGAACTTCACGAGGATGCCCTTCTTGGTGGCCTCGGCCCCGACCGTCTTGGTCTTGAGCATGATGTTGTCGAAGCGTGGCGCGTTCATCTTCTGCCACACCTTCACCAAGTCGCGGTCGGCGCCCTGCATCAGGCCGTCGAGCATTTCCACCACGTCGAGGCGTGCGCCCAGCGTGCTGTAGACCGTGCCCATCTCCAGGCCGATGATGCCGCCGCCGATGACGAGCATGCGCTTCGGGCTGTCACGCAACTCGAGCGCGCCGGTCGAGGTGACGATGCGCGGGTCGTCTTTCGGCATGAAGGGCAGCTTCACTGCCTCGGACCCGGCCGCAATGATCGCCTGCTTGAACTTGATGACTTGCTTGCTGCCATCGGGCTTGGTGACGCCGATGTGATACGGGTCGAGGAACTCGCCCACGCCCTGCACCACCGTGACCTTGCGCATCTTGGCCATGGCCGTGAGGCCGCCGGTCAGCTTGCCGACCACCTTCTCTTTGTGCGTGCGCAGCTTGGCGAGGTCGACCTTGGGCGCGCCGAAGCTGATGCCGAGCGAGTCGAAGTGCTTCACTTCGTCCATCACCGAAGCCACGTGCAGCAAGGCCTTGGACGGAATGCAACCCACGTTGAGGCAGACACCGCCCAGCGTGGCGTAGCGCTCGATCAGCACCGTCTTCATGCCGAGGTCGGCAGCGCGGAACGCGGCCGAATAGCCGCCGGGGCCCGCGCCGAGCACGAGCATGTCGCACTCGAGGTCGGAGCCGCCCGCGTGGCTGGCAGCGACGGGTGCGGGCGCTGAGGCCGCCGCCGCCGCAGCAGGCGCAGCGGCGGCGGGCTTCGCGGCAGGAGCAGGCGCAGCAGCTTCTGCCCCGGCCACTTCCAGCGTCAGCAGCAAAGAGCCTTCGCTGATCGTGTCGCCGAGCTTGACCTTCAGGTCCTTGACGACGCCGGCGTGCGACGACGGGATTTCCATCGAGGCCTTGTCGCTCTCGACCGTGACCAGCGACTGCTCCTTGGCGATGGTGTCGCCCGGCTTCACCAGCAGTTCGATGATGGCGACGTCCTTGAAGTCACCGATGTCGGGCACCTTGATATCGATCGTGGCCATGCTCACTCTTTCGTCTTTAGTTTGATCGTCTGGATCTTCACCGGCGTGGC